>Ga0187827_10002521_pt1 | contig 24899 bp, 22 predicted proteins | sample ETNtaG_39_FD_167969 | JGI IMG/M metagenome (GOLD analysis project Ga0187827, IMG submission 167969) | Marine microbial and viral communities from oxygen minimum zone, Eastern Pacific Ocean - ETNP2014_SV_150_PacBio MetaG (Illumina Assembly) | ecosystem: Environmental > Aquatic > Marine > Hypoxic... | reverse complement strand
TGACAGGCGAGGCAACTCACTATGCCCGACGGCGATGCTTTCAATATTAAAGCCACGCCGGCGGAAAAGACTAGCCATCCGGGTGAGCACTCCCGGTTTATCCTCTACCAGGGCAACTATGGTGTGCTTGGCTGTTGCCATACTGCCTCCTCTTTCTTAGGTGCCTCGATAGTCTCACTCAAAGACTCTCCCGGGGCAACCATCGGGTAAACATTCTCCTCCGGCTCTACCAGGAAGTCTAGCAAGAAAGGCCCATCCTCGGCCATAGCCTGCTCGATGGCCGGACCGATTTCTTCATCACGCTTGACCCTGAGAGCCGGAATCCCGTAGGCTTCAGCAATCTTAATAAAATCAGGCCCACTGAGAGGAGTGGCTACATATCTTTTTTCGTAGAACAGATCCTGCCACTGTCTGACCATCCCCAGATATCCGTTGTTGAGAATGGCTATCTTCACGCCTACTTTCTCCTGTACCACCGTGGCAAGTTCCTGGATGTTCATCTGGAAACTACCGTCCCCGTCAATGCACCAGACGGTCTTATCGGGACAAGCGATTTTAGCCCCTATCGACGCCGGTAGTCCATAACCCATTGTGCCAAGTCCGCCGGATGAAATCAGGGTATTGGGTTTATCATAGTAATAATGCTGGGCAGCCCACATCTGGTGCTGACCCACCCCGGTAACAATCACAGCCTCACCATGGGTCTTCTCATATATCCCCCGGACCACGGACTGAGGCCTCAGTCCGTCGCCGGTCCTGATATCCAGGGCCGGGTGCTCTTTGCGCCAGGTATCAAGCTGGTTAAACCAATCCAGGTGTTGCTTGTCCGAAACAAGCTTGTTCAACTCTTCAAGGACTATCTTGACATCGCCAACTATGGGCACATCCACGGCTACGTTTTTCCCGATTTCTGCCGGGTCTATGTCAATATGAATGACGCGGGCGTGAGGGGCAAAACCGCTCACTTTTGCCGTGGCCCTATCGTCAAACCTCATACCGATGGCAACAATAAGGTCCGTGGCGCTAACTGCCATATTAGCGTAGGCCATACCGTGCATTCCAATCATCCCAAAGCTCAAAATATGGTTTTCAGGGAAACAACCGATGCCGAGCAGGGTTGTCACCACCGGCATCTGGGTAGTCTCGGCAAGTTGTTTCAGTTCGTCGCTACCTCCGGAGATATTTACTCCCCGGCCGGCCAGGATTAGGGGCCGTTTAGCATCCTTTATCAGCTTGGCTGCCTTTTTTATCTGGGCAGGGTGCCCTTGCAAGGTAGGCTTATAACCGGGATGATCTATTTGTTGGGGAAGGTGATATTCCGTCACCTCAGTAAAAACATCCTTCGGCACGTCAATAAGGACCGGGCCGGGACGACCAGTGCCAGCCAGATAAAAGGCTTCTTTAACCGTTCTGGCCAATGAGGCGGCTTCAAGGGAAAGATAGTTCTGCTTGGTAATAGGTATGGTAATACCGGTAATATCCACCTCCTGGAAGGCGTCCCGACCAATAAACTGCCTGGCTACCTGACCGGTTATGGCGACCATAGGAGCCGAATCAAGATAAGCGTTGGCAATTCCGGTTACCAGGTTGGTCGCCCCGGGGCCGGAAGTGGCAAAACAGACCCCCACTTTCCCAGTGGCCCGTGCATAGCCCTCGGCCGCATGGGCAGCGGCTTGCTCATGACGGACCAGGACGTGACGGAGTTGAGGATATTGAGGCAAAGTATCATAGAGCGGTAGAATAGCCCCGCCAAGGATGCCAAAAATAACCTCTGCTCCCTCTTTTTGCAGAGTCTCACATATGATCTGGGCGCCAGTCAATTTCATAGCAGATTCTCCTATTCCGTAAATACAGCCCCGGTGCTGGCCGAAGACACCTTTTCAGCATAACGCTTCAGGTATCCTGATTTCACCCGGGGAACAAAATCAGCCAGTTTTGCCAGTCGGCCATTAATCTCTTCTTCGGTTAGTTCAACTTCAATTTTCTTGTTGGGAATGTCTATCTTGATGGTATCTCCGTCTTTCAGGACGGCGATAGGTCCCCGACCAGCCGCCTCAGGAGAGACGTGGCCGATTGCAGCTCCCCGAGTCGCCCCGGAAAAACGTCCGTCAGTTATCAAAGCGACCTCTTTGTCCATCCCCATTCCAGTCAGCAGAGAGGTAGGAGTGAGCATCTCTCTCATCCCAGGGCCTCCTTTGGGTCCCTCGTAGCGAATAACTATCACCTCACCCGGTTTTATAGCGCCATCCATGATAGCCGGAGTGACCTCTTCTTCAGAATCAAAGACCCGAGCAGGCCCGCTGTGTACCATCATCTCGGGAGCCACGGCTCCCTTCTTGACCACCGCTCCATCCGGAGCCAGATTCCCGAACAGGATAGCCAGGCCACCGGTGGCCGAATGGGGGTTTTCTTTTGAGCGGATAATTTCTCCATCCAGCACCAGTTTACCGGCGATATTCTCCCGCACCGGTTTTCCGGTTACGGTTATGTTATCGAGTTTCAGCAGGCCTTCCACTTGTTTCATCACCGCCTGAATACCACCGGCCCGGTCCAGGTCTTCAATGTGAACATCACTGGCTGGACTCAGCTTGCATAACTGAGGGGTAGACTCGCTCACTTTATCAACCATCTTCAGAGAGAACTCTACGCCTGCTTCGTGGGCAATAGCCATCATATGCAGTACCGAGTTGGTGCTTCCGCCCAGGGCCATATCAACAGTAAAAGCATTGTGAACGGCATCGGCGTTGATAATATCGCATGGGCGGATATTCTTATCCAGCAGTTCCATAATCTGCTCACCGGCTTGTTTGGCCAACCTCAGACGCCGGTTTTCCACCGCCGGAATAGTCCCGTGACCGGGTAGACCCATTCCGAGAGCTTCAGTCAGGCAGTTCATGGTATTGGCGGTAAACATACCGGCACAGCTACCGCAGCCGGGGCAAGCCAACGTCTCCAGTTCTTCCAGTTGCTGCACTGTCATTTGCCCGGCAGTTACCTTACCGACAGCCTCAAAGAGAGAACTGAGGTCAACACTGTCAAAACCGCCTTCAGCAGGTAGCTGTCCGCTCAACATGGGTCCACCACTGATGAAGATGGAGGGCAGGTTCATTCTTACAGCCGCCATCAGCATACCAGGGACAATCTTGTCGCAGTTGGTAATAAAGACCAGAGCATCGAAAGCGTGAGCCTCGGCCACTATCTCTGCCGAATCAGCGATTAATTCCCGGCTGGGCAGGCTATATTTCATGCCCGGATGATTCATGGCGATACCGTCACATACGGCGATAGTATTGACCTCAAAAGGCACCCCGCCTTTACTGCGAATTCCAGCCTTAACGGCCGCGGCAATACTTCCTAAATGGGCATGACCGGGCACAATCTCGCTGATGCTATTGACAATACCGATGAATGGTTTATCCATCTCTGCCGGTGTACAGCCCAAAGCGTAGAGCAGAGACCGATGGGGAGCCCGCTCTATACCTTTCTTAACAGAATCACTTTTCATTCTCTTTTCATTCTCTCTTAATTCTCTCTTCTTTCGCGACCTTTTTCTCACTTATACAAAAAGAGCCGTCCTGTGGAGACGGCCCTTAATCCTTTGGACACGACCCACGGACGGATTACATATCGGTAACGAGTACTAAGACAACAAGGTTTTTAACCATTATGACAATAAACTAACACAATTCCAATGCGATGTCAAGGACAACGGTGCAGTCAATCCTCCATACCAGCTATCTTCTCCACCCGGAGTCGGTGTCTGCCTCCTTCAAACTCAGTGGACAGGAAGGTATTGACGATTTCCGATATTGTTTCCGGGGTTTCTTCCGAAGACAGGCAAAGGATGTTGGCATCATTATGCAGGCGGGCCCGAGAGGCACTCAGGGTGGAATAACAGAGGGCAGCCCTGATACCACGGACTTTATTGGCAGCAATACACATACCGATACCAGTACCGCATATCAGAACACCCCGGTCAAAATCGCCTCCGGTCACCGCTTCACTCACTTTCCCGGCAATGTCAGGGTAGTCTACAGAATCGGCGGTATAACAGCCAAAATCTTCGCATTCGTGCCCGGCGACAGTAATCAGATTAACGATAGATTCCTTCAACTCCAGACCCCGGTGGTCAGAGCCAATGGCGACGCGCATAATTTAGTCCCCTTTCTTAGAGTCAATACTTCCCAAAACTTTTTCAAGTTCTTGTCGTGATATGGCGCCTTCCCGCAGTACCAGGGGCGTTACCCCGGTTACATCAACCAGTGTGGATTCCCTGCCCCCGGGGCAACGTCCGCCATCAATGACAAAATCTATCTTAGCGCCAATCTGAGAGCAGACCTCTTCAGCCGTTAGCGGATTGGGCCGACCGCTGAGATTGGCGCTGGTGCCTACAAGAGGAGTCTCCAAACCCTTAGCCAGGGCAACAGGAACGGGATGGGCGGGGATACGAAGGGCAACAGTTTTCCCTCCGGCCGTGATGATGTCCGGGACCGAGGCGGAGGCGGCCAGAACCAGAGTCAGAGCACCGGGCCAGAAGTTACGAATCAGCAGCCGGGCGACCGGCGGTACCGATTCAGTCAGTCCGGTTATCTGGGAATCGTCAGCTAGCAACAAGGGTAGCGGCATGTTCCGAGGCCGCTCTTTTACTTCATAAATCCGCTCCACCGCCTGAGCCAGACCCACTGAGGCACCGAGACCATAAACGGTATCGGTAGGGTAAGCAACTATTCCGTCTTGCCTGAGAATAGAAACACCTTTTTCAATTTGTTCCCGGATGTTCAAAGAGAGTTCTCTTGTCATTGGCCGATAGTCGTTATTGGGAAGAGTGTTCAGGCTCGACCACAGTATACCACAGCAACGAGAGGCGGCCAAACGTAAAACCCGATAACCAAGGGCGTTTAAGGAAAAGGGGGCGGGGATTTGAAGCGTAAGTCATAGATGGCTAAACCCCTTCTTTTTTATCAGTTTTATGGTGAGACTTTGGTTAATTGGTGCTATAATAAGAGAACGAAAGACGAGATGGATAGAGATGCCCCGAAGTAAGCCGAAACAAAGCTCAGCAGCCAACCGCCGGGTGGCTACCAGTGACGATATTGAAGTCTCTACTTATCTGGAGATAGCCAGGGAGATAAGTGGAGAGCAAACGGCGGTCACCAAGGAGGAGACCGTCGCCCCATCCGGACAAGAAGCTATCGTGGTGGTTGATTTCGGCTCCCAGTACAGCCTGCTGATAGCCCGGCGAATACGCGAGTGCCACGTGTATTGTGAGCTAGTGCCATATGATACCCCCTGGGAAAAGATTGACCCGCTCAACCCCAAAGGGTTTATCCTATCTGGGGGACCAGCCAGTGTTTACCAAGAGGATGCCCCGCTGGCCCCTGCCTATATATATGAGAGCCACCTGCCGGTGCTGGGTATCTGCTACGGAATGCAGGCAATCACCAAGCAGTTGGGAGGGCATGTAGCTCCGGGCGAGAAGAAAGAATACGGCCACGCCGTCCTCCACCTGGGCGATTCAGAAGCTGCCCTGTTTGCCGGTCTGGATGACTCCCAACCGGTCTGGATGAGCCACGGAGACAGAATCGAAGAAATGCCCCCCGGCTTTTCCGCTATGGCCTACACGGAGAACTCACCGGTGGCGGTTATGGGCAACGGAGATAACATCTTCGGCCTCCAGTTCCACCCTGAGGTAGCCCACACTCCCCAGGGAATGACAATGCTGAGAAACTTCGCCATTGATATATGCGGCTGCCAGGGAAATTGGACGATGGGCAGCTTTATAGATGAGAGCATAAACAGAATCAAAAAACAGATCGGCAAGGGCAAGGTGATTAACGCCCTTTCCGGTGGGGTTGATTCGGCGGTGGTTGCCAGCCTCATTCACCGGGCGGTCGGCGACCAGCTTACCTGTATTTATGTCAATAACGGACTGCTACGCCGTGAAGAGGTGGAACGTACTTTCAAGGTCTTCGACCAGAACCTGGGTATGAAGATTATCTATGTCGACGCCACAGATAGATTCCTTGACCGGCTGAAAGGGGTTGTCGACCCCGAGGTAAAACGCAAGGTTATCGGTGAGGAGTTCATCGAGGTGTTCGAAGAAGAAGCAAACAGGATTGGCAGGGTCGATTACCTGGCCCAGGGGACTCTTTATCCCGATGTTATCGAGAGCGCCGCTTCGGGCAGCACGGCCTCAGCCAAAATAAAAACCCACCACAACGTCGGGGGGCTACCGGACAAGATGAGACTTAACCTGATTGAACCGCTGCGCTACCTGTTTAAGGACGAGGTGCGTCAACTGGGGATGGAGTTGGGGATGCCGGAGGAGATGGTCTGGCGACAGCCGTTCCCTGGCCCGGGACTGGCGATCAGAATCATCGGCGACGTTACCCGTGATAAACTGGAAATACTGCGCTCGGCTGACTTCGTGGTTATGAACGAGATTAAGAAGGCTAATCTTTACCGGCAGCTATGGCAGACCTTCGCCGTGCTGACCGATGTCAAGAGTACGGGGGTAATGGGCGATTTCCGGACTTACGGCTACCTGGTTGCTCTGCGGGCCGTGACCAGCGATGATGTTATGACGGCTGACTGGGCCCGACTGCCATATGATCTGCTGGCCCGTATCTCCAACCGCATTATCAACGAAGTGCCCGGCGTAAACCGCGTCGTCTACGATATAACCTCCAAACCGCCCTCCACCATCGAGTGGGAATAGAGGAAGATGCCGTTTTGTCCGGAGTGCCGAGACAAATTTGAAGACCGGATAGAGGTGTGCCAGACTGTAAAGTCACCCTAGTGAAGAAACTGCCCACTCCGCCTAAAGAGGGAAGGAAAACGGATCAACCGCTGGTACGGATTGCCATCGCTCCCAACGAACCGATAGCCAAGATGTGGGCCGGAGTACTGGACGAATATGACATTCGTTGCCTGCTTAAGGGGATACAACTAGGAGGGTGGGCTGCCTACGCGCCAGCTTTTGAAATGCGGCACGATATCTATGTACTGGAATCAGAAGTTAATACGGCTAAAGAGATACTGGCCCCATTTCTGGTAGATCAAGAAGGAGGCAAATTCTGAAGATTCTTATTATCGGGAGCGGGGGCAGAGAGCATACCTTTGTCTGGAAATTGGCCCAGAGCCCCAAAGCCGGAGAGATCTATGTTGCCCCGGGAAATGCCGGCACAGCTCAAATCGCCCAAAACGTTGGCAACAACCCGGATAATATCGAGGGGCTGGTCAAGCTAACCCAGGAAAAGGGGATTGAAATGGTGGTCGTCGGGCCAGAGGTACCACTGGCCGAGGGCATCGTTGACCGCTTTCAAACCCTCGGAATTCCCATTTTCGGTCCGACCAAGGGAGCGGCCCAGATAGAATCAAGCAAGGCGTTCTCCAAAGGACTGATGCTGAAGTACGGCATCCCCTGCGCCCGCAGCAAGAGCTTTTCAGACTACGGTCAAGCGGCAGATTATGTCAAAGGACAAGCTTACCCTTTGTGGATCAAGGCTGACGGACTGGCTGCGGGTAAAGGAGCAATCATAGCTGAATCCCTTCTTCAAGCCCAAGAAATTCTGTCCGACCTCATGGAGGCAAAATCCTTGGGGACAGCCGGTGACACGGTGATAATAGAAGAAAGCATGTCAGGGGTGGAAATGAGCTCATTCATCTTCACCGACGGCCTGACGGTAACGCCAATGGCGGATGCCTGTGATTATAAACGGATAAATGATGGAAACGAGGGCCCCAACACGGGAGGCATGGGTGCCTACAGCCCGCCCCGCTTCTATACGCCGGAACTAGGTAAGAACGTCAGGGAGACAATCATGGAGCCCGCAGTAAAGGCGATGAACAGGGAAAAAAGGCTCTATAAGGGGATTCTCTACGGCGGACTAATGATTACCGAAGACGGGCCAAAAGTAATTGAATTCAATGCCCGGTTGGGCGACCCGGAGGCGCAAGTGGTTCTACCCCGCCTCAAGACCGACCTGGTGGATATTATGCTGGCGGTAATAGACGGTGATCTAGGCCGGATAAATGTGGAACTGAGCGAAGAAGCCTGCATTGGAGTGGTGATGGCTTCGGGAGGTTACCCGGGCAGATATCAAACCGGCTTTCCTATCAGCGGGTTGGATGACGTGGACAAAGAAATTACGGTTTTTCACGCCGGGACAAGGATCAGCCCAGGCGGCGAGGTATTAACCAACGGGGGGAGAGTCTTGGCTGTAACGGCGATAGGGGAGACCCTGGCTGAAGCCAGAGAGAAGGTCTATGCCAATATCTCCCGGATCCACTTTAAGGGTTGTCACTACCGCGAGGACATTGGTTCAATAAGAGAGTGAGGAAGAGAATATGCCCAAAGCAGGAGTAGTCATGGGTTCAAAATCCGATACTGAAGTTGTACAGTTGACGCTGGATGTACTGGAAGAGCTCGGGATTGATTACGAAATCAGCGTGATCTCGGCTCACCGCACACCGGAAAAAGCCCGTCAATATGCTCAGGAGGCAAGGGGGCGAGGAATCGAGATCATGATTGCCGCCGCCGGGGCGGCAGCCCATCTGCCCGGGGTACTGGCCAGCTGGACTACCTTGCCGGTCATCGGCGTACCCCTGGCCGGCAGTGAACTGAAAGGCGTTGACTCACTTTACTCCATTGTTCAGATGCCGGCCGGAATACCGGTAGCCACCGTGGCCGTTGGGGCGGCCGGGGCGAGAAACGCTGCCTACTTGGCGGCCGAGATATTAGGCCTGAAATATGATGAGATAAGAGACGCCTACGAAAAATACAGAAGTAACCTGCGAGGAGAAAACGGATAATTTAGCGGTACTCCAGGCCGGGTGAGCTAGTCTCTGAAACAATATTATCCGGGCCAGATATTCAAGAAAGGATTATGGAGAAGTCTCCGATAATGATGTCTGCCATATCCCGAACGGACGACAAACCGCACGACGCCAGTGAAATCATCCCCAATGTTTATCAACTAACCATCCGAAGTACCAACGTAGTGCTGATTGTCGACGAGGAGCTAACCCTTATCGATACCGGTCTCCAGGGCAGTTCCGCCGGGATAGTCGACTTCATCCGTCAACTGGGGCGTTCACCAGAAGAAATCAGCCTCATTGTCCTTACCCACAACCACGTAGACCACGTGGGAGGACTGGCCGAACTCAAACATTCCACCCCAGCCAGGACGACCATTCATGCGAATGACATTGGCGAAAGGGGAAACAGACCAGCGGCGAGAGCGGAAGATATCGATATCCGGCTGGAAGGTGGAGAGGTGCTGAAACCGATGGGAGGTCTCCGAGTTATTCATACGCCCGGGCACACCCCGGGCAGCATCTGTCTCTTCTCACCCCGAACCCGATTACTAATTGCCGGCGATGCCGTACGGAACGGGCGCAAAGCCCTCCATCTCCCTGCAAGAATGGCTGGTTCAGACATGAGACAGGCCGCAGAATCGATAGAGAAGATGGCGGAACTCGATTTCAGCACCCTCTGCTTGGGCCACGGCTTGCCACTAACTGAAGATGTCCAAGTTAAAATGCAGGGACTGATAGAAAGAATCAAGGATTGACAACAGCCACAAGAACTGGTTATCATCAATAGTCCGTAATGAGAGTTATCGCTGGTAAAGCCAAAGGTCATCGGCTCAAAGCACCCAAGGTGGCCACTACTCGCCCGGCGACCGATCTGGTCAAAGGAGCGATTTTTTCTATCCTGGAGAACGCCACCGATGATTGGGAACGGGTGCTTGACTTGTTCTCGGGAAGCGGAGGTTTAGGAATCGAAGCTTTGAGTCGCGGGGCTGGCTGGGTCGACTTTGTTGACCGCGAACCCAAATGTTGTGCTATAATTAAGGGGAATTTGGAAAAGACGGGGTTAACAGAACAGGCCCACGTTTACTGTAGCAGTGTTGCCAAAGCATTTTCGTTTCTGGATAAGGAGTATGACATCGTATTAATAGACCCACCTTATTCCGATTCATCCATAGGCAGTATTATAGAACAACTGGCAACTTCCAGGCTAGTAGGGCCAAGCACAACGGTAGTGGTGACGCATTCCCCCCACCTTACTCTAGATTCCAGTTATGTTGCGCTTAATCTGATCAAAGAGCATCGTCATGGTGACAGTTATATTGCCGTATATCAAAAGGAGGTCAAGAGATGACCATCGCTCTCTACCCGGGAGCCTTTGACCCGATAACCAATGGACATCTTGACATCGCCATCAGGGCGGCCAAACTTTTCGAAAAGGTAATCATAGGTGTTTACGATACCCCGGACAAGAACGTGCTGTTTAATACCGAAGAACGTCTGGCTTTGGTAAGACAGTCCGTAGCCGATTTTCCCAAAATAGAAGCGGTATCTTTTGGGAATCTGGTGGTGGATTTTGCCAACGAAGTCGGAGCGGATACGATAGTACGCGGACTGAGAATAGGCGCCGACTTTGAGCGTGAGTTTGCGATGGCGATGATGAACAAGAAACTGGCCCCTGATTGCGAACTGGTCTGCCTGATAACCAGTCCGAAATACCAGTTTGTCAGTTCCAGTCTATTGAAAGAAGTGGCCGGTCTTGAGGGCAGAATAGACGACCTTGTACCCCAATCCGTCGTTGAAGCTCTGAAAAAGAAAACCTTTAGCAAGGTATAGACCGGCTTAAAGAATATATCAATACCCCGAGGGGGTAAATTAGGAAGGAGGACTTAATGGCCTACAAGATAACGGATGAATGCATTAGCTGCGGAGCCTGCGAACCGGAGTGCCCAAACGAGGCAATCACCGAGGGTGAGACTATCTACATCATCGAAGCTGACAAGTGCACCGAGTGCGTTGGCTCCCATGATTCTTCCAGATGCGCTGATATCTGCCCCGTGGATGCCTGCGCAACCGACCCGGACCACGAGGAAAGCAGAGAACAACTACTTGAAAAATGGAGGGGCATACACCCCGGCGAAACTCCGGCCGCCAGCTAGACCAACCCGGTTTTGTCCCAGGTAACAACGATAGCTTCTTTCCGAAAGGAAGATGCTTCACGTCAAACTCGTCACCTCGTCAGGGAGAAGAGCCAGCGCCGCAGTTAAGCGGTCTATCGGCGTCTATCAGGCTTGATTCCCGGCGATTTTTTTGCCTACAAGGATGTTTATCGCAAGTGGTGGCACGGCGACGGACGACGACGTCCCCGGCGCAAATCCAGCAACGGCCTCACAAATCCAACCCAACTTGTCCGGGCTTATCTCTGCTTTCTGCTCCGGCGGGATGACTTGATCATCCGTAGTGCAAGGCATCAATCGGATTCAATCTGGCCGCTCTCATGGCTGGATATATACCGGAAGCAAGACCGATGAAGACCGAGACCAGAATAGCTGCCAGAACAATAAACGGAGAGACTACGGCGCTGAGGGTGAAGCCACCAAGGTCAACCTGAGATATTCCCCAGGCTATTAACCAGGCGCCGGTCAAGCCAATGGCGCCTCCGGACAAACTCAACATAGCAGCCTCCAGGAGGAATTGCACCAGAATATCCCGCCGCTTGGCCCCTATCGCCTTGCGCAGGCCTATTTCCCGGGTACGCTCGGTCACCGAAACAAGCATAATGTTCATTATGCCGATACTGCCCACCAACAAGGAAATGCTACCGATCAGTCCTAGGAACACGGTTAAGGCCAGGGTTATGATCTCAAATGTGCCCAGAAGCTGTTCCGGGCTGATTACTGAAAAATCATCTTCGGCATCGTCAGCGATACGATGGCGTTTTCTCAAAACAGTCTTAATTTCTTCCGTCGCCTCGTCCAGGCTGAAACCAGCGGCCACCCGAAGAGTAATCTGTTGAACAGCATCGTCTCCAGAGGGGGTCTTCTGAGAGAACAGCCGGGCCTGATAAGTGGTTATCGGAGTTACCGTTATGTCATCCCAACTGAAGCCAAAAGACGATAGACCCCGGGGGGCCATAACCCCGACAACGGTGAACCGTTTGTCCTTGATCTTAACCCGCTGGCCGACCGGCCCGACATTTTTAAATAGCTCTTCGGCTACCTTACTACCAAGCACCACTACCATGTCGCGGCGGGCAAGATTAATTTCAGAAATGAATTGCCCGTCACTCATGTCAAAGCCATAGACACTCTGATAGGCGGGGGCGCTGCCGTGAATTACGGCCGACGAGTCTTCATTCCCAGCGATTATCCGGACAAAATTTTCGTTGGTCGGGACAACCGCTTCCACCGAACGAAGACGCTCAATAGCATCAGCATCATCCATTGTAATGCTGGCTGTAGCGTAACCGGGGGCCATGGCAGCGAGTCCCGGAGCTTCAGGATTGGAAGGCTGCACAAAAAGCAGGTTGGTGCCGAGTCCTTCAAAAGTGGAGGTAATCATGTTCTGGAGACCGGCCCCAACGGACATCAAAATAATTACGGCCCCAACACCGATTATCATACCCAGCATGGTAAGCCCTGAACGTAACTTGCTGGCTAATAGCGATTGCACGGCGATGCCGAAGAAAACGATAATCTTCATAGTTGACAGTTCTCAAGACTAAGAGATTGCATCTGGCGGTTCAACCTGCCCTTTCATCACTGACAATTTGTCCATCCAAGAGCTTAATGACACGCCTGGTTTGGGAGGCCACATCCATCTCGTGCGTAACAATTAGCACGGTAATACCGTCCTGATTAAGCTGACGGAAAACGGAAAGGATCTCTTCGGTGGTAGCACTGTCCAGATTACCGGTCGGCTCATCAGCCAAGATGAAAGCCGGGTTATTGACTAAAGCCCGGGCGATAGCAACCCGCTGCTGCTCACCGCCTGACAGCTCGGTAGGCTTGTGATGAGCCCTGGCAGCTAGACCGACCCGTTCCAGCGCCTCCAGAGCCCGCTGCCGCTTGCGGGGACCACCGCTATAAATAAGGGGCAACTCAACATTGGCCACGGCGCTGGCCCGTCGCAAAAGGTTGTACTCCTGAAAGACAAAGCCGATTTCTTTATTTCTCATCACCGCCAGACGATTATCATTAAGCTGGCTGACATCGGTCCCCTCGAAAACATACCGGCCCGAAGTAAGTTGATCAAGGAAACCGATGACGTTCATCAAAGTGGATTTACCGGAACCCGATGCCCCGATGATAGCCACCATCTCGCCTTTTTCGATGGTAAGACTGATTCCTCTTAGAGCCGGGATTTCCAGCTTCCCCATCCGGTATATCTTGGTTATATCATCCAGTTCAACCATGTCACCAATCCCAATAATGCAGTGTCGTTGTGTCCCGGCTCATCTTTCCAGGATAGTTTCACCTTTTTTCAGACCTTCAAGAATCTCAGTGTGAAAGCCATCGCTGATGCCGGTCACAACAGTTCGGGTCTCACTCTGCTCACCAAGCGAAACGTTGACCACGGTGTTCCCATTACCGTCCCGCTTGACGGCTCGGGCAGGTACCAAGAGAACATTACTCCGTTCGTCGATCACGATGTCGGCGTTGGCGCTCATGCCACTTCTCAGTCCGCTGCCTTCGGTAACATCGAAAGTGATCTTCGCTTCAAATACTATCACCCCGCCTTGTTCCCTGGGCAGCAAACTTATGTAGCTAAGGGTTCCCTCAAGCGCCAAATCCGGTAAGGCATCCACCTCAATAAAGGCACTTTGTCCCAGCTTTAGTTCAGCTACGTCGACTTCGTCAACGTCAAGCTTCAATTCCATCCTGACAGGTACTATCAGATAGACAATGGGAGTTGAGGCGAGGACAGTGTCTCCTACATCAACGTGAATTCTGGCTACGGCGCCGTCAAAGAGAGCAATAATAGTGGCTTTATCGAGCTGCCTGCGAGCCTGCTCCAGGGACTGTCCGGCAAACTCCTTTGCCTGTCCGGCCACTTCAGGAGCAAGCCTGGCAAGGACCAAAGCTCGCCCGGTTGACTCCAGCGCCTGTCTGGCTACTTCCAAAGACTGTTCGGCAATTTCTACCTGCTGTTTCTTCACAGCAACATCTTTAGTATCGGTGCCCAACAGCATAGCATCCAGCGCATCTTCAGCCGTATTGAGTCTTGCCTCGGCCAGGATCACCCGCTTCTGGTTCTCCCCATATCCCGGTGTGCCCGTGTCATAAGCGGACAAGGTGGAGAGAGCCGCGTCCAAGTCTCTCCTGACAACGTCAACTTCGGCCTGGGCTACCTTTATATCGGATAGGGTAGAAGTTATTATGGTCTGTTCCAGACCAATTTCAGCATTCTTCAGGTTTATCTCAGCCTGAGTGACGACCACCCCGGCCTGGGCCAGAGCCACCTCGGCCTGAGCGAGGGCTACCTCTGCCTCGACCACGGTCACCTCAGCCTGGGTATTGGTTACCTCAGCCTGGGTCAGAGCCAGTTGGAGGGTATCAGTTTCCAACCGGACAAGCACCTCGCCCTCACTGACCAGCGTGCCTTCCTCAACGAGTATCTCTTCTATCCTGCCACCAACGCCGGAGGTCAATTCCAAATCCTGGGAGACCTCTATGTTACCGCTACCGCTAACTGTGATCGTTAGATCCCCCCTCGCCACCTCGGCCAACCGGTCGGGATCTTCCTCTTCACCCCCAAACGAATTACAAGCCGCGGAGCCAAGCAGTACCCAAGATAGCAGTAACCCAACTATTAGCCGCCAACGTTTCACATTCAACCTCCGTATGATAACTAGTTCCGATCTTTATTTCACTCGCGACTGGCCTTTCCGGTATTCCTGCGCCCAGCGTTCCAGCAGCGCAGGGAATTTCGCTCAAAAAAGAGGTACATATCACGCATCTCCTCCAACCACTGGCGGTTGAAGTGAGCTTTATCTCCAATCAGGTCCAGTCCGCTTTCGGTGATCTGCCGAAAAGCGGTAATCTGGTAAAGACTGTCCTTGATCATCTGATGCCAGGCCCCAGCCTTAATACGAAAATAATCCCGACGCTGACCCGGCAGGCTAATCCGTTCAATGAGTCCAACCCTGATGAGGAGGCGGGTGATAGTGCTGATAGACCTTTTGCTGGCCAAGAGGGCCTCTGTCAGTCCACCGTGGTCTGATGGGGCGGGGCAAAAATCACCAGCCAGCCCAGAATACGACCGGCCATTCTCGGCATACCCGTCTGCTCAAAAGGATACCGACCTCTTCCACAAAATGCTTTTCTTCTGCTTGAGGCGGATTACTCATGGCAAGCCCCCCCTCAGCCGGAATTACCACCAGTCTCATACATTATAGTTGGTATAGTAGATTCTGTCTATACTGAACATACCCTAAACAATAAATACTCTGGTGTCAGGAGCATATCCGAGAGGGTTAGGACGGGCGAGCAATACGCCGGAACCGAGTCGTGACTACAATCGGGAGAAAAAGAAGGAAAGTATCTGTAGTATTATGATGGCCGCCAGCGGACTAAGATCGAACATGCCGATTCTGGGAATAATACGGCGTAGCGGAGCCAGAAATGGCTCGGTGACCCTGAAGAGGAAGATGGTCAGCATATTGGTTTGCCCCGGTGACACCCAGGAGAAAATCGACCTGATGAAAACGGCCATGGTGAGTACCTCACACAGAAAGGCGAGAAAGCGAAAAAAGTCAAGGTTCATTGTTGCTCACCTCCGAGTAGCCTGGCCTTATTGTAGGCAGCGGCAACCGCCTTGCCGACCAAATTTCTGAATTTTCCTTTGTCAAACTCGTTCAAGGCTTCCGCGGTAGTCCCGCCAGGGGAAGTAACCATCTCGCGCAACTCGGCCGGTGATTTCCCTGAGTCTCGAATAAGTTGACCCGAACCAAGCATGGTTTGTAACACCAGTTCCCGGGCTACGTCAGGGGAAAAACCGGTATCCACCGCCGCCTCAACCAAGGCCTCGACGAAAAGGAAAAAGTAGGCCGGCCCGCTGCCGCTTACCGCCGTAGCCATGTCAAGATATTTTTCATTCTCACAGTAGATTTCTTTGCCAATAGCGCCAAGAATGGAACCAGCCCACCCTTTCTGTTGCCCGGTCACATCCGGAGTAGCCGTCCAAACGGTCATACCCTGCCCAATTTGGGCAGGGGTGTTAGGCATCGCCCTGACAATATTGGTGTGGGCCAATCCGGAAGCCAGGGTCTGAATGGTAGCCCCGGCGATGATGGACAGCACCAATTGAACGGGCTTTAGCTTTCCTCCAAGCTCGTCCGTAACAACTGCTAATTGCTGTGGCTTGACAGACAGTATCACAACATCGGCTCCGCCAACGGCCCGGAAATTATCGCCGGTTACGCTGACGCCGTATTTCTTATCAAGCTGATGGCGGCGGTCCTGGTTGAAATTACCCACCGTTATGTCTCCCGGTGAGCTCAACCCTCCGTCTAGGATGGCAGAGAGCATCGCCTCGCCCATATTCCCACCGCCGATAAAACCTATTTTCATGACGCTTGTTAAACCCTATCCCCTTTATCCCCCCGATTTCATCGGGGAGAAGTGTTTTTTGTGAGAGGGACTTCGCACTCCTTTAATTTTGTCTCCTATCCTATTTTACCACCAGATTGACCAGTTTACCGGGAACATAGATCTCCTTGATTGTGGTCTTAGCCTCCAGGAACGGCCTGGCTTTCTCACTCTCCCGGGCTTTTTCTTTGGCTTCGGCTTCGGTGATGGAGACCGGGACGGTAATGCGGTCGCGCAGTTTACCGTTTACCTGAATTACTAGGATGATCTCTTCCTCTTTGATCAGTTCCTCATCCCACCGGGGCCAATCCCGGTTATGAATACTGTAATTCCGCCCCGTCTGGTGCCACAATTCCTCAGTCAGGTGAGGGGCAGTTGGCGCCAGCAGCAGTAGCAAGGTTTCCAGAGCCTCTTCCCAGACTGCCGGTTTGACCTGAGCCGTTTCTTTGGCCTTGATCAGGTAGTTAGAAAACTCCATCAGGGCGGCAATCATGGTGTTAAACCGCAGCTTCTCCAAGTCAGCGGTCACCTTTCTGATGGTCTGGTGAGTAATCCGTTGCAATTCCAGATGGACCTTACCTTCAGAAGGCTTATCGACTCCTGCCTCCGCCGTGTAGGGTTCCAATGCCAGGGTCCAGAGCCGATCCAGCCACCGAGTCATACCGCTGATGCCACTGTCAGACCAGTCTCCGCCCTGGTCCCAGGGCCCGAGGAACATGAGGTAGGCACGTACGGCATCCGCTCCTATGCTGGAGACCAGGTCATCCGGGGCGACTACATTGCCCCGCGACTTGCTCATTTTCTGGTGCTCCTTGATAATAGTACCCTGGTTGAAAAGTCGGGTGAACGGCTCATCAAAGTCAATCAGGCCCATGTCCCGCACAGCTTTAACCAGGAAGCGCGAATACATGAGATGTCCAACGGCATGTTCAGCTCCGCCGGTGTAAAGGTCAATGGGCATCCAGTATTTCATCATTTCCGGGTCAAAGGCAGCCTTATCATATTGAGGGCTGCAGTAGCGCAGATAGTACCAAGAGTTATCCAGGAAACTATCGATGGTATCTGTTTCACGCTTGGCCTGACCCTGACACCGGGGACAGGTGGTGTTAACAAACTTATCGTTTTGCTTCAAGGGAGACACTCCGGTGGGACTAAATTCAGCGTCCTCGGGCAGAAGCACCGGCAAGTCTTTTTCCGGCACGGGAACAAGGCCGCACTTTTGACAGTAAATCGTGGGGATCGGGGCTCCCCAGTACCGCTGGCGGGAGATAAGCCAATCGCGAAGCCGGTAAGTCACGGTCTGTTCTCCCCAGCCTTGCTGGTTCAGGTAGTCAGTGACGTCAGCTATCCCATCCTGACTGGAGGTGCCGTTAAACCGGTCCGAATTCACCATCGTACCCGCTCCGGTATAAGCTTGTTCCAGTTCTGCTCCATCCCAATCAGGCGGGGATATCACTACCCTGATGGGCAGGTCATACTTTTTGGCAAAGGCGAAATCGCGCTCATCGTGGGCCGGCACGGCCATTACGGCCCCGGTACCATAGCTTAACAGCACATAGTCGGCTATCCAGACGGGCATTTTTTCTCCGTTAAGCCTGTTTACGAGATAAGCCCCGGTGAAGACGCCGTCCTTTTCCTTTTCTGTGGACAGGCGCTCTATCTCAGTTTGGTGCCGGGAGCGGACAATATATTCTTCAACCTCAGCCTTTTTTTCGGGTACGGTCAGTTTAGCCACCAGGGAGTGCTCCGGGGCCAGAACCATAAAAGTCACTCCGAAAGCAGTATCCGGACGGGTGGTAAAAACCCGTATCTCATTTTCTTCAACCCCGGGATGGTCAAGAGCGAAAGAAATCGCAACACCGGAACTCCGGCCGATCCAGTTCCGCTGCATCAGTCTTATTTTCTCCGGCCAGTCAATATCTTCGTACTCCAAAAGCTCATCAGCATACCGGGTAATGCGGAAAAACCACTGCTCCAGGTCTCGCTGAACGACCTCTGTGTCACAGCGTTCACAGCCTCCGCTAACCACTTGTTCATTAGCCAGCACGGTCTGGCAACCAGGGCACCAGTTTACCGGGGCCTTGCTTCGATAAGCCAGACCGTGTTCATATAGTTTCAAGAAGAACCACTGGGTCCACCTATAGTAATCGGGCAGACAAGTATTGATTTCGCGGGTCCAGTCGTAAACAGCTCCGATGCTCTTGAACTGGCGGCGCATATTCTCAATGTTCTGCATCGTCCAGGTATGAGGATGAATTCCCTGTTTGATAGCCGCATTTTCAGCGGGCAGACCAAAGGCGTCAAAACCCATGGGGTGGAGCACGTTGTAGCCCTGCATTCGCTTGAAGCGGGCCCGGACATCAGGGGGAACATAGTTATACCAGTGCCCAATATGGAGGTCCCCAGAGGTGTAAGGAAACATGGTCAGGGCATAGTATTTCGGTTTTAGGCTGTCATCATTGACCCGGTACAGACCATCTTCAGCCCACTTGTGCTGCCACTTTCTTTCAATATCACGAGGGATGTATTTGACTACCATGTACCTTTCCTTTTCCAGTCTGTAAACAGAGCTTTTCCACCCTGCTAGGTCAGCAACGAAGAGGCCAATCACCAGAGCCGTAGAGCGCCAGAGCACCAAAAGGCAGAAGCCTTGCTCTCACCCTCGGCTCTATATTGTAAACATCTCCATCAGACAATGCAAGCTGTTGTTTTGTGTGCTGAGCATAATGTATAATAACCGTGCGTCTCGTGACGAGAGTACTCTGCAACCAAACTCCATAACCGACCTGGCGGATCAAGCCGATTCATAACCGTTTTCGTAGGAGGTATCATGTCACCTGTCAGTGCAACATACTGGGGCATCTCGGGATATGTGATTTTCTGGGTCCTGTTTGCGGTTGCCATAGGACTGTTCTCCCGGCGGGCGTATTTCCTGGTCCGCGTTATGCTACTGGGACAAAAGGAAAATCGCTTCGATAGACTGGGGTACAGAATCAGATCCACGCTATTTGAGACTGTTTTACAGTGGTGCAGCCTGAAAAATGTTAACCGAAGCGGCCGAGATCTGGCCGGAATCGGGCACGCTTTCCTTTTCTGGGGCTTCAGTTCGTTACTTATTGGCTATATTCTGTTCATTGGGTTAAGCGGAGGGCTCGGCCTGTGGGACATGATCATGGGCAGCACCTTCGAGATAGTCTACTCCTCAATTCTGGACCTAGCAGCACTACTCGTCGCCACCTCCGTTATCTGGGCAGCAATAAGACGGTACGTGATAAAACCCAAGAGGCTACAGGGTGAGACATCCGCCGAAGCCGGCATCATCTTGATGGTGGTTTTCAGCCTGATGGTGCTCCATGTGAGCATTGAGGGCTTCGGCTACGCTGCCTATGATATTTCGGAGTCTTGGCCCCCGTTGGGAGCAGCATTGGCCGGCTTTCTTAACAGTACCGGCTTGTCTCAAGGAGCATTAGTAGCGGGATACCAAGGGGTGTGGTGGCTCCACTATATCATGATTATTGGCTTTCTGGTCTTTATCCCCCGCTCAAAACACCTGCATCTGCTGGCTTCTTTTCCCAACGTGGCTTTCAGAAAGATGACTGCCAAGGGTTCCCTTGAGCCCATCGACCTGGAGCAGGCCGAGACCTTCGGAGTACCGAACATTCAGGACTTCACATGGAAGGACTTGCTTGATCTTTATTCCTGTACCGTGTGTGGTCAGTGTCAAGACCAATGTCCGGCAAATTCCAGCGGCAAGCAGCTTAGCCCCAAGAAGGTAATCCACGACCTGAAAGATCATCTGATGGAAGTGGGCCCCGAGCTGCTGAAGGTCGCCGGTGGCGCGGAAGCTTCTCCGGATAGTCCCGGCAAAACCATGGCCGGCAAGGTAATAACCGAAGACGAAATCTGGGCCTGCACCACCTGTCGCGCCTGTGTCGAGGTGTGCCCTCTCCATATAGAGCATATTGATAAGATAATAGGTATGCGCCGCAGCTTGGTGATGGAGAGGAGCGAAATGCCGGATGAGGTACAGCAGGCACTACAATGTCTGACATCCAGAGAGCATCCCTGGAGGGGAACCACGGCTACCAGAACCGACTGGACCGAAGGTCTGGAGATAAAGGCGCTCTCAGAGGACAGTGATGTCGATATCCTGTTCTGGGTAGGGTGCACGTCGGCCCTTGAGGACAGGAACATGAAAGTGGCCTCTGCTACAGCCAGGATTCTAAAGGAGGCCGGAGTGAAGTTTGGCATTCTGGGCGCCGAAGAAAGTTGCTGCGGCGACCCGGCCCGCAGATTGGGAGACGAATACCTGTTTCAGACCCTCTGCGAGAAGAACATCGAGACTCTCAACTCATATAATGTCAAGAAGATACTAACCACCTGTCCTCACTGCTTTAATACACTTAAGAACGAGTATCCACAATTTAGCGGCAACTTTGAGGTTATTCACCATACTCAATTCCTCCTCGACCTGATTAGTGAGGGCAAGGTAAAGATCGGAAACCTGGAAAGTAGTAAGGTGGTAGCCTATCACGATTCGTGTTATTTGGGCCGTTACAACGGTATTTACGAGCAGCCGAGGGATATTCTGAAGGCAATCGGAGGAATACAGACTCTGGAACTGGCCCAGTCGCGGTCGTCAGGTTTTTGCTGTGGCGGGGGAGGAGGCCATTTGTGGATGGAAGAAGAGCCTGACAAGCGGGTTAACGTCAAGCGGACCGAGCAGGTAATCGAGACCAAGGCTGATGTGGTAGCCTCAGCTTGCCCTTACTGTCTGTCAATGTTTGAGGACGGACTGAAAACTAAGGGAGCAGACGAGACAATACAGGCGAAAGATTTAAGCGAATTGGTTCTTGAGGCACTCATTTACAAAGCTGATGGTCAGGGTTAGAATGGATACGATGTTGGGCGGTTAGCTCAGTCGGTTAGAGTGCTTGCTTCACACGCAAGAAGTCACTGGTTCAAATCCAGTACCGCCCACCACCTCACCGGTTCTCCTACAAAAAGAATCTTCGGTTCTCGAATTCCTCGAAGTAATCTACGGACCTGAGTCAACGAGGCGGCTTATGGTCAGACAGATGTCTAACGATGAGCTTAATGCCCAGTACCTTGATTCCCATTACGGCAACATAAGCGACAGCCACTGGCCCGAAATAAAAAATGATGTGGAGGGCGACATCTGTCTGGATGTCGGTTACTCAGTAGCCGTTACACTTTTAATTGTGCTCAGAAAGGATTCTTTTCCCCACGTTGACAGAGCCCTGTTTATATTGTTACAGTCGCTACAGTAAAATACAACGGAAAAGGGAACAAGAAAGTCGACTATGCCTGTTCAAACGTTGTGCTTTTCGTGGAAAACCTTTAACCGTTACGGGCCGTCCATTTTACTCGGTTTTATCAAGGTCACAATAAATATGCGAAGCAACACGGCGGCACCCATAATTACAAAAGCCAATGAATAGCTGCCGTTAGCATCAAAAAGGAGCCCTCCTAAAAATGGCCCGATGGCCCCTCCGGTAAATATGCCAACCTCTAATACGCCAAGGGTCTTGCCGATATCACCCAGATTAAATATGCGACCGATCAGCACAGAAATTGCAGTGCCAAAACTCCCGAAAGTTAGTCCGTGGACTATACCAAACAGGTATAGCATCCAGAGTTCTCTGGCCCACACCAGGCTGAGAATGGCAGCAAACTGAACCAGGGAACTCACTATGGCTATGCCTTTGGTACTTACTCGATCAGATAGAATACCGGAACCAAGCCGCCCCCCGATCATGGCTACGCCAATCACGCTGAGGATGCTTGCGGATTCCACAGGAGAAAAGCCAATATCCAATGCGTGAGGGACAATGTGTGTCATTATGAAAAATGAACTGAACGCCATTACAAACCAGATGAAGAATATGGCCCAAAAGTTTTTCATGAGGAATAATTGTCTTAAGGAAAGCCGATGCTGAGCAGTTTCTGTTGTTTCACCACCTGCTTCGTGGTCATCCGGAAATTCTCCATCAGGCATAGTTCCCATCTCATAGGGATCTTTTTTCAAAAGCTGGGCAGCTGGAAGCACAACCAAGCAGGAAAAACCTCCCAGAAGAATAATACTTTTGCGCCATTGAAGGCTACCGATAAGAAATGCGGAAAGCGGGGAAATAGCGGCGGTCCCAATGCCTCCGCCCGCTCCAGCGATCCCCAGAGCCAGTCCTCGTTTGCGATTAAACCAATGGAGCACGGTCGAGGTGACTACTACGAATATTGCCCCGCTGCCTGCCGACATTAACAAGCCATAAGTAATGAAAATCTGCCAAGACTCTGTTGTCAGCCCAGTCAACACCAAACTGAGTCCAATGAAGAATCCCATCATTGAGACGATCTTCCTTGGCCCGTAACGGTCAATAGCCCAGCCGGCCACGAAAGCAGCTACTGCGTTAAAAACCATACGAACTGAAAGGATGGCGGATGTTGACGCCCGAGTCAGACCGTATGCCTCCTCCAGGCTTTTGAAGAATACACCGAAGGAGGAATTAGCTCCCATCACAATAGAGCTGCTAGCGACGATGGCCGCGACGATAACCCAGCCGTAAAAGATCCGTTTATGAGTAGGGGAAAGGTGTAACAGTGATGACTCCTCCAACTGGCTTTGCAAGACTTGACTCCGATAAAGGATACCACGTTTTCAATGGAAGGTGCCGAGCTGCGTGGCCTACAGAAGACGATTGTGCGTCAAGCCCGCGGGGTGGACAGGACTCCGGAGAGGCTGTCCAAGAAAACCGGTGAAGGTAAGCGTTTACTCTCGACAATTAGCGACAGCTATGTCTCGATGGCTGGACTACCTGGCGAACTCGGCTACCTCAGATGATGCCCGTATTCCTTACACCATACACACCGTATGCATCAAGAACACTGTCTCCGATATTAGAAACCTGTTTGCCTTTACTCAAACAATACCGAGTTCTCCAATGACGGTACCCAGGTGGGCAGCCAATATTCAGCAATGGACGTCCCTAACTTGTAGAGGTATAGTGTGGTGTAAAAATCAGAGACTACGCCACACTATGTTGTCAACGTAACAAAAGAAATGGGAAATGATCAGTACGGTATCCTTATTCATTCATTTGATAAAATAATCGTGAGCAAGTCAGGATTTCAATAAACGAGTACATGGGAAGAAAGTACTTGGATATTCGAGTGTTTTATAAAAAGGATGACCATTATTTACCTTCGAAGAAAGGCATGGCTCTTCCGGAGGAAAAATATCCTGAGCTACTTGAGGGGATTGTACTTCTTGGAGAAACTCAAGGATATGATCTTCAATCGGACAAATAAAAGGTCAGTTAATTATTGTGCCGGAAGCTCAATTATGTCCAGTTATTCCCCATATTGGGCTTAAGCCTGGGCTTTTTCGGCCTGTCTCTGGGCGACGACTTTCTGGATATTCGTTTGAGGCATCGGCTGGTAATGGCTGAACTCGGTGGTGAAAGTACCCCGACCGTGAGTTATGGATTTCAGGTCTATGGCGTAGCGCTGTACCTCGGCCTGAGGCACCTGAGCCTCAATAATATTGATACCGCCGCCGGGGTTCATGCCCTGCACGTGAGCCCGCTTGGTATTGAGATCGCCGATAATATCCCCGGTACAGTCCTCCGGAATGGTGACGGTGACATTCATAATCGGCTCAAGCAGAATGGGCTGGGCCTCAGCCATTCCTTTCTTGAGAGCGCCAGCTCCGGCAATCTTAAAACATATTTCCGAAGAATCCACCGGATGAAAGCTCCCGTCATAAACGGTTACCTTGACGTCAGTTACGGGATAACGGGCGAGGACACCCTCCAGGACAGCCTCATTGATCCCTTTCTCCACGGCCGGAATGAAGTTCTTGGGAATGCGGCCACCGACAACCTTATCTACAAATTCATTGTGACCGACACCGGGTAAAGGCTCTATCTCCAGGAGGACGTGGCCAAACTGCCCGTGACCTCCGGACTGTTTCTTATGCTTGTATTCCGCCTTGGTGGAGGAGGTAATGGTCTCCCTGAAGGGTACCCGGGGGGTCTTCAGGTTAATGCCGACACCGAATTTGCTATGCATCTTCTCAGCGGCGACTCCAAGCTGGGTCTCACCAAGCCCGGAGAGAACGGTCTCACCGGTATCAGTGTCCCGGCGAACCTTAAGAGTGGGCTCTTCTTCAGCCAGCCGGGACAGGGCCGAGCCGAGCTTGTCCAGATCCGCCTTGGTCTTGGGATAGACAGCCTCACTGAAAACGGGACTGGGGAAGGAAATGGGAGTAATCTTTAGCTGCTTGTCCTGTTTACAGAGGGTATCACCGGTGGCGGCCACACTTAGTTTGGCAACTCCGCCGATATCTCCGGCAGTTATCCGGGTGGTTGCCTCCTGAATTTTACCCCTGAGAGTGAAGACCTGCCCGACGCGCTCCGATTCACCCCGATTGGCATTATAGACCTGGGAATTACCGTCAAAGGCGCCGCTGTAAACCCG
>Ga0187827_10002519_pt1 | contig 24903 bp, 23 predicted proteins | sample ETNtaG_39_FD_167969 | JGI IMG/M metagenome (GOLD analysis project Ga0187827, IMG submission 167969) | Marine microbial and viral communities from oxygen minimum zone, Eastern Pacific Ocean - ETNP2014_SV_150_PacBio MetaG (Illumina Assembly) | ecosystem: Environmental > Aquatic > Marine > Hypoxic... | reverse complement strand
GATCGTCGAATACAACGCCTGGCGCACGCGACGACTGGACGACCGCGAGCTCGTGTACGCCTGGGCTGACGGCATCTATATCAAAGCCGGGCTGGAAAAGGACCTGGGCGGCGCCAGGCGAGACGAACTGGAGTGACGCCATGAACGTCAGATAGTTAGCGTTGAGTCCGACGACGCAGAGTACCAGCAGAGCGAGCGGCCAGCCCCGCAGACGAGACACCGCCGAGATCCCCTGTCGCCGAATCACGAACGGTGCAAGGACGAGGGCAGCTGTCAGGAACCGAATCCAGCCGATCGTGTATACATCCAACGATCGCACGAGAATTTTCAACATCACCGGCTGAGTGGCCCACTGGATCGCTGCAAAAGAAGCCATCGACAACCCGAGGACTCGTCGGCCGCTCGGTGTGTGGCGCATCAGGTGTCACCCGTCGTCAAGACAGGTGTATCTTGGCGAGATAGATGCCGGTCGATCCCTCGTGTGTCGAGTAGTAGCTGATCCACATCATGTCGTCGTGCCATACCATGCCGGCATAGGAGCAGTCCCCGCCGCTGGGAAGGCGCGCCACGGTTTCGTAGCTGGTGGGTGTCATGCGGGCGAGTACCGTACCGGGGACATCTTCGTGCCGACCGCGGGCGCATGCCCACAGCGTGCCATTGGGCACGCGGATGAAGTTCGGTCCACCCATCCTGGCTTCAATACCAGTGAAGGACCAATCGACGTAGGGCGGCTTGCTATGGCCGATCCAGTTGGGTCGGATCAGGGCGATCATCTCCTCGTCGGGCATGATGCGCAGCGTGGTCTCGCTGACCGTCCAGGTGTCATGGGGCAGGCGAAACTCGGTGATCCACTCCCAGTCGAGAGCGTCCATCGTCTTGTAGAGGAAGCCTCGCCGGGGATCGGTGCCCTCACCGAGCTTTGACACGGCGTAGCCGACGTCGCCATGCCAGGTGACACGCCACAGCCAGTGATCTTCGGCCAGGCAGCGTGCCGGCGGTGTCCACGTGTGTCCGTTGTCGGAAAAGCAGGCCCGCGGGCAGCGGGTGCGGTAGGCTCCGTTGTCATCGTAGACGCTGCCACCGCTGAGCAGCAGCAGGCGCCCGTCGGGCATCTGAGATAACTTCGGGTCGCGCAGATCGACGCCTTGCTCGGCGATCTCGGCGGCGCTCGACCAGGTGTCGCCGTCCTCTGATACCAGCACGCGTAGGGTGCCGATGCTGTCGCCGTGGGATTCAGCTTCGCGAAATGTGCACCACCATCGATCGCGGAAACGCAGCAGATCGGTGAAGGCGTTGTGCGGAGCCGCATCCCAGATCTTGTCGACAGACAGGATGCGGGCAGCCGTGCCTGCCATAGAGTCAGATCCAGCGACCGGGTGACGTGAGGCTTGTTACCAAGGTTGGGCGATGGCCCTTCGCGGCTTTTTATGGAAACAGCAAACGACAGGCGTGCGCTGCGGACGCAGGCAAACCTGCGGCCGGGGAGTCGGCGCGGCAAGTGGCGGATGGGCGAGCAGGGTCGCTCACCTGCCGGCCCTTTATTACTTTCGCACGGTGGTCGGTACTCAACCCGTAAGGTTCAAATGGACACGATTCGATTTGGCATATGCGGCACGGGATCCTTCGGTCGCACACGGGCAAAGGCCCTACAGAAGGCGCAGGGCGCCATGGTTGCGCTGGGTTGGTCGAGGAGCCAGTCGACGCGCGACCTGTTCAGGCAGGAACTGAACGTGCCGACGGTCGAGCACTGGCAGGAACTGTGCGCGAACCCCGAGGTAGACGCTGTGCTCGTCTGTTCCACCAATGTCGAGCACTTTGTGCACGCCCGGGCGGCCCTCGCCGCCGGCAAGCACGTGCTCGTCGAAATTCCGCTGAGCACGAGTGCAGCGCGGGCACGGGAGCTGGCACAACTGGCGGATTCGCAGTCCCTGGTGCTCCATCTCGGCATCCAGGGGAGACATCATCCCGACTACGTCGAACATGTCGAGCGGATGCAGAGCATCGGACCCCTGCTGCACGGCATCGAGCATTCCTACTGGGACTACGGATCGCATCGCCGGTGGAACGCCGACCCTGCTCTCAATCCGGGCGGCCGCGACTTTCTCGCCTACTACATGCCCAGATGGATGGATGCTTTTGGCGACGTCGTGCGGGCAACGGGCGCGCAGAGTCGCGCCGACACCTGGTCGTCGGCTACCATCACGATGGAATTCGCTGCCGGTGGATACTGCACCGTGGGCTACACGCTGGGCGAGGGCGTGTGGTCCCCGACGACCGAACTGATCGTCGGTCGTACGGGGATGATTTTCCAAGATGGCGAGAACGAGAGCGTGTTGACTACCGAAGACTCCAGGAAAGGGCTGGTCATGACCAAGGTCGATGGTGTGCTGTGCGAGGTAGAAGCGTTTCGCGATGAGATTCTCGGCCGGCGAGATCACCGGGGGAACCTGCAGACGGATTTGCGCGCCCTCGACCTGGTGGACGAGGGAGTCGTCGGATGAAACTTGGCGAAATGAACTGGCCCGCTATTGACGAGCTCGACAAGGGCAGCGTCGTGGCGGTGTTTCCGATCGCCTCTTTCGAGCAGCACGGGTGGCACCTGCCGCTGCTGACGGATACGATCGAGACCACCGGCATCGTCGACCGGCTCGATGCCAGGATCGGCAAACGAGTTGTCTGCCTGCCGACGCAGTGGCTGGGGTATTCCCTCCACCACATGCGCTTTGGCGGCAGCCTGACGGCGACGTCGCAGACCCACGTCAACATGATCGTGGAGACGGTCGACGGCCTTCTGGAGGCGGGTTTCGAGCGTGTCCTGGTGCTCAACGGCCACGGCGGCAACCGCGCCGATCTGCGGGTGGCACAGCAGGATTTGAAGAAGATGCACCCCAAAGCGCAGGTGTGGGGGGCGTCGTGGTGGGAGGTGGCAGCGCTGCAGCTGGACGCGATCAAAGAGGCGGGACCCACCGGTTCGGGACACGCCGGCGAGATGGAGACATCCCTCATGCTCACCCTGCGCCCCGACCTGGTGCTGACGGACAGGCTGCACGCGGACGGCTTCCGCCCGGAGTCGCAATATCAAGATCGTGTCACCCGCTTCCTGCGCATCGACGAGGAGAGCGAGCGCGGCAATGTCGGTGATCCCACGGTGGCGTCGGCTGAGAAGGGCGAACGGATGCTCGCGGCAATCGTCGACAGCCTCATCGAGGTGGTGGACGACATCCTGGCAGATCGTCTGTAATCGAACAAGGAGCGCACGCACGTCGTCATGAAAGTCACCGAAATCGAGGTTCACCGCATCACCCTGCCGTACGTGGATTGGATCTCCTACCAGCTCAACCACTACTACGGGCCGATCTCGCGCACGATCTACGTGGCCCATACCGATGACGGCCTCGTTGGCCTCGGCGAGTCCCACAACACGGAGCCCCAGGAAACGATCGACGGTTACATCGGCACCAACCCTTTCGACCACGTGGGGGACGAGGTGTCGTTGGGCCTCGGTACGGCGATGTACGATCTGATGGGCAAGGCCGCCGGCGTTCCGGTGTACAAGCTCATCGGGCAGAAACACCGTTCGTGGGTGCCAGTGGGCAGCTGGACGGTGTCGACGCACCCGGAGCGCATGGTGGAGGCGGTGCGGCAGTACAGTGCGCGGGGCTACACCTGGCTCAAGTTCCACCTGTCACCTTTCGAAAACGTGATCGACCAGACGGAGGCGATGCAGGCGGTGGCGCCGCCGGGGTTCAAGGTGCACTACGACTTCACCATGCATGGAACTGACGATCACATGATCGAGCTGCTGCACAAGCTGGCGCGCTACCCGATCGCCGGGTGCTTCGAAGACGTCCTGCCGGCACAGGACCTGCCCGGGTATATCGAGTTGCGCCAGCGCTCGCCTCTGCCGGTGGTCCTCCATCACTGCCCGCTGGGCGCGACCTACGAAGTACTCATGGGAGCGGCAGACGTGTACATGCTCGGTCACTCTCGCATCGGCGAGGCGATCCACCGCGCGGGGTTGTTCGCCGCCGGTGACATCCCCTTCATGCTGCAGAATGTGGGGGGCAACATCACCCGGGCGATGACCTGTCACATGATGGCCGCCTTTCCTTCGGCCAACTTCCATTTCTTCAGCGATTGCGAAACTTGGAGCGCCGATGTCGTCCACGAGTGCCCGGAGCCGACGAACGGTTTCCTGCGGGTGTCGGAGGGACCTGGCCTCGGGGTCACCCTGAATCGGAGTGAGCTCGAACGGCTAACAGCGTTGCAGCTGCCGGAGCAGCCGAAGTGGATCATCAAGTCGCGGTTTGAGAACGGAACGCGGATGTACAACATTGCCGATCCACAGGAGTCGATTTTCATGGTGCGACCCGATCGGCGGCGCATGATTCCCATGAGCTACGACGCGCCGATCGAGACCGATTACTGGGACGACGACGGCACGCCGGAGTACCGAGCCATGTTCGAGCGCCTCGAGCGCGAGGGCATTGTGCTGGAGCGGGGGCCGGCGTGATGGCACAATACCGCGGAGCAGTTATCGGTCTCGGCTGGATGGGGATGCTCTACGATCTCGCCAAACGCATGGGGACTTGGGACGTGGACGACGTCGATCGTCCGACGCCCGAGCTCGACATCCATCGGCGGTTCTATTTCCACGATCATCCGGGCGAGGAAGGTCTGCCCACGTCGTACGCCGAGGCGCTGCGGAACCAACCAGAGATCGAACTGGTAGCTGCCGCCGATCGGGATCGCAAGCGGCTGAAGGCCTTCGAGGAGCGCTACGAGGAAGGGGCGACCTACACCGACGCGGAGCAGATGCTGCGTCAGGAGCGACCGGATATCGTCGCCCTCGCTACCAATACCAAGCACCGCGCCGATCTCACTTGTCTGGCGGTGGAGTGCGGGGCCAAAGGGATCTTCACCGAAAAACCGATGGCGCACACGCTGGAGGAGGCGGACCGCATGGTGAAGATCTGTGCAGACGCCGGCGTACCGCTCAGCTGTGGGGCGATCACGACGACACATCCGTCATTCGCTCGGGCGCGGGCGCTTCTCGACGGCGGCGCCATCGGAGAGCTGGTTTCCATGGAGGCGGCAGGACCGTTCGCTCAGCATCAGAACTGGTCCTATTTCCTGGACAGCGCGCCGGCCTGGGTGGTGGGAACCGGGGACACCCCGCGCCGGGAGTCGGGGAGCGACGAGTTCACCGGGCAGGGGATGCTGGTCACCGACAGCGGGCTCATCCTCCACTTCCGCGCAGGGGCGCCCGGTCTGCGCCTGTGCGGGACCGAGGGGGAGATCGTTTTCAGCTACGGTGCTTGGCGCTGGTGGCAGGACACGTCGGTCGAGCAAACCAAAGGCCGCGTGGAGATGCCCTGGCCCAAGCCGCAGTTCGTACCACCGTATGGTGGCATCTACTCGCTGAAGGACGTCATGGACTGCCTGGCAGGGGAGCTGGACGAGCCCAAGAACTCCGGCCGCCGGGTGGCCGTTGCCCTGGAGGTGGAGGTGGCCCTCAAGCAGTCATCCGCCCGGAATGGGGCACGAGTCGATCTCCCCCTCGCGGACCGATCGCTGGGGTTGAACTATGACTGGTTCCGCTGACTTACTCGCGCATCCCGCTCGGCATGTGACGCATTAGATATCCCGCCATCTCCTCTCGCCCTCTCCTGATCATGCCTGAACAAAAGCGCATCGCCGCGATCGTCACCACCTTTTTCCCCAACAGCCACGCCGGCGTGCTGGCGAGCAAGTTTCTCACCGGCTTCGCCACCGACGAGGGCCTGATCGAGCCGCGCACTCGGGTCGCGTCGCTCTACATGGACCAGGTGCACGACCGTGATGTAGGCCTGCAACTGGCCGAGACATACGACATCCCCGTGTTCGGGAGCATCCGCGCCGCCTTGACCCTCGGTGGTACGGAGCTCGGCGTCGATGCCGTCCTCCTCATCGGTGAGCACGGCGACTACCCGCTTACGGCCCTCGGCCAGGAGATGCTGCCGCGTCGCTGGTTCTTCGAGCAGGTCTGTGGCGTCATCGCCGAATTCGGCCGGCCGATTCCGGTGTTCACCGACAAGCACCTGTCCTACCGGTGGTCGGACGCCCGCTGGATATACGACACTGCCCGCGACCTCGACGTGCCCCTGTGGGCGGGCTCTTCCCTGCCCGTCACCTGGCGCCGGCCCGACTACGAGCATCCAAACGGCGAGCCACTCGACGAGGGCCTGACCATCGGTTTCCACATGCTCGAGCGCTATGGATTCCACGGCCTCGAGGCCCTGCAGTGCCAGGTCGAATATCGGACCGGTGGCGAGACCGGCGTCCGCGCCGTGTCCTGCCTGTCCGGTGACGACGTGTGGCGCTCGGCGGACGCCGGCCGCTGGTCCCGCGACCTCGCCGACGCCGCCTTGGCGGCGATGGACCCGGGCCCCGGCCGCCTGGACCCGTCGCGGGTTGATGATCCCCACGTGTTCCTGGTGGAGTACACGGACGGGACGCGTGGTACCGTACTCATGCTGGGCGATGACGGGTACGTGAGCAAGTTCTCCTATGCGGGCCTGTGCGGGAGCGCGATCGACGCCTTCGAGTACCACACGGACACCGGTCCGAACCACGCCCATTTCAGCTACTTCGGACTCAATATCGAGGACTTCTTCGTCACGGGCGCTTCGCCGGGGCCGGTGGAGCGGACGCTGCTGACGACGGGGATCCTCGAAGCGGTCATGATCTCCCACCACCGTGGCGGGGCTCGCATCGAGACGCCTCACCTCGACATCGCCTACCAGGGAGGACGGAGACTACGTCGCCCTACGGCCCCGCGGCCTGGCGATACCAGTCAGCTTGCGGTACTGTTGCCAGAGCCGGGATCGACGCCCGCCGCCGTGCCGATCCCGATCGGGCGGGATGGCACCACAAGGGCAGGTTCTCAGTGATGGACGACGAGCTCGACGTCTGTCAGCATCAGGGGTGCCGCGATTTATGGTCGGTGCCACCGATATGAGTCATCGTAGCCGGCAGGAGAGGAAGCCGGATGATGGCGGCCTGTCGGAAGACGAGTCCTTCACCACGATCGCAAGAGGGAGAGAAGCACATGGCAGGCAATGGGAAAGTGCAGATTCAGATGATCGGCTTCGCCACCATCAAGCTGACCTCACCGGAGGGCAAGGTGTTGCTCGTCGATCCGTGGCTCACGGGTAACGACTTCTTTCCGGATGGGAATCCGGCCGTTCCCGACGCCTACAAGAAGGACGTGGGGGCATTCGGACGTGTCGACATCATCCTGCAGACGCACGCGCATTTCGATCACCTGAACCTCAACGACATCGTTGCTATCTCTGAGAGATTCGACCCGATCATCCTGACGCCGGTGGAAACCGCCATCTACATCCGCGAGAAGACGGACCTGGAGAACTTCTGCAACGGCGGTTTCGGCATGAACAGGGGCCCCCTGCCGCCGATCGACGGCATCTCGGTCTCCGGCGTCCACTGCGAGCACACCTCTTCCGAGATCGTGCTGCTCGAGGACGGGCGGCTCAAGGGCCGGGATATCGGTGACCCGATCGGCTTCGTGGTGGAGTTCGAGAACGGTTTCAAGGTCTACATCTCGTCTGATACAGGGCTGTGCTCTGATCTGAAACTCGTCATCGGCGATTACTATCGGCCGGATCTGGCTATTCTGAACATCTGCGGGGGCGGCTTCACCGTCGGTGGCGACAGCGCCGGTTATGCCGCGAAGATGATCAATCCCAAGTACATCATCCCTGCGCATTACGGAGTGTTCGATACCATGGATCAGACACCGGACAACTTCCTCGCGGCGTTGAAGAAACACGCGCCCGAGGTAAAGCCATTTGTCCTGGCGCCGGACGAATCGGTCGAGTTCTGAGCCTGGTACGCATCAGCTACAGCACGCCGGGAAATCAACCTCCGAAGTCATTGTCGCACGGCAGGGTGAAGCGCCTGAAGAGCTTGCCCGATTCACGAGGCGTGTCGCTGACAGTTGGTGGCCGGAATCATGCGGGCTCGCCGCCAGTCGCGGGTGAATCAACATGGTGGCGGTGACCGCCCATCGTGGCGCTTCGGGCGATTACCCCGAGAATCTCCGCACCGCCTTCCAAGCCGCCATCGACCTGGCTGTGGACATCATCGAATTCGATGTGCGTCTCACCCGCGACGGGGGACTGGTCGTCATCCACGATGAGCGGGTGGACAGGATCTCGGACGGCACGGGGCGGGTGGACGAGCTGGACCTGGCGCAGATTCTCGAACTCGATGCGGGCGCTCCCTTCGACGAGAGGTTTGCCGGCGAGCCCTTCCTGACCTTGGATCAGACGCTCGATCTCATGCCTGCCAACATGCGCCTGAATGTGCACGTGAAGGCGTCGGACACGGATCGGGAGCTCCTGGTGCGTCGTGTAGTGGATGAACTCCTGCGGCGCGAGCTACTGGCAACGGCTTTCGTTACCGGCGCGGAGGCGAACCTGCTGGTCGCCCGTCGGATCGCGCCAGAGATTGCGATCTGCAGCAATCTGCCCGTCTCGCGCTGTGTGGAGATCGACTGTCGCATCCTGCAACCCGCCAACGGCATCACCACGGCGGAGCTGGTGGAGGACGCCCACGCCAAGGGCATCCAGGTGCACCCGTTCTTCGCTGACGACACAACGGAGATGCAGCGCCTGATCGAATGCGGTGTCGACGGCATCCTGACGAACTTTCCGCATCGACTGCAGAACCTGCTCGGAGACAGCTTGACCCGGAGACAGCGAGAGGACAACCAATGAACAAGCACATTCTGCTCATCACGATCGATTCGCTACGCGCCGACCATGTCGGTTGCTACCAGAGGATGGACACCCGCACGCCGAACCTTGATGCCTTCGCCTCCACCGGCGTTCGGTTCGTGCAGCATCTGTCCAGTCTGGCCACGACCCTGCCTTCCCACACCAGTCTGCTCACCGGATGCCTGCCCTCCGTGCACGGCGTCAACTGGAATGGCGTGCAGACGCCACGCCGGCGACGGACATTGCCCGAAATCGCGGCCACCGAGGGCTATGAGACAACAGCGATTACCAGCTGGGGTGGGTTTCAGAACCAGGGCGGCCTCGGTTTCGACGCGGTTCACAGCGAGGCAGGGGCCGGAGCCGACGAGAACCGGGGGGATGAGACCATCGAGAGGGTGGAGGCATGGATCGGTGGCGTCGACCCGAGCAGATCGCAACTGCTGTGGGTCCACTTCATCGACCCGCACACGCCCGACAATTGTCCCGAACCGTTTCCACGGACCTACATGGGCGAAGTGGAGTTCGTCGATACCCTCATAGGTCGATTGCTGGACGGGTGGGACGCCCGACTCGGTGTCGACCGCACTCTTGCCGTGATCACTGCGGATCATGGCGAGCACCTGAATGACCACGGCGTCGAGCGGGGGCACGGCACTCTATGGATATCCAATGCACACATTCCTCTTCTGATCCGCTGTCCAGGGTCAATCCAACCGGGGACCACGGCTGACGAGCTGACACGCCAGATCGATGTCCTGCCGACGATCCTCGACTATTGTGAACTCCCCTTGCCTTACGACGTGCAGGGCATGTCGTTGCGCGGACTGATCGAAGGTCGGGACTTGGGACTGCGGCTCGTTCAGCAGGGTCAGGCCGTACACGGAGACACGGACACGGTCACCGTGCGAACCGGAGAGTATGCGTTCTTCTTCGGTAATGACGGAGATCTCGTTCACGTCTTCGATCGTCGAAGCGATGAAGGTGAGGCGCAGGATCTCTGGAAACGTGATGGCCGCGCGCAGCAGTCGGTTGAACATTCCGTGCGGGACGGTGAGGAGGAGTGAAGGTCGTCGCGGCGCGGGGAGGGTGATTCGGATGGCAGGCGTTCGTCTGTCATCGTAGTTTGCGCGGCTGCGGCTGGTCTGCAGGCATGACAACATTACGCCGATCTCGCGTTATAGCTGATCGACGATCTCGAGGCAACCCATGCGTCAGCGACGGACGATCTACTTCAACGATGCGCGCCACTACTATCTCTTCGTCTTCGAGCCACCCATGCGCCTTCAGGATGCGTGGGCGCCGGTGGACGAGGTGGCCGACACGGCCGTAGACACTTTCGTCTACGGCGTTTCCCGCGATGACGGTTGGTTCTACCCATCCAAGGTGGGGCTGCGCTTCGGTGAGGATCAGGTAGGCAAGTTTGACATGGCCGCCTACTGGCGGGTGTGGGAGAACATGCAGAGCCTCATCGATCGGGATCTTGACCCGTTGCAAGTCCTCATTGACCGTGCCCACGAGCGAGGCATGGACTTCATTCCTTCGCTGCGGATGGGCGCCTACGCGGGACTGGACAAGGCGTTGCAGACGGTGAACGGTGGACCGGGCATGGCGAATGCATCGGTGCGGGAGTTCATGCAACGGGCCGTTGCCGAACTGGCTACCGATTACGAGACGGAGGGGGTGGAACTGGACTTCGCCGCGGCCCCCGGCGGGACGGGAGCCTGGTTCCCGCCCGACGAGGCGCAGATGCGCGGCCCGGAAATGACCGACTGGCTACGGCAGGCCAGCGACACCGTACGCCATCGGGCGGGTGGCGAAGGCCTGCTCGGAGCACGGGTGTATCCCACGGCCGAGGTGAACAGGAAGAAGGGTCTGGAAGTGGAGCGCTGGCTCGACGAGGGGCTCGTCGATTATCTGGTGCCGATGGTGTACGGGCTCTCCATCCTCGACGGCGCCATGCCGATCCAGTGGCTGATCGAGGCGGCCCATGAGAAGGACACATCGGTGTATGCCATGCTGCACCCGTATCGGCACGACGACAGTCGCCCGAGAATCGTGAGGCAGTATGCCTCGCCGGCGATGGTGCGGGCAGCGGCGGCCAACGCACAGGCCGCTGGTGTGGATGGTCTCTACACCTGGTTCATGGAATGGCCGCTGGGTGAGAGTGAGCGCTCGGTGCTCACCGATCTGTCCGATCCGGCGCAGATCGCCGAGAAGGACAAACACTACTTCCTGCGTCGCGCGTCCGATCTGTCGTACGTGGTGGACGTGGACTATGCGGCGCACCTGCCGCTGACCTTCGATCCAACATACGACCTGGGTCGGACCTTCGAGATCCCGGTGACGATCGCTGACGATGCGGAGCGAAACGACCGAGTCCGCCGTGTCTGCCTGCGCCTGGCCCTGACGGATCTGGTTACGGCGGATCGAATCGAGATCAGGATCAACGGCGAGCGGGTTTCCCAACAGCGCGTGCGGCGCCGGACGACGACACCCGTGGCGCCCTATCAGGGCATGTGGTTGGAGTTCGATCTGGAGGGGGCCGAGCGCCTGCGCCAAGGGACGAACCGTCTTGAGGTGGCCCTGCTCGAACGCCCCAGTGGACTGTGTAGCCCCGTCGTGCTGGAGGATGTGGAGGTGATCGTGGAGTATGATCTGTGGCCGGGAAACCAGGCCTGATCAGATCTTCCGGAACAACCGACATCCCCATCACCTTCACGAACACACCCTGACCACGGATCCGCTGACGCCGGTGAGCGGCGAGCTCGCGGTGCCCGAAGGACCTGGATTGGGTGTGGAGCTGGACCGAGAGGCACTGGAGCACAATACGCTGGAGGAACTCTAATCGGTGATGTCGCTACGACTACGCAGCCGTTTCTGTCGGAATTCGCCGTTTCCGCCGCATGCGCTCGTATGACTCGGGCGTCCCGTCGTGGAGGGAGCCGAACCAGCGATCGAACGGTACCGTGACGGTGCCGTAGTTGCACTCGAAGTAGCGGTGGTGCAGGTAGTGGAAGTAGGAATCGATGGAGATTCCGTCGGCTTCATCTCTCAGGACCAGGCGGTCGAAGCCGGTGTGCCCGAGTGCGGGATTGATCGCCGGACGCTGCATCAAGTAGAACATGTGGATCGGGTGGGACGGCACCACTAACAGAATGATCCAGCGCGTGAAGTAGAGGAGGTGTTCGAGGGGGTGCATGGAAAGGCCCGACCACGGCCCTACGTTCGTGTTGCGATGGTGGACGTGGTGGGCGCTGTCGTAAAGCGGCTTCCAGTGGGAGATGCGGTGCACCCAGTAGAAGTGAAAATCCTGCCAGAAAGGAAGGATGAACCCCAGGGCGATAAACCAGACCGGGTTGTCGTAGAACGTGGTGAAGGCAATCCAGCCGTTGCCGTAAGCCCACAACATGAGAACCTCGTACAACGTCCAGACCGTGCCGCCGCTGGCCAGGCTCCAGAACATGTTGTCCTTGACCTGGTTGTTGAAGAGGAAGACCGTGCTGCTTGTGGTGGGCCAGCGGGAATTGTATTTGAAGCGAGTGCCCTGAACCCGTCGCCAATACAGGATGCCATGCAGGGTGCCGGCGACGATTGACAGCAGCACCAGGTTGCGGGCGAACATCGGAAGGATCCAACCGACGCGCAGCTGGCTGAAGTTGCTCAGATCATCGGCCCCGGGCTGGAGGTAGCGCCAGGTCAGGGCGGCAAGTCCGTAGAACAGCGCGGCTCCGAAAGGCCACAGGAAACCGGGAAAGCCGAGGAAGAACCGCATTAGCTTTCGGGGCTTCACCGGCCAGGCGAAGGGCAGCGCCTTCCCCAGAGTGCGGGGCGTCCACTCGCCGCGCGCGTCTCGGGTCTCGTTGCCGTCGTCGATGGTGGCTGTGGTGGGTCCGATAGTTTGCTCCGCCATGATATAGAGTCAAGTATAATCGACGGTGCGCCGGCAAGTCTACTCTGGCGAGCCCCGCTGCCGGGCGAAGTCCACGACCTGGCCGACTGCCTGGGCAATGAGCGTGTTCAGAAGGGCGGCTGTCTACGGAACCTGCCAACAAGCGATAGCGGGTACTGCCACATGCGCCAAGGAGTGAGATGCCAATGACGGTTGAGAAAAGTGACAAGCTGCGGATTGCGGCAATCTGTGGGATCTACCACCCGTGGTCCCATGCGGATGCCATCATCACCAAGTTCCTCAAAGGAATGTCCACGGATGAGGGGTTCTTTCCGCCCAAGGTAGAGGTGGTCTCTCTCTACATAGATCACGTCCTCGAGAACGACATCGGCATCGGACTGGCGCAGGAGTATGGGGTGCCCATGTACCCTAGTCTGCGCAGGACGCTGCACGCTGGAGGTTCCGAACTCGGTGTGGACGGAGTGCTGCTCATCGGTGAGCACGGAGACTACCCGCACGACGAGCTGGGCCGCAAAATGTACCCGCGGCGCTATTTCTTCGAGCAGATCGCTGGCGTGTTCGCCGAGAGCGGGCGCAGCGTGCCGGTCTTCAACGACAAGCACTTCGCCTGCGATTTCCGGGACGCGCAGTGGATGTGGGATCGTGCCCAGGAGCTGGACATTCCCTTGATGGCAGGCTCCTGTCTACCGGTGTCCTGGCGGCGGCCCTGGCTCGAGCACGAGCTGGAATCCCCCATTGAAGAGGCGCTGGCTGTGGGGTATGGCGACCCCGAAGCCTATGGCTACCACACACTTGAGACACTCCAGTGCATGATCGAAAGACGCTCAGGCGGTGAAACCGGCGTGGTGTCCGTGCAATATCTGGAAGGCGAGGCGGTGTGGCAGGCCGGGCGGGACGGCCGGTGGTCACTCGAGTTGGCAGAAGCGGCCTGCGCTGCAATCGAGAACAAGCCGAAAGGATCGATGAAGGAGCACGTGTCGAATCCCTTCGTCTTCCTGATCGAGCATGTCGACGGCCTGCGCTCGGCGGCGCTCATGCTCAACGACTACATAAGCGACTGGGCCTACGCCGGACGCCTGGACGGCGACATACAGGCGTGCGAGTTCTACCTTCAGCCGGGCGGGCCGGGCGCCAATTTCGGATATCTGTCGCGCAACATTCAGAGGTTCTTCACCACAGGGGAGGCGACCTATCCACCGGAGCGCACGCTGCTGACGTCGGGCGTGATCGACGCGGTGATGCGCTCGCGTCACGAAGGGAATCGGTTGGTGGAGACGCCGTATCTGGACATCGCCTATTCGTCGTACACGCAGGAGCCGATTCGTCCACGGGGTGAACGACCCGGCGGGGCCTGTCTCGATCGCAACACGCCGGACGTGTTTCTGCCGTGGAAGGACAACTGAGCGTTGCCGATGACAACCCCCCACACGGTTGCCACCGACCCCGGAACGGACTGGGTGAGAGATACGGCGTCGGCGATCGAACCACCGCCCGACGCCCAGGTCGATCCCGCACCAGAGGCGCGCTGGCCAGCTGTGGCGGAGCGCACCGGCGTGTATGGCGTGGTCACACCGAATGTGGTTCTCCTCGACGGCGCGGGCTGGCGACTGTACTACACGCAGATTCTGCCTCGTCCGGGGTGCCCGCAAGGCGCAAATGACTATCACAACGCCACGACGCGTATCTTGAGCGCCACGTCGGTGGATGGCGCCACCTGGACTCCGGAACCAGGTGTGAGGCTGTCTTCGCAGGTCGGTGGTGGAGGCGAGTATCGGGTCGTGTCCCCGGAGGTGGTGCCCCTTGACGACGGTAGCGGCGATCTGCGGATGTACTATGAGTGCGGTCCGGGTCCGCAGTCGGTGGCCAGCTCGATCCGCAGTGTCATCTCCTCGGATGGCGGGACCAACTGGACGGCAGAGGCGGGCGAGCGGCTGGCCGGTGGCGGAAGTTACAACTCGCCGCGGGTGATCGTGCTCGAAGACGGTCGCTGGAGGCTGTACTGCAGTTCCCGCGGCGTCGGCATCATCAGCTCGATCTCGCAGGACGGCGGGCGGACCTTCGAACCCGAACCGGGGACGCGAGTTGCTCCGAGTACGTCCTATGAGGCGGTGACGGCCTTTGCGCCCGAGGTGTTGCGAATCGCCGGTGCGGGGTATCGCATGTACTACGCAGGCTACAGCGCCCCAAATCGCGCCTACCTGCTCAGCGCGGTCTCCGACGACGGCCTCACATGGCAAAAAGAGACGGAACCGGTCATCATACCTGGCGGCCGCTGGGACAGAGTGAAGTGTTCTGAGATGTGCGTGATGAGTCTGCCGGATTCAGAACGTGACGAAACATCGTATCGAATCTTCTACGAAGCGTGCGACGGCACTGCTGCTGATGAACGCGGCGTGTGGCGGATCGCCGCTGCCACTTCGTCGGTCACCAAATAGGAAAAGCCAGCTCATCGATCTTCCAGCCCGGTTTCCTCCGCGATGAGCGACGTACCGCAAGCATTATGCGGGCACCGAATCAGACGATGCTGCCTGCCTCGATCGCCACTCGGCGCAGGGTGGAGTAGAGGAAGCCACACAAGCTGTGGGCGGCCTTCTGATTCAGGGTGAAGGGGAAGGGGAACCTCCACACGTCACCCTCCGGCGTCGGCAGCTGCCAGCACCAGACCACATCAGGGACCGCGGCGACGCGACGCCCCTGGTTTCAATCAATGATCTGCGAGTCATCACACCTCTGGACAGACTGGAGGTGCTCTCGGAGCTGAATCTGGGCACTGCCTTGGTAACGCCGAACGGGGATGGTATTCACGACCGTCTTGAACTGGCCTATCCGCTGCACGGGGTCTCCGCCGCCGATGTCGAGGCGGGCGTCTACGATCTGGCCGATTGTCTGGTGCATCGACTGGCAGCCGAGGCACGGGGCGAAGGAAGGATCAGACGGCGATCAGTGGTCCTAACGTCTTCGGATTTGTGTGTCCGACAACATTGCCAGGCGAGGTGATCATCAGCAAGCCCTGGTGCGGATTGGACAACCGCATGCAGGTGCGCTCTGGCCTCCCCGCCTGGGACTCCGAATATACCCGCCCGAAGTGACTCATGGACGTGAGACTCGCAGAGACCGAGATGGGCCTTGAGAAGGCCGGCCGCCTTCTCCTGCACCTGAGGCCCAGTTACAGGCGCGGACGAGGAAGTCCTCTCCGCCGCCGTCCGAACGTTGACGAGCTTCTGGACCTCGGGCTACTCTGCAAAACGCCACCCCATGAATATCTCATGAGATGGCGTTCTTTGGAACCGGCGCATCCGGGGCTCCGAACTGTCCCGCGCCGCCGCAAAGACCGGGATAGTACAACGACTCCCGATCATTGGGATTCCATTTTTTGCTTACGGGGAGGGTTTCTGGTTCTTCTCTCTGGCCTTCGCCGCCTTGTCTTCCCGTTTCTTGATCATCTTCTGCTTGTTCTTGTTCTTATCCTTCTTGCCACCTTTGTCTCCCATTGCATACTCCTTTTGTTGTCCACTCGCCGAGAGGGCCCTGCCACGTACTAAACGGAGGCGCGGCAGGCGGGTCAAGGAGGCTGGCGCAGTCCCAGCCGGAGCCGACCTCTTCCTTCATTCATAAGTGAATCCGAGAGTAGTTGGCAACAAGTATTCTTGTATCCTGTCCGAACCGAGGCGCATGCGACAGCGATTTCTTCCCCTTCAGTCGTTCCGTGCGTCCTCGTGGTCGTGGCAGGAACCGGCGCAAATCGGCCCCCTCAGGGCTCAATGGTCCCCGTGCGGGGACTCAGGCCGCTGCGGTCTGCTCACGGGCGACGGCGAGGATCTGAGCCTTCTCATTGGTCGAGAGCAGGGTCCACATCAAGATGACCTGGGCAAGCTCCACATCGATGACGCGCTTGACCTGCTGACCGACGGGATGCAGGTGCGCGTGACCGGGCACGAACTGCGTGAAGGAGTTGGCGATGGCGGCGATAGGTTTGGAGAAATCCTCCGTCCTCATATACCCGTGGCACGCCACAGGGCGCGAGCGCCGGCCATGCGGTGGCCCTGGGTGGTGGTGGCGCTGCGGTAGGGGATGGATGGGCTCATCTTGTGGTTATCTCATGATGGCCGGGTGACGGGACTAAAAGAAGATAGTTGTCAAGGTAACCAGACGTGCGTTCGAGGGTTGCGCCTCAACTCCGAGAACCAGCTGTCTCGGTGCGCGATGAGCCTTCTTGCGGTGTTAGCATGAGAGCGGATGAGGTTGCTGGACTCTCCTGGGTCAGCGGCGAGGTTGTACAGATATTCAGTGTTCTCATTGTCCTGGACGTACTTCCAGGGACCGCTGCGGACAGCCGACCACTTCTGCCAGGTCCAGGCAAGAAACTCGTGGGGTGATTCTGACATTGGGGAGTCGATCACCGGCTGAAGGCTGCGACCGTCGACCTCTAGGCCAAGAAGCGGCACTCCACACCATTCGGCGATGGTGGGCAGCAAATCGATGTTCATCACCGGCTGTTGCCGCACCTGGCCCCGAGGCAGGGTTCCAGGCCATGCAACGATACAGGGTACGCGGATGCCTCCCTCCCAAAGTGTCGTCTTGCCACCGCGGAAGGGTGCGGAGCGACCGCCGCCGCCCATGGTGTCGGCCTCCACCGAGTGTCCATGATCACTCAGGAAAATGATAATCGTGTCCTGAGTCAGATCGTTGTCTCCCACCGCCTGCAGGACACGTCCTATGCACTCGTCCATGGCCGTGACGCAAGCCGCATAGAAACGGCGAGCGGGGTCAGTGATATGGGCATAGCGCAATAAGATCGTAGTCGGCGGTTGCATGGGATAATGGGGGATGTTGTACGGAAGGTAGAGGAAGAAGGGACGGTCCTTTTCAGTGTGGATAAACTTCACCGCCTCATCGGTCATGATGTCGGGGAAATAGCTGCCGCTCTCCAGGCGCAACTTGCCGTCGCGCCAGAGTCCCGGTCGTGCCCCGCCGCCCCAGTAGTAGTAGTGCGAGTAGTTGTCGATGGCGCCAAACTTGAAGCCGACGAAACGGTCGAATCCCTGTCCGTGCGGGCTGACCTCCGGCTTGTGACCGAGGTGCCACTTGCCGAATGCAGCAGTACGATAACCTTCCGCGCGGAGAAGCTCAGCGAGAGTTACCTCCGAACTTACCATGCCGAGGCCATGCTCCATCATGTGCTGGGGATGACGCCCGGTGAGCAGGCTGGCGCGGGACGGCAAACAGGCCGGCGCCGTGACATAGAACTGATCAAAGCGAACACCCCACGCTGCGAGACTGTCCAGATTGTCGGTGAAGAGATCGGTAGCCCCATAACATCCGAGGTCGCGGCTGCCCAGGTCGTCAGCGAGGATGAGAATCACATTTGGGGGTCGGTTTCGCGACTGGCCAAGAGCGGCGAAAGGAGTGACGGCAAGAGAGGCGGTGGCTCCGGCGACCGACCGCAACCAGCCACGGCGCGACAAAGGGCGCCGGTCGAGTAGGCTCTGCTGCAGCAAGATGTCGTGGTTCTTCGGCATAGGTCCTCAATGGGCAACTTATTGGCAGGGGTAAGAGATAAACGTCATTGCTATGAGTCCGTTCAAGCGGACCAGAAGAAGCTTGGCGCCGCCGCGTTGCCTCTGTCTGTGGGCAGTGGATGTGGCTAAATTTCAAGGATGATTGGGTTGGCCTATTTCGTCCCATTTGATGCGCCTCTCGTTGACGAATGTGAGACGGCCTACACCCGTTGGCCGAAGGCTTCGAGAAGATCTGCGCTTCAAAGACGAGAATGACTTAGGCGTCGGTGGAATCTACGTGGCAGGCCTTTGGACAAACCTCCAAATTGAGATACCCAATGGCGAAGCGGAGCGAATCATGTCCATAGAAACCCGTGTCGAAGACCACACCATCCACATCACGGCCCCCTGCTCGGTGCAAGCCTGCCTGGACGGTGTCGTTCTTCCCTCCCTGGCACCACTGGATCAGCGCCTAAACACATGAGACTGGTGCTGTCGAAAGGGGTGCTCCTCGTGCTGGCTTCAGTGTCAGTTACATTCGTCACGACGGAGATCGCGCTTCCGGGCGAGGCGACACGAGAGGAGGTTGAGGCCCTGACCGGATACGCTGCCGAGAGGAGTCGCGAGGTCCCCGAACACGCTGAGGACAGCCATCTGTCCGATCTACTGGCTCGGCTACCCGTCGTTAGGGTCAGATCCCGCCTGCTGGGCGAGGTCGTCGTCTGGGTGGCAGACTCCATTTTCGCTTCGGATCCGGCGGCGCGCTGCACTGGGCACATGCGTGCCGGGCCGGTGGTCTACACCATAGTGGTCCAAAGAGGGACAGAAGCAGGGCCCAAGGTACAACACAAGGGGGAGGCTCACATTGCTGAATAGAGAAGGATGCCGGGCGCGCCAGGAATCGTTCACCTGGGAGCACATCCAATGAGCCTTGAATGCAGCGACACCACTTTTCGCGATCGCCGGGCCATCTGCCTGCAAAGCGATTCCTTTCAGGCCGTGACCATGACCGGCTGCGGCCACCTGGCCAGTCTACGCATCCCTGACGTGGATGTGAACCCCCTCTGGGAGCCGCCGTGGCCGCTGATCGAGCCGGGAGACTTTGACCCGGACAAACACCTGGATGTCTACGGTCCGGGAGAGGGCCGGCTGCTGGCGTCGCTCGCCGGCCACAACCTGTGCCTCAATCACTTCGGTGATCTCACCGAGACGGAAGAGGCGGCCCACGGCTACTACCACGGCGAGGCTCCCAACCTGCCTTGGACGGTGTTCGAGCAGAAAGCCGATGCCGACGAAGCCAAGCTGGACTACGGGTTGGACCTGCCAGACGCGCAGATGCGGTTTCGTCGCATCCTGCGCATTCGGCCGGGGGAATCCACTCTCTATCTGAGCGAGCGCACCACCAACCTGAAGCGCACGGACGCGCCGTTCTGCTGCCAGCAGCACGTGACCCTGGGGCCGCCGTTCGTGGAAGGCGGCGTTTCCCAGCTGGACCTGCCGGCGCGCAAGGGTCAGACGGGCTCGGCTTCCCTCGGCAGCACCGATCTTCTGGCGCCGGACCAGCCCTACGCCTGGCCCGACGCGCCGCAGCGGGCCGGGGGCACCCGCGACCTGCGGGTGTATCCCGAGGAGCGCTGTGCCTTCGGCGCCACGGCCCTGTTGGAGCCGGATGAGGAGGGTTGCGGATTCACAGCCGTCTCGAACCCTCGCCTCGGACTGCTCCTGGTCTACGTCTTCCCGCGCGAGGCCTTCCCGTGGACTTCGCTGTGGTTCGAGCACAAGGCGTCCGATTTTCTGCCCTACAACGGCAAGACCACCACGTGGGGTGTGGAGTTCGGCTCCGTCGCCCAGCCGGTGAAGCTCATGGAGACATTGACCGCCGGTCCGCTGTTGGGCGCGCCTCGTTTCGGGACGCTGCCGGCCCGTCACACGATCGAGATCAACTACCAGGCTCTGTTGTTGAAGGTTCCGGCCGATTGGCAAGGGGTGGAGCGCATCGAGCACCGGGATGGTGAGACCATCGCCTGGGAGACCGGATCCAACCGCAACGTGACGACGCCTTCCGACTGGCGAATTTCTACGACGACGGCGCCTTCAACACCCTGACAACCTGTCCGCACTCCGTGCGGGCCTGAGGTCGCAACGATGAACCAAGACAACGATCGCCCGATCTATCACTACTTGCCCCCGGAGGGGTTGCTCTGGGATCCATGCGCCGCCATGTTCTGGAAAGGGCGCTACCACTTGTTCTACCTCCACAGCTCTTGGGCGGAGGGCGGTCCGCCACGTCGCCCAGACGGATACATGTACAAGGCCTGGGCCCATATCTCTTCTGCAGATCTGGTCCATTGGGATCGACATCGCAACGCCGTCGACCGTGGGCAAACAGGTAACATTTTTCTCTTTGACGGAACACCAACCATCATCTTTCCACACCCCGACGGAGGAGGCGCAAGCTGCATTGCCAGCAATCCCGAGGGCGACCTCATGGACTGGCGATTCGAACCAACGGATCCCGTCCTGCGACATCCGGTCCAGGGGACGGGTCTGTACCCGGACAACAACGACGTCACCGCGTGGCAGGAAGGGGAGTGGTGCTACGCATTGACCGGTACCCGAGACACCCCGGGCAAAGGGGACACGCAGCACCTGTTCCGCTCGCGCGACCTCGCCGCCTGGGAGTATGTGGATCGCTTCTATGAGTCGGACAGACGCTGGACGAGCGGCAAGGACGATTGTTCCTGCCCTGACTTTTTCGAATTGGGCTCCAAGAGGATGCTGTTGCACTACTGCCACCACCATCCGCACGGCAGCAGGTACTACCTCGGCCGCTTTGAGGATCAGCGCTTCTATCCGGAAGCCTTTGATCGCATCAACTGGCCAGGCGGCAACCTGCACGCACCCAGGACGATGCTCGATGAGAAGGGGCGTCGGATTCTGTTTGCCAATCTGAACGAGGGCCGCAGCATGAACGCTTGTGTGGCGTCTGGTTGGATGGGCGTCCTGAGCTTGCCCGTCATCATCTCCCTGGCACCGGATAGAAACACGATCTGCTACGAGCCGGTCCCCGAACTGCAAGCCTTCCGTCAGGATCTGGCGCAACGCCAGGAAGTGGGTATCGGGACCGACATGGAGATCCTGTTGCCGGAGGCGCGAGGAGATTGTCTGGAACTCGACCTGGAGATGGAACCCAGAGGTGCCTCGGAGTTTGGTCTCAAGGTGCGCTGCGCGCCGGACGGCTCCGAAGAGACCCTGGTCTCGTTTACGCTTGAGCCCCCGACGATCCAGATCGACTTTCAAAAGGCGAGTCTGCGAGACGATCTGACCTACCACCAGGATCCCAGAATCCAGGCCGCCCCCTTCGATCTCAAGCAAGGGGACTGCGTCAAACTGCGAATCTTCCTCGACCGTTCCGTACTAGAGGTATTCGCTGGCGATCAGCGTTATCTGGTCCAGCGGATCTTTCCCACCCATCCTGACGGGCTGGACGTGAAGCTCTACAGCCGCGGCGGGCCCACGTATGTCCGGCGTCTCAGGGTGTGGCAGATGGGCGGCATGATCGTCACACCGGATCACGACATCAGGCCAAAGGAGAGTGGATGAAACTCCTCTAAACGGGAGGAGAGGCCAAGCCACTCTACACTGATCTATTCGACGTGAATACACGAGTATTGGTGGAGGCGAAGGGGACGGCGACTCGAGAGGCTGTGAGGATGGCACTTGGTCAACTGACCGATTACAGTCGATTCATCGATTGATGTGCATCGAGACCTCACCCTTCGACTATGGACCCGACTTCAGTGATGACGCGTAGAAAGTGCTCGTGGAAGACACGCAAGCTCTGACCGGGAGGACACGATGACCATGAGCTACGATCTGCTCCTCACCGGAGCACGGGTTCTCGATCCTTCCCGGGAGCTGGACGATCGGCTCGACGTTGGCATTCACGGCGGTCGTATCTCTGCTATCGGCAAGGAACTCGAGGGCTGCGCTGAACAGGAGATCGATCTGGCGGGCCGGTTGCTCACCGCCGGCTGGATCGACATACACGCCCACTTGTATGCCGGCGCTACTACCTGGGGCGTCTCCGCCGACGCCATCTGCCTGGCCACCGGCGTGACCACCATCGTCGACGCCGGCAGCCCGGGATGGGCGAATCTGCCCGGCTTCCTTGAGTTTATCGTCGCTCCTGCCCGCACCCGGGTGCTCACCTTCGTCCACGTCTCTGGTATCGGGCTCACATATGGTCCGCTGGGCGAGTGCGAAGACATGCGCTACGTCGATCCGGAGCGCACGGCCGCTGCCATCGAGCGCTGGCGGGACATCTGCGTGGGGATCAAGGTCCGCCAGGGCGGCTTTCAGGTGGGCAACAACCATGTCGAGCCCTTGCGCCGCGCCGTGGAGGCCGGCGATTACACGAACACCCCTGTGATGGTCCACATCGCAGTCGGTGTGCCGCTGCCCGATGTGCTGGCGGAGATGCGTGCCGGCGACATCGTCACTCATTGCTACCAGGGCACGGGAGACGGGATTCTCTCCGATCAGGGCGATGTTCTGCCCGTCGCCCGAAAGGCCAGGACACGCGGCGTGCTCTTCGACGTCGGCCACGGCGGCGGATCCTTTCGCTTCGACATCGCTCGTGCTGCCCTGGCTCGCGACTTTGCCGCCGACGTGATCAGCACTGACCTGCACGCCAACAACGTCGACGGCCCGGTGTACAGTCTCCCGGAAACCGCCTCCAAGCTGTTGAACCTCGGTGTGTCGCTGGAAGAGGTAGTCCGGCAATGCACGAGTGCGCCGGCCGCCGCCATCGGCCGACCTGACCTGGGAAGCCTTACCGTCGGATCGGTCGCCGACCTCGCTGCCTTCGATATTCGCAAAGGGGGAAGCTTCGAGTTCCGCGACGTCGCCGGCGAGGTCCTGGTGGGGAAGAAACGGATCGAGCCCTATCTGACCGTTCGTGAAGGCACTGTCTATCGACCCGCCGATCTGGTCGACGAGTGCGAGGAGGCGGTGCGCCGCGCTCGCGAGATGCGCGCCTTTACCGGACGAGACTTCAAATTCCTCGGATGGCCGCCGTCTACCGCCACCTCTCCGGCGGGTCCACCATCTGAATGAGGGCGCGGATGTAGCCCAGCGAGAACGCCATGCCGCGATGGCGATAACCTTCCTCGCCCTCGATCACGGGGCAGTGGCAGGAAGAGGGTCATCTGACAGATCACGAACTTCCAGTGGCAACGACGTCCCGTCGTCGCATTACAGCTGTCCTTCCTCGTACGCCGGGAGGGTTGTCAGTCGAGTATCCTCTATTGGGCCGCCCACCGTGAAATGGTAGAGGTCCTGGTATCTGCGGTCCTTGAGTCCGAGGAGTTCGTGCATTGGATCGTCGAAGTAGCAGCCGATGCCAGTACTTCGTATCCCGGCCGCTTCGGCCTCCAGATATAACACCTGACCGATGACACCGGCTTCCCAGAACAGGCGCGGATAGAACCAAGGACCGTAGCGCCTCAGGGGCGGCTCGTATTCGGCTATCATCCCCAGGCTGAAGCAGCCATCGCTGGCGATCTCCTGGTAGCAGGAGATGTCTCGAGCTGCCTGTCGCACGTCCCCTTCGATCAGCTGATACAGTTCCAGGGACTCCGGACATCCCCCGGGCCGGCGCCACATCTTGGCGTTGGTAATCGATTCCTCAAGGTGCTGTCTCTGTGACGGATCACGCACCAGGAAATAGAGACCGGCGGGAACATCATCTACCCGGTGAACGAAGATGGCCAAGTGAATATGAGGTTTCCATGGCAGTGTGTTGAAGGGAACATTGCCTCGTACTGCCACGGTCTTCTGAAGAATGCGATAGAACGTACTGCGAGAGATCCGCGTCTCTCCATCCATCGCCACTGCACTTCGTCGCCGACGGATCATCTCGCGCAGAGAAATCGGGCGGGCGTTCAGTGACCACCGCTCAGGCGAACCTGTGAACGGCTCTGATGAACCAAGTTCCCTAAGTCCCGAAGGTTTCCTGGCAGCTTCAGCGACTTCCTCTACGCCCCAGTCAACGTGAGATTCACTCAACCTGTTGGGGCGTCCGTGCCAGTGGAGCGATCGAAAGCTCAAGCTTTTGCGCTCCAGCGTGCTCGCCGCGCTCACATCAACAGCGGACGAGCCCACGGCCATCAGCACATCCGGTTCTTCCGGCTCTGCGTCATGATCGCGGGATGTGCCCATGAGCAGTGCCAATTCATCCCGGCCGAGGCTGTCCAGGATCTTCACCTGCCACCCCAACCCGGCCGCTGCGATTCCAACGGCGCCTATGGCGTGCCCAGCGTCGTGCTGGCAATAGCGATAGGCACGCTGGCCGTACTTCCAGGCCTCTCTCCAGTGGATGGAAGTAAGGCCAACAAAGAATGTGTCACTGGGGAATCCCTGGCAGAGGCTCTCCCACAGTCCCAGTTCAAATTCTGCCAGTACCTCCAACCCATGTTCTTCAGGGGCGTAGTGGCAGACCATGGGCTTGTCGCATAACCCTTGAACGGGACCGCAGATCAGGTAGCCCTCCGTGGGATGCAGATTCCCACTAGAAGGATTGACGCGTAAGGCCCAACGGGTGAGATAATGTCAAATGTTGTGGATGGAGGTCGTTTGTCCACGATGTGACGGTGGCCGCGGAAGAGAGCGTATCGAGGTGACCATGGTGGATGCTATGCGGCCTCTTTGAGTT
>Ga0187827_10002517_pt1 | contig 24927 bp, 13 predicted proteins | sample ETNtaG_39_FD_167969 | JGI IMG/M metagenome (GOLD analysis project Ga0187827, IMG submission 167969) | Marine microbial and viral communities from oxygen minimum zone, Eastern Pacific Ocean - ETNP2014_SV_150_PacBio MetaG (Illumina Assembly) | ecosystem: Environmental > Aquatic > Marine > Hypoxic... | reverse complement strand
TGACCCGACTTTCCAGTCTTTGTCGTCGAACTTGGGCGACTGCCATCCTTTTTGGGGTTTGCCCGTGGTAGAGCGCCACTCGCTGCCGATTGGAGAAAGCGTCTTTGCGTTCTTCAGGTCGATGCCCGCATAGCTCTGCGCGTTTGCTCCACTTGGGGAAGCGGTTCGGTCCTTGTGACAGCGGATGCAATTGCGGTCGAGGATCGGCTGAACTTCTTTGACAAAACTGAATCCCCTTGGCGGGCCGTAGAAATCGTCCAGAGGCTGGGGGCCGGCCTTCATCGCCTGGGTTGAGCCCGTGTACGAGGACGGCGCCTGGTTCTTGTATTCGTGGCAGCCGGTACACGACGCGAATTCGCCGGGCATGAGCGTGGACCATGATCGCATGGTCTGGACCATATGCCCTTTCTCATCGAGCGCCTGGAAGTAAACCGGCGTGCGGGCCGGCACCTCAAAGCATGCGGAGCCGTCTTCGTAGACCTTGGCCGTGCCGAGGACGCTTTTTACGTCCCAACTGCCGTTGCCGATGGAGACAGGCGTACTGACCATGGCCCCGCCGGCCGGGCCGCGGGAACTGTTGCTCCCGATACCTGCTGCGCGAAAATCAAGGGCAACGACGCGAATCTTCTTTACCGATCCCTGCTTGATGCCTTTCAGGCCGGGGCCGTTATACACATCCTGTATGTAGTACGTGCCCGTTTTCTTGCTGTAATCCACGATGCCTGGCCGCGCGTGAGGGCGCTGCCGGGCCGCGAGGGGGACGGGCTGGCTGCACGAGATTTTCGGATCGGAAACCAGAAGCTCCCGTTGGCCATCGATGGTCATGAAATAAATCCCGAATCGCTGACGGTAGCGGCGATTACCACCGCAGTCCGGGCTGTAAGTCACCAGGAAGGAAGTTTCATTCAGCGGGTACGGATACTGGAACTGGTCGCCGTTCTGGCCGTAAGCATCGATGCGCGCAGCCTTGGTTTCGCGCACCGGGGCGATGAGCTGGACCCCGCTGGCTTCCTGCCGGCCTTTGGTTGTATCGATGATGCCAAGCTTGCCCCGCTGGTGGGTGTGGTGGCCGGACATGACGGCGAGGACTTTCTTTGTGCCGGGGATGCCGCGGGCGTGCAGGATGGTGGTGGGGAAATAAGAGTTGTTGCCATAAAACTCCGTCTGTCCGGTACCGTCCGCGTTCATCTGGAAAAGCGGCTGCGGATAAATCTGGCCCCGATCATTGTAATCCCAGCGTGTGTAAATGACGCGGCCGTCATCCAGAACCGCGGGAAAGTTAGTGTGCACCTGGTCAAAGCCGAGCCGGCGGAGATACCTTCCTTTGCGGTCGGCGGTGTAGAGGTTGCTGACTTCCGTCCACCAGCAATCGACGGTCTGCACGGACCGGGTTGAGTTGAAGATGATATTGTCGTCCGGCAGGTAAGCGCCTTCGTAGTCGGCAAAACCCAGCCCGGAAGTCACCTGCTTCACTTCACCGGTCTTTGCTTCCATTTCGTAGAGATGGTAATCATCTTTGCGGTCGGATTTCTTCCAGGCGAAAAGGATGTGAGTGCCGTCGTAAGAAACGTCCGGGTCACGAATGACGCCGCGCGGGTCATCGATGAGGGTGCGCACCTTGGCTTCGGTGCCGTTGAGCTCCAGCATGCAGAGCGATGCTCCGGGCCTGAAGTGCCGTTCGGACTGCGCATCGGACTGGCCTTCGGTGTAGGCATAGTGGGAACCGCCGAGGTCGTAATGTTTGGTGAATACGATCTTCTGCCACTTGGCGAGGAGCGGCTGTAGGCGGGCGCTGCGCCGTTTTTCGCAAGCCTTGATGTAGAGCTGGCGCCAGCGGGGATCGCTGCCCGGCGCTTCGGCGAGAGCCAATTCTTCGACCTCGTCCATCAGGTCTTCGCCGGCCTTCGGCAGTTCCTTCAGAACGCGCTCAATCAGTTGTTTCTCGATTTGTGCGCCAGTTTTGCTGATGAAACATTGCTTCTTGAAATCTTTGCCGTGGTCTTGGAGCAACCAGTCGTTGACAATGGCCTTTTGCTGTTCGGCATGGGTGGGGTGGGCCTGCTGAGCAATGGCCGTAAAGATCGGAAGGGAAAAAGCAATGGCCAACAGTAACTGAAGTTTCTTCTCTCTCATTTCTTGTCCTCTGAAATCTGTGATCCACTGGAAACAACTCTGAAACCGACGTTAAAGACGCGCTGATACGGACGGTAGCTCAATCGGAACGCTGAACGGCAGCGCTTGGGGCGGTCGCGCCACGATCCGCCGCGGACGACTTTCCCCCCTTTGACTGCGATATCGTTGCCTCGTTCGTTCTCGCGATACGGATAGGATCGATATGCGGAACGGGTCCATTCACAGACGTTGCCGTGCATGTCGTGAAGGCCCCAGGCGTTCGGTTTGTAGGTGCCGATGGCTACGGTGACCAGGCCGCGATCGTTGAAGCGAGTGTCTTTGAGCATCCAGTCGTCGTAGGGGGTGGGATTCCTGAGGGGCTGGTCCACCGTGTAGGGGTTGCTGGCGAACTCTTTGAGTTTGGCATCGGCCATGTTAGCGAACCCTGAGAAGTCGGCATCTGCATTGCCGAAGGAGAATGGCTCAGCGGAACCGGCACGGCAGGCGTATTCCCATTCGGACTCCGTGGGGAGTGAGAACTTCTGGCCGGTTTTTTCCGAGAGCCACTCGCAGAATTCCACGGCCCGCTGCCAGGAGACTCGCACGACGGGTTGGCTCGGGCTGTCGAGGGGATAGCCGTGGACGCCGAACTGGTAGGTGTTTTTGGATTCGACGTGGCTGTCGTGTTCGGAATCGAAGTGGGCGTACTGTTCATTGGAGACTTCGCATCGTCCCATCCAGAAGGGCTTGTCTATCTTGACGCGGGCCAGCGGCCTTTCATCGGGATGGCCATTCCGATCACCCATGACGAATTCTCCCGCCGGTATCAGGGTGAGATCCATCTTGACTCCTTCGCCGAGGTCGACCGTTTTGCTTGTCGCCTTTGCAGCAGCGGTTTGCCGTTTCTTTGCTTCGGCGGCGTCGAAAGGCCAGGACGGGCAGGCCACTGCCTTGTATTCTGGCTCGGGAATGGGGGTGGGCATAATGGGCTTTACGGGTTCTGTCTTCGTTTCCGGAACGGTTTCCGGGTCTTCGTCGATGCCGGCATACTTCTTTAGTAGCTCCCGACGGCGCTGCCTCTGTTTGCCGGGGTCACGTATGTTTTCACCCCACGTTCCGTGGTAGGGGGCGTTGAGATCGATCCAGGTGACAAGGCGACTCCATGCATCCCTGTCGAGCTTCACGTTGTAGTGGCCCTTCGTGAGTAATTGCACGAGCTCGGTCGTGTCCGCGTGGAACTCCATCGGGGTCAGCATGTGGTAATCGCTCTCGATGCCGGGCCGGCGAACGTACTTGTGCAGGTTGGCGTAGCCCACGGAGAACTTCCCGCCCCGGCCGCCGCCGTTGCCCGGGGTCCGCATGGCGAAACTCTTGATCGAAACGTTGCCGCGAAGGTCGAGGATTTCCGCGCTGTCGCTCTGCGGCTTCCCGTTGTGGCAGGCGAGACAATACTTGTCGATCACCGGTTGCACTTCTCGCGGATAGCTGAAGCCGCGGGTCGGGCCGAGCCACGGCTTGATTTCTGAAGGGGTTTTCGTGGCTGCGATGGTTTGCTGCGAAGGCACGGTCGAATTCTGGCGCGCATGGCAGCCGACGCAGGAGACCACTTCGCCCGGCATGGCCGTCATCCAACTGCGCATGAGCTGGAGGGCCTTGCCATCGCTGTCGAGCGGCTGGAGAGAGATGGGCGTGTTGGCCGGCACCTTGAACATGGCCGAGCCGTCCTCTTCGACGGGCACTGTGCCGATGACGCGCTTGATGTCCCACGGGCCGTCCATGCCGACCACGCCGAGCAGGCCGCCCATGCCCTGGTAAGCGAAATGGTAGCTGAACAGGCGCATCTCTTTCACCGTGCCGCGGGGGATGCCCTTCAACCCGCCCTCATAGACGTCAGCAACGTAGACCGTCGCGTCCTTTCTTCCCGGCCGGTACTTGTCGGGGATGACGGGGGGCCTTGGGGTCTTACGGAACGGCACGGGTTCGAGCAATGCGTAGCCCGGCTCTTCGTGGAGCAGGAGCATGTTGTCGAACACATCCACAAGGTAGATGCCCCAGTGCGAGCGCGGGGTAGGTTTGCAGGAAACGAGATAGTATTTTTCGCTCAGCGGGTACGGATGCAGAAACCGCGGCCAACTGCCGTTGACGAGCCTGTCACGGATGATCGGCTCGACCTTCTTGCCGTACCCGGGAATCCGCTGCACCACGCCGCTGACCTCATGTCTGCCTTCCGCCGGGTCGAACACAATCAGCTCGCCCATGCGCCGCACGCCGTGATGCCCGGAGATGACTCCCACCACTTTCGTCGGATGATTCGGGACGGGGCGCGCGTAGAAGATGGAGTTCGGCCATTGCGAGTTGCTGCCGTAGTATTCGCTCTGCCCGGTGCCGTCCGGGTTCATGCGCATGAGGAGGCGAGTCTGCGAGTGAGGCGTGTCCGTGTATTCCCAGCGTGCATAGAGCACGCGGCCGTCGTTCAGGACAGCGGGATACCAGTCGTGATCCTGTTCGAAGCAGAGCTGACGAATCTTCGAGCCATCGCTTTCCATGCGGTAAAGCATGGCAACGTGCGAGCTGCCGAACACGCAGGGGACCCCGGTGAAGCTGGCCGTGCTGGAGAAGATGATACGGTCATCGGGCATGTAGCAGGCGTCGTAGTTATCCACGTCGGAGTCTTCGCCGGGCGTTACCTGCCGCAGCCCCGTGCCGTCCGCTTTCATCTCGAATATCTGCCAGCGGTTGTTCGTGCCGATGGATGAGAAGAGCATCCGGTCCGCATCGAAGTGAAGGTCCACGTCGCCGACATAGACCCTGGCTTTGGGCCGGTAGAGCGACGTAAGCTTGCCATCGGGCGTGGCGGGGGACAGCACGGTTATTTCATTGTCGAACCCGCTCCTGCCCAGGGAGCAGTTTCCCTGCCAGTTAGCGGGCAGGCCAAGATTGCGCGCGCTCCTCCTGACGAGCAGGAGGCGGTCGAAATCGAGCAGCGGGTTAGCGAGCAGTGCTTCCTCCTGGAGCGCGGTAAACTCCTGGTGCAGTGCTTCAACCCGGGCGATGGCATGAATCGTCTCCGTGGTTCCGTCGACGATGGCCATGTATTTTTTTTCGATGTCCGACAGACGGGACAGGTATGCCGCGCCGTTTGGATACTCATTACCGCAGGTGGCTGCAAGGTCACGGATTGCGCGGCCAAGTGCTTCAATGGGCAGGGAACGGACCTTGCCGAGGACCTTGTCGAGGACCTTGTCGAGGCGGCGGGAACGATGATAGATGTCCCGGATGCCTTTCAGGGCTTCAACGTCTCCGGCGGCCCCGAGCTTCGCAGCCATAGCCGCAAGAGTCTTATTACGGTGGCTTGCCGTGACGTAACGCCTGGCAAGCTCCTTCAGATCGCCGGGGTTCCAGTCGTCCGTCCAGATGTTGTCTTCCTTCTCCCACTGCATTTGGCGTTTCGATTCAGCGTCTGAGAAATCTCGCGACAGGCGGCCCCAGATGTCGTCCACTTTCACTTCCGCTCTCGGCCGGTCATCCACGTGAAACTGCACACTTCCGTTTTTGCCCGCGGTTACGTCAATGCCCACCCATGCCTCGAAGGACTCGAACTTCTTAGACAGCTTGAAGCAGAGCTGGCTCGGTGCATGTGCCCAGAAGCCGGTCTTGAATTGCCGTCCCGCAATGCGCAGCGGGCTTTTAATGTGATTCCTGTTGACCTCCAGTTTCCCAAACCCGACTTTCGAGAAGGCCGGCTTCAGTGACGCAAGGTCGGTGACTTTGCCGTCTTTGCCAATGAGCTTGGGCTCTCCCCAGATGGCCTGGTCGCTGCTGTACGTGTCTCCGCCCACGGTAGCCGTCAGCCAGAGCAGGTCGATATCGGAGACATTCACTTTCACCTGTGCCGGAGCATTGCCTCCCCGGAGCACGGCGCTCGACCAGGATTCGAAGCCAGGAGTTCCATCGCCGTCCGCCTGGACGCGCATGAACGCTTCCCGTGACACGCGCATCGTTTCCTGCCACGTCCCTTTCTTCACGTAAGCTTTGTGCATTGCTGAACGAGCGGCGATTCTTTTCTGATAGACCTGAAATGCGGGTGTAGCAACTACATCCTTCCCGTCTCCGAGCACTTCGAGCTCGATAAAGGAAGTCCAGCTTGTCGCGGTGCTTTTGCTCTTTCCCGGCGCACCTGCCTTGACGTTATAGGTGCGCCAGAAACGGAACTGCACCCAGTCGGCCTTGCCGGGCGGGAGGTCACTTCCGTCCGCGGAACGAAACCAACTGTGGAACCCGCCGGAGTTGTTGCCGATGACGGTCTCGCCGGTGGTGAGGTCAGGATCGGCACGGAAGGTCGGCTTCACGCCGGGATGTTCGGCATTGTTGAAGAACCGAACTTCGTAGTCCTGGTTGACCCGCGCATCTGAGTTATTGGTAAAGACACCGGCCTCTTTGATGGCTTTCGGCTCGCCAAGGTAAAAGGTGATAATGGCGGGGTGGCCGTCGATACCGATACGCCCTTTGCCGACGCGTATTCCTGCCGACCCGTCGGTCAACATCCGGAGCGTTCCGTAGGGCAAGCCCCCGGTGTCTGCGACTTTTACGCCGTCCCGCGCCAGCAGGTTTGCCGGGCTCGTGGCCGCAATCCGCTCGTCGAACTTTGCGAAGTCTGCGTCGCTGTTCCGCCAGCCCTCGGTCATCATGATTACTTCCGCCGAAGCACTCGCGAGGAACAGGCTGAGCAAGAGACTTAAGGAGAGGGAACAAGTCCTGGTCATATTCGGATACCTCGTCAGATTGATTGAAGATCACGAACCAAGCAGAAGCAGGCCGCAAATTTTGCCTGCCCATCGTTTCAGGTCAGCAGATTTCGCTGGATTCAGAGGGAAGTGGCAGCAACATCGTCTGGAAACTCGTGCATATGCGTGAATCTGTGTTTTCTGGCCAGAGACGAGACGCCGCTGCTTAAGTCCCCGGCAATCCAGCAATTGTGAAACCGTTTCCGGGGACGCTCGTCGCACTGTCGAAAGCTGCGTGGATAACTCGGCCATCAGAGGCCGGAGGAGCATCCTTTGCACGGTGGCCGAAGTGCTTGCCTGAGATATCGGGCGTCGGATGTTCGAATCAGCATCAGGCATCCGACGATTCTAATAATGGGCGACCGGGATCGCTTGTCTCATTGTCACTTTTGAAGGAGGAGAGCTATGAGTCGTTTAAGACGAGACCTGAGAATCGAGTTTGCCGGCGTCGGGTTGGCAATCGTACTGACGGGCGGATTCGCCATGCTCGATAACATGGCCCTGGCTGAAGGCGCGGGAAAGAAGATCGAATCAGGGAAACCGATCCTGTCTCCGAAGAATCACAAGGCCTGGAAGGAGAAGGGCCGCATTGTGGGCAAGATCAGGCAGTCGCCCGGCTGCGAGGTCGAGGCCCTCGGAGCGGGTGGCGAGGTCGTCAAGTCTTTCGCGGTAAAGCCGGCAGGAAAGGCATTTGAGCTGGAGTGGCTGAAGCCCGGCGAATACAAGCTCCGGGTAACCGCCAAAGGCTACAAGACGCTCGAGCTCGACGGGCTGGAGGTCCGGGCCCGCAACGACCTCCGCATTGATTTGGAGTTTTGAGCTTCAGCGTGCAAGGCTCCGCCACATTGCCTTGGACGCGGATCCTACATTGCCAATGCAGGCCAGAGCCTGCACCTGAGGCGGATCTTCATTTGAATGAGAATGATAGCGCCAAACAGCCGTTTCCAAGCGTTGACCATCCGCCTGAATCCTGAATCACTCCCCCACCTTCAGACGAATCAGCTCCCGCAGCTTTTCATCGATGGTCTGGCAGAACTCACGAAAAGCGGGATAGGCGTCCGGCTGAATCAGTTGTCCGATCAATGTGATCGATTGATTTATCTTCAAGAGCTTCTTGTCTGCTGATGCTTCGAATTTGAAGTGTCCGTAATCCGTCTTCAGATCGAGTTTGCCAGGGATGTGCAGGACCTTGGCGTTTTCGGGCAGCACGATCTCGATATTCATGTCCTTTGAAAATGAGTAGAGGAGCTCCAACGGGAGTTTGCGTTTGTTCAGCGTGGCGTATCGTTGCATCAGGGCCTCGTGCAGGAGGGTCGGGGCCAGCAGGAGCTGGCCCTGCTGCACGCGTCCGAAGCGCGGAATGTTGAAGGTGAATTCAGATTTTACCGGGCTTTCGAGGTCGTCAAGTCCGGTGAACTTTGCCTTGGTCACTCGGGTGCTGGGGTGGTAACGGCGGAAGTTGCCCTCGAAGACGATCCGCTGGCGAGCCCCCCGTTTGTAAGCGTTGCGATAGGCCGGGCAGTGAGTACCGGTGACCTTCAACTGCCCGGCGCCGGACAGTTCACCTTTGGCGGTGAGCTTGCAGCGCAGCTCGTAATGAAGGTTGTTTTCCTCCGGCTTGGAAAGCGGTGGACGTTCCAGGCCCTTGGTCGCCTCCGGTGAGACCCGCAAACAAAGCGCGCCGCGATCCATGGCAGGGATCTCGGTCGTGCCGTTGAATTCGGTCGTGCAATCGAGCCAGAGGTCGTGGCCGGGCACATAACAGATCGCGTGATCGAACGCGGCCAGGGACGCGGGCTCGGCGTGCAGGCCACCCCGCAGTCTCGTGCGGACGAGGACCACTTCCGATTTGATGCCGACCTCACGGAGCATGCTGGCGAGGAGCGTCGCCTTGTCTTTGCAGTCCCCGTATTTCCGTGAAAAGACCTGATAGGCCGGATAGGGCAGGTAACCGTGGATGCCGAATTCCAGTCCCACGTAACGGGTCTTCTTGGAAAGGTAGTGATAGAGCGCGTTGATTTTTTCACGCTCATCTTTTTTGTCCTTAGTGATCTCGGCCACCGCGGCACGGACGGTTGAATCCAACTGAAACTGATCGCGAATCATGTTCTCATAATACTTTGCCACCTCGTTCCAATTCTGAAAAGAAGAGACGTGCACGTAGGGCACGATTGATGACAGCGGCGGCGTCATCGGCTCGCGGGGGATGCCCGCTGTATTGCGTGCGGTCCAGATGTAAGTGTTCCAGTCCGAGCCGGAGGCCACTTCCGCGGGGGCGACGCCTTCCTGATGGTAATAGAGCTTCTTCGAGGCCGGAGCAATCACGACGAGCCGTTTGAGGCGGACCGGGTGCCGGCTGCGGAAGAGCTCGACGCGGCCAAAGTGCTCGCCGAAATAATTCCGGCGAGCCACATCACTGACCCGGTAACGCAGCTCGATGGTATCGCCGATCTCCAGAGTGGGCAGCCGAACGGTCTTGGCCCGGTAATCGTAAAAAGTGTTCTGTTCGCCCTGCACCACCCGGCGTTCGGAGATATCGCCGGAGGTGAACTCGCGCCCGTCCTTTCGAATCACACGGTAGGACTCAATACGAGCCATCTCTTTGCTCGCGGTGTAATAGACCCGGGGGTAACGCTGGGTCCGAGCACCGCGCTCGGTGAGGATGCGTGTGACTTTCTGGGTGAACTTGCTGGTCGCACCGTTCGGATGGACCTTGATCACCACGACGTGTGCCAGTTCCACCGCGTTGTCTTCGTCACGATAGAGGGACTTCTGCAGGTCCTCGCGAGCAAGGTTGTCAGCATCTTCGAGGTAAGGAAGCTCGTAAGGGTCGTCGGTCGCGTAATACTCGAGGTACTCGCGCAAATTCGGATTCTGGGGATGGATCTCCAGCGATCTTTTCCACGAAGATAGCGCGGCATCGATGTCATCTGCCCGTTTCAGCAAATCGCCGAGCAATTGCAGCGTGCGGTAATCTTCGGGACAGATCTCCAGGGATTCGCGCAGATCGGCCATGGCCTGCTTGAGCTTGCCGTTATTCGCAAGCAGCAGTGAGCGCGTGCGCACAACATCCAGGCGCCCTGGATCGACCTCGAGCATCTCCCTGTAAAGGTGGAGGCTCTGACGCAGATCCTGTTTTCCAAGGTGATAGCGAATGAGGTAATTACGAACGGTGTTACTCGTCCAGTTCTTTTCGATGAAACGCGCGTATGCCTGTGCGGATTCTTCTTTGTATCCGAGGGTCTGCGCGATCACGGCGATCTGGTAATCCACCCACGCCACTTCGGGAAAGCGTTCCTTCAGCGGTTTGAGCATCTGCCAGGCCAGGCCCCGCAGCGGCATATAGGCGTAATCGTAAGCGAGGACGAGCTCGGCCGGGTAGTAGCTCGGGTCGACCTTAAGCGCCTTCTTTAACAGACGAATGCGTTCTTCCGCATTCCTTCGCTGCCGGTAATAGCTCGATAGCCCGTAAAGGGCATGGGCGGAATTCGGATCGGCCTTCAGAGCTTTTTCGAAATAGCTGCGCCGTTTATTGTGGTCCAGGGAAGTCTCGGCCATCAGCAGAAGCGTCTTCACATCATCGGGCTTCAGCGCAAGGGCTTTCTGATAGGCGGCGTGGTGCGCCAGCTCGGAAGTGTCACGGGATTGCTTCACCTGCAGGAGGTAGCCCAAAAGCCGCTGCGCACGGAAATCCTTGGGATTGTTTTCAGCATGCGCGGTCATGGCCTTCGTCGCGGACGCCACATCGGGAGCTTCGCCGGCACCCTCACTTCGTTCGAATTTCTGCTCTTTCAATTGTTCCGCACTGATGATTTTGAAGCCGGAGACTGGGCTGCCATCCGGCTTGGTCAGCCGCAGACGAAAGCCCCAGTTGCCGTCTTTCTGGCAGACTTTGACCAGGATGTAATTGAACCCCTTCTGAAGATTGGCGCCGATGACATCCTGATCGAAACCGGGCGGGCGATAGGCCGAATTGGAAAGAACCTGATGGCCGTTGAGCCAGACCTTAATCGCATCATCCGAACCAATCCGAATGGCGACTGGCTGGTCTTTATCGCTCTGCACGCCGGCCAATGCGAACGCGCAGACCTGAAGGTTGGGCCGGAAGACAGTGGCCAGATTCTGGTAACCGAAACCGTTAATCGGCGGAAACGGCCGCCACCGAACATCACGCTCGCGGCCCTTGTATGTGCTTTTCAGCTCGATCTCTTTTTCAGGCGGATAAGGTCGCTCGAAGCCGCCTTTACCTTCATTATCAAACGGCCCGATCACCCACCAGTCCTTGATGAATCCCAGCCGCTTGAGTCTTGCCTTGACGGCCTTCCTCTGATGGCTGTCCCTCTCCAGGTTGGCCTGAAACCATTCCACATGTCCCTTGAGAACCGGGTGTGCCTTCTCGGATTTCAGTATGAGCTCGTGCAGCTCAACGAGCGCGTCCGGCCGGCTCAGCCGACTGCGGAGATGAAAGCATTCGTAGGCAAGAACCACGCTCCGAGGCTGCGCCTGAAGGTCGATCAGCTCACGACGTGCGCGGGCGAATTCCTTGTCGAAATAAGTCTCCTCTGCAAGGCATAACCCCGACAGTAGAAAACCAAATAAGAACAAAAGCCGCCCGCCCTGAACAGGCATTCGGACCCTGAATTTCATCAATGCGTAGCCTTTCTGTTTGGATGTCGCGTCAGGTGGGGAGTCTAGCTGCAAGGACTTGGGCGTTCAAGGGAGGAGGGGGAGAGGGGAGGAGGTGAATGGTGAATAGTGAATGGTGAATGGTTGAGGAGGTGAATGCGTAATACGTAAGGTGCCGAGAGGTGGCACCACTCCAAAACCCAGCACTCCAAAACTCCACCATTCACCATTCACGATTCACCGTTCACCATTACACCAATCACCTCCTCAGAACACATACCCCAGACCGAGAAAGACCTGCACGCCTTCTTCACCGATGCCGATGTCCATGGCGCCCACCACATCCGGGCGGGTGAGGCCGCGCAGGCCCAGCCCGATGACTGGTTTGATGTCGTCTATCTGGAGACGGCCGTAATCTGCGGCTACGATTCCAACGTCTATAAACGGTGAGACTTCGAACTCAGCATCCAGGCCGAAGACGTGGCGTCTGTGGACGATGAACCGCTGTTCGAGATTGAACAGCACTCGGACTCGATCGGTGATGCGGTCAGCACCGTATGCGCGAAGTGTTTCAGAGCCGCCGAGGGCGGGGAGCTCGAAAAAGGGGATATTATCTCCAGCCACAGCCTCAGTGTTCAGGCGCACAGCGGTCACTCGGTCCGGCGAGCCCCAGGAGTGAAAGAGACGGAAATCCAGGGCCACCTTTTCGTAATCCACCTGGCCGAAAAGTTCGTCGATCGCAAACGTGCCCGACAGTTTCGCAAGGATGCCTTCCGAAGGGATATTTCCGTTGTCCCGTCCATCAAAAGTCAACGCTGCCTCATGTGTCCATACCTGGGCCCCGTTTGTGCCAGATACATTGCTGAATGTTTGGCGAGTATCCGGCAGGTCGTTCAGGAGTCCCCGTTCCACGTCCATCAGTCGAAACTTTTCAGAAAAATCGATTCTGAATTTCGAGAAGAGATAGGCGCCGATGGTCGCCTCCATTCTGAGCTGATCTCGGGAGAAGTTTGATTCCGCGCTTTCCCTGGTATCCGGGCCGATACCGTAAAAGCGGGCAAAGCCGTCCTGAGAGTACTCGATGCGTCCGCCGATCAGGTAACGGCTACCGGCATATCCGCGATCCACGTAATCGAAGACAAACCGCATGTTGTTCTCCTGGCTCATCGAGGCGATAAGCTCCATCTCTGCCTCATCCGCGGGGTAATCGAAAAGGCGGAATGTGCCCGTGACGCCAGCTTCCTTATTGTAATTGAGCGAAGGTGCGTAGATGCGGCGGACCTCGCCCTTCACATTCTTCATCATCCAGACGGGTAGAATGCCGAACGTCTCGCCTTCGTTCGGGTCAGTATTTATGTCAGGCAGGATGAGTAGTGACCGCTTCTGCGCCGGCGTTTCAGATTCGGCAGCGGAGCAAGATATGAGAAGCGAAACCCAAAGGGTGCGGAGCATATGGCGGCGCGAATCTCAGAAAGTGTACGGACCTGGCCTGAGCGAAACCGAAGCTCGTTTACTTTTCGGGCATCCTGCCTTTGAGGTTGGAAGGATGACGCAACAGAGCGTGGCTACGCCTGCTCCGCGCCGGGCGGAGGGGCAAGACTTTAATGGAAAACCGGGTTCAGATCTGCTTGAAATCGCGTTCAAGCAGTGGCTCGAGTGAACGCATCAGTTCCAGGCCATGCCCGATGCGGGAGCGCCGGCTGTTGTGGAGGCATTGCATGACCACAGTGCTGAGATCATCCGGAACCCTGGGATTGAGTTCGTTAAGTTGGCGAAAATGGCTGGTGATGACTTTTTCGGCGCGGTTGCTGGCATCCTGCGCGCTGATCCTCATCTCACCGGAGAAGAGCTCATACATGATGATGCCAAAAGAAAAAATGTCCGACGCAGGGGTCGGTTCCCAGCCGCGGGTCTGTTCGGGGGACATGTATTTCGGCGTTCCCGACCTTGGAGGAACTTTGCGCAGGCCCCTGATCTCTTCCGTGTAGGAAAAACCAAAATCAGTAATAACCGGGCGAGAGCCATCAAAAAGGACGTTGCTCGGCTTGAGGTCACGATGAATGATCTTCTGCCGATGCAGGTAGTTCAGGCCCTTGGTGACCTGGTAGCAGATGTCAATGAGCTGACGATACGAGTAATCGTCGCGATTGCGGATGACGTCGGAGAGACTGCCGTCCCCGAGGAACTCCATCAAGAGAAAAGACTCATCCTCATGATCGGCCATCCCGTAGATTCGAACGACGTTCGGGTGATCCATAATCTGGCCAAAAGTCTCTTCACGTTTGAGACTGCTGGGTCAGCTCTTGCGCACTTCCGCACTCCTGCCTGCCCTGGGTGAGAGATGTTTGAGAGCAAGTGTTTTGCCTGTGCTCTTAACGATACCTTTCGAGACCGCTCTGGTACTGCCATAGTAGAGTGGCTCAGTGATCTCACAGTCTGTGAGATCGACCTCTGCTCCATCCACAACAGGAACTATCTTCTGGAATCTGGTAAGGAGTCTCTTTATCGGCACCTGAGGTTCCTTATGAACCGTTCTGATCGCCTTCAGGCGGTTGCGACACAGCGTCCTGCTGGTATGCGCTATCAGATCCAGTTCTGCGTTGGAGACTGGCAGGCAATCTCACCATCGTCATGAGACATGCCGCTCGAAAAGGGGGCGAGGAATCATACATCTCGAAGCATGGGCTGCCAAAGGGTGCCAGGGGATTTGCTCGTAGTGGCCCGCACTGTATGTGTTTGGCTTATTGTCCCCAGCCAAATCAGTCCCTTGTCTGCAGGACGAGAATAGCGATGCACACGGCGAAGATGATCGGCGCCTCGCTCAGGATCCAGGAGAGCGGCATGGGAAGGGACAAGTCCACAACAAGCAGGACCACGCCCAGCACGAGACCCGACCAGGCCAGGTATGTGATGATTGCGGCATAGCGTTGGACGTCTCTCGCAACGACCCAGAGGAGCCCACCGAGTATGGCGTAGAAGGCCGACAGGGACCGGGCGAGATAATCGACGATGACGCCTTCCGGGTAAGGGCCTAGCCCCAACCACTGGTGAATGGCGGCCATCCAGGCCCGTGGCAGAAACACAGCAAAAATGGCCAGCCCAGTTACCACGCCAGTGACTCGCAGTACCGCTTTGAGGATTTGCTCGGGTTTCGTCATGAATTGATACCCAGCAATTCCTTTTTGCGTTCCCAGTAGTAGGCGAAGTTTTCGTAGGGCACGTCGTGTGGGATGGAGTGGTCCAAGTGAGGGATGAATCCGCCCTGGCCGGCCAAAGGCATCTTTGCTTCGAGCTCCCGGTCGATTGCAGCCTTGTCCCGGGCCAGGACGCGCTTGTCGATGTTGCCCGTCATCAGGAGGTCTCTGCCATATTCTCGGCGCAGTTTGACCGCGTCCATGCCGGCCGCGACTTCGAGGGGATACATGCCGTTGATGCCCGCTTCGAGCCAGAGCGGGATCAATTCTTCAATGTTGCCGTCGCTGTCGACGAAGATGGCTTCGATGCCCACGCTACGTGCGACGAGCGTCATGCGGCGATAGCGCGGCGCCATGAACTCCCGAAACATTGCCGGCGAAATCAGGGAACCGCCCCGGTAACACATGTCCTCCCAGAAATAGACGGTAGTGACAGGAGCGTCTCGTAGCGTTCGAGGGAGGAGAGTCTCCACGAGCACGGTAATCGTCTCCATCATGTCGTGCACAAGATCGGGCTCATCATGAAGAGCGTAAAAGGCACGCTCCGGCCCCATCAGTTCGCGGACGAACCCGAAAAGACTCGGTGACCGCGGCCCCTGGAACAGGATCACCGGTTTCACCGCCCACCAACGTTTACAGCGATCTTCCCAGTCGGATGGAAAACGTTCCGGGTGGTCCGGATCGAAACGCTCCTTCAGCTTTTCCCAGTCTCGAGCGGTCTTCACCGGATACTCGATGTAGTGGGGCATGGACATCGCGTCCGGGCTTTTGAAGATGCGTCGGACCACTCCCCGGTCGGTCTGCTCGGTCAAGGTCCGGTCGTCTTCTTCGAGTGTGCGATGCTCGAAACGCGGCAGCATCCAGAGATAGACGCCGGCCGTCAGCTTTGCGTCGCATTCAGAAAACTGAGGCGGATGGACGCCTTCGCCAAGGAATTCCTGCTGCCAGCGACGCAGCGTCGATGGCCACGGCCCCCATTCCCACAGCGGCTGCCGGTCCATTGCCTCGAAACGCATGCATGCCTGGAATCGATCGTTGGGTGTCATCTCAGATCCAACCGATCGAGAAGTGATGCCAGGAAGTCACGGCCGAAATTGAGCCGTTCATCCATCTGGTCGAGGTATGGAATGTCCTCGTATTGCTGCGGATCGGGCCACTCCCCTGAGCTGATTTTCTTCTGGCACTCCCAGGCAATCTGTACGACTTTCATCAGTTCCTCGCGGGTCAGGTCCGGGTGCAGGGAGAGCCATCGTTCGTCGAAGATCTGGAAATCGAACAGCCACTTGTGGTCTTCAATAGAAAGGGTCAGGTCTGGGGAATACTCGGCCAGGGAGGTAAGGATACTCTCCCATTCGAGCACGCCCTGGCCGGGAGTCTTGCCCTGCCGCTGATACCCGAAATCCTTAAAGTAAATGATCGCGTCTTTGATGTGCGTCAAGTGCGTATAAGGTGCCGCGCGACGAACGGCAGGAACCGGGTCTTCCGCCTGGCAGAGAAGATTTGCAGTGTCCAGACAGATACCGGCGATGGCCTCGCCGACATCCTCGATGAGCCGGACAAGCTCGAAGGTGGTCACATCGCCGTGAGTTTCTACGTCGATGCGGCTTCCGTGCTCGCGCAGAATGGGCCCCAGCCTGCGAATCACATCGGCGGAGTCCTGGAGATGCTGGGTCCAGGGGACCGGATGCTCGTAGCGTTCCGGCCCGCCTCCCAAGGCCGTATGTAACTCATGCCAGCCGCAGGCCGCGGCCGATTCGATGTGCCTGGACAGGTCATCGAAGTGGTCCTCTAACGGCCCCTTTACCAGGTGTGGATTACAGGTCGGAATGGAAACGTGAGAGTAGAGGCCGAGCTCATCGGCCCGGGCCCGGACTTCTTCAAGTTCGCCACTGTCGAGGGTCCGGCTCAACGATCTCAGTCCCCCGAACTGGACTCCTTCAAGATGGCGTTCCCGTACGAAGTCCAGCGTCTCGAAAGGATCGAGCTTCAGCTCACGAAGGGTGAAGGTATCAATACCGATTTTCATGGCAGGGGTATCCCAGAAAGTGTTTGCAGTCTTGCGTGCCGATTCCGTAACGGTTGGTCCTTTCTCATCGTCTTAATCTCTTGCGCCAGCGTCGAGAATCAGAAATCCGAGCAGAGGATTAAGACGGTGAGAAAGAATCACGGCTCGCGCTGCATGTCTTGAGTCATGAAGAGCTTTTCCATGGCGTCGGCTCGATGGGCAAGGTCACGGTTCTTCCGGTCTCTGCTGCAATGTAGGCCGCTTCAGCCACCTCGACGGTACCCCTGACTTCACCGCCGCTGGTCATCACGTTCGATTCTTCGCCGCGCAGCATCTTTACCCATTCGGACAGGCAGCACTCGTGGCCTTTGACTTCACTGGCCTTCACTTCTGTAAAACCGTCCGTTGAGGGAGTTCCCTCGTACGTGAACTCTCGGCCGATCTCCGATTCCTCGTGGACGAGGAGGAACGTGCCCTTTCCAGACGTGTAATATGCTTCGCCTTTTGTGCCGCACACTTGCACCATTTCGTACCACAGGCCGTTTGCAGCGTTGTTGGATCGGGTCCACCAGTTGATGGAAAGCTGAGCGAGAGCACCGGAGGCCATCCTGGCCACAACAACACCGAGCGCTTCGCCTTCCATTCGTTCGGGCAAGACCTTCGTCATGCAGGAAACACTTTCGACTTCGCCGCCGTACCAGCGGAGGGAATCTATCTGGTGTGTCAGGCAGCTCATGATCGCTCCCCCGCCGATGCCGTCACGGGTTCGCACCCAGCTTCCTTCCGGGAAAACGACATTCTGGTTGTGGTCGAGCTTCCAGTAGAAAATCTCGCCGAGCACGCCGGAATCCACCACCTCTTTGAGTGCGGACCATTCGCCGTGGTAGCGGCGGTCGTGGGAGACGGTCAGCGTGACGCCGGCGCGCTCGCAGGCATCGATCATCGCGTCACACTCGTGAATGTTGCGGGCCATCACTTTTTCCGTGAGCACGTGCTTCCCCGTTTCAGCGGCGGCCACCGCGGCCGGCATGTGCAGGTTGTGGGGCAGAATGATGTCCACCGCGTCGATGTCATCCATCGCGATCACATCGGTGTAATCATCCAGGACCTTCACCTCAGGACCCAGCAGATCGCGAACTCGCGGCTGCCGGTCTCTGATTGGCTCTGCAACAGCGACCACCTCGCACTTCTCTGCGAGTTTTTTGTAGGCGGGCGCGTGTGCGCTGAGGATGCCGCCGCCGCCGCAGATACCTATCCTGATTTTTCGGTTCATTTTTGGCTCCTGCATTATTCGGGTTTAGTCCTGAGACCCTCCAGCAGATGCTCATCCGATGAGTAGGGGAGCTCGACCGGCTTCCCATGGATGGCACTGGAATAGAGGCCCAGCACGGTGTTCGTTTCGGCCAGCGACGTTTCGAGGCGGTTTGCGTGCGGTCTGCCGTCGTCTTCAAGCCAGTCAAACATTGCATCGGTCATGGCGGCTTGACCCAAGTCGTCTTCTTCTCCGTAAGATTTCTCGCCCTTTTCGATATCCGTCTCCGTTGTCGAACGTTCCCACGCGTTCATCTTCCAGTGGACGAATCCGTGCGTGCCATAGACGGCGATCCTCTTGTGCATGTGCTTTGCTTCTTCGTCATCGGCCGCAACCGCGTTGTTTCCGTTCGCCATCAGACATCGGACGCGGTTCGGGAAGTTGATCTGCGCAACGGCCATCTCCGGGGCCGGGTGGTGACTTTCGAGCTCGCCCTTTCCACTGACGTTACCAAAGACAAGGTCCGGCCGTTCGCCGCCGTTGAAAGCCAACACCAGGTTCAGAATGTGCGTGCCCTGCCCCGCCAAATTCAGACGCGAGCTGGCGTCGATGAACTGAACATCACCGATCTTGCCATCACGGACATCGTCGAGAAGCTCGAGCAGCTTCGGGTGATACCTGAGCTGGTGATTCACACATATCTTTGTCGAAGTGACCTTGCCGAGGGCGGAGATGGCACTGAAGTCTTCATTGTCCAGAGCAAGCGGCTTCTCGACAATGACACCAGGCACTTTGTGCTCGTGCGCAATCGTGAGCAACGGCACGCGCAGATTCGGCTTCGTAACGATGTGAAGCAGGTCTGGCTTCTCTCTGTCGAGCATTTCGTGCGCGTCGGTGTACTTTTGCGAAAGCTCGTAGTCGGCAGCAAATGGATCGAGCAGGCTTTCGTCCATATCGCAAGCGGCGGCCAGTCTTCCCTTCTCCACGGTCCTGTAAGCATCCGCGTGGCGTCTACCACGGCCTCGGCAGCCGAGAATGGCGCTTTTGTACATCAGTCAGAATTCCTTTTGAAAGTCAGTGAATCACGGTTGTCTGAGGCAACTTGATATCCACTCAGAAGTCGCTCACCGTATGACGCTCCTGCGCAGACTGTGCCATTCGGTTCAGCCAGTCCCAGAAACGGAAACGCTCCAGGCCCTCACCGGACGCTACCTTTCGCCGGAGGTCCGCGGCACGGTCTGCTGCATCTTTCTTTTGCTGGTCGGTGAGCGATCCGGCATCCCAATGGGCCAGAAGCTCGACGAAGGCCTCTCCTTCATCCGCCCCGCCCAGCACCTGTGCCAAGGTCTTTCGGCCAAACTCGAGGAGCGTATCTTCAGGCCAGTGGATGAAGTGCGAAAAGGCCAGGTAGTTTAACGCCCAGGGGATGTGCCGGGAGGAGACTTCTCCGTGAATACTCACGCCTTCCAGCCCGGACCTGTAAGCGCGCAGGCATGCCTCTTTGATGGTGCTGACGATCTGTTCGTAGCGTGGCACGTGACTCCACTGGCTGCCCTGATGAACGAAGCCAACGCTCCTTGGCGATGGTGGTGCGAGGTCTTTTGGCCATCTCGGATTGTGAAATGCGCCATCGGGAGCGCCGTCGTCCAAATAGGACGTCAGCGGGAGTGGCTTCTGGAGGACCATGCCGGAGAGTGTCCATTGCCCGATCCCCTGGGGAGGCAAACGATCGATCATCGCCGGGCGCTCGCATTGCATGTATGGCCCGAGCCCACTCCCTTCGGACGGCTTGCCCGGAACGAATCCGGTGTAGGTGGCCCAGGTCACGAGGTTATCCGGCAGCCGTTCCTCGATGCACTTCAGCGCGGGCTCGTAGCTCAGGGCCTGCAGCCTGAAGAAGTCCGGATCGTCCGGCGACCAGTTCTCTTTATGTGCTTTGCAGCGGGGCTCGTGGCAGACCAGAAAATCTCCGTTCTCCAGATTCGCCCCGCCGATGGAGAATTCATCGAAGAGCCAGCCCATGCCATCCTGCAGCCATTCCACGTAGCGGGGATGAGTCGGGCAGGCGCCGCGGTCCTGGGCCTCGCCCGTTTCATTCACCATGCGCGCGTCCGGATGCTGCTGAACGAAAGTCTCGATGTTGTAAGGATGGTCTCCCTCATAGTAAATCCCACCATACCAGGTGGTCCCGATGCCGGGCTTGATGGCGATACCTTTCGATGCCGCATAGTCGGCGACCTGCTTCGAGGCATCGATCCCGCCGTGCGAGTCGCGGAGAAATCCCCAGATCAGGATCCCCTTGACCCCAAGCCCTGCTGAGAAATCGGTCAGCCTCCGGTAATCCTCGACGAACGTCTCCGGCCGCTTCAGGTAGCGATTGTCGCATCCGAAGTTAAGCATGCCGGGGTCGTCCCACATCCAATTCGTGCTGTGGTCCCAGGTCCAGAAATATGAGTTCGGCAGCGCCGGTTCAGGTCGGCTAAGTTCCCAGATCATGTTTCGTCTCCCCAGGCAAGAGGACCAGGCAGCCTCACACAATGGGCAGGCCGTGGCAAATACTGCACATCCAGCAAGGTTGATCGTGAACGTTATGCGCAGCCACGCCCCCCAGCGGGCATTGGCCGCATCTTTGCAAATCAAAATCCAGCGTAGCGCGGAATGCCGGCGCGGGCCTCACGTTTCCTGATGGATTCCACAATGCCGACTGAATATCGAAGCGACGACTGGAACGAATATCGTATGAAGTACGACGACCCGCACCTGGCATTGGAGCCCAACGAGCGGGAGATCGAGGTCGTGGGCCAGGCTCTGTCGGTTCTCAATGAAGCGGGAATTCTGGAGCACACTGAATACGACGGTGAGAAGATGCTCGCCTTCAGACAGGCCGTGGCAAAACTGTTTGAAATCCCATGGACGGCCATCACACCCCGGATGCAGCGGCTCATCTACGCCATCAACGCCATCGCCCGGCCCCGTAACATGATCGCCGCGGGCATCTTCTGCGGGAATACCTTCATCTCGAACGCCGGCGCCGCGGTCGGGCCTGGCGCCTGTTACGCTGCAGATCAACTCATCGGGGTCGAGATCAGGCCGGAAGAAGCGGCGCGAGCAGAGCGCAACGTCAGGCTCATCGACCCGACCGGTGTTGCCCGCATCATGGCCGCGGACGCCATCGAAATCGTCGCAGATTTCAATGACCCGATTCATCTCCTCTATCTGGATGCTGACGGCGGCGGCAATAAAGGCAAGGGCATCTACCTCGACATCCTCCAGGCGGGTTACGACAGTATGCCACTCGGCGCACTCGTACTTGCTCACAACAGCGAGAACTTGGCAGAACGTATGAAGCACTACCTGGCTTTCGTCCGCGATCCATCCAACTTCCGCGCCAGTGTGAATGTCGTGCTGGACGGTGAAGGGCTGGAAGTGTCGGTGAAGTGACCGCGAAATGGACTTCGCCAATAGCCATTCAGACGCAGACGATCCCGCATCTCTTTCGCATGTTAAAAAGGAATAGGGGAACAGTGTCCTTCATAGAGGAATCGACCGACTGCATTCGTCTGGGCAACGACCGGCTGGAACTTGGCTTCTGCCGAGAGTCGTTCGGGGCTTTGGCTTCCATCTTCGACAAGCAGACGGGAACCCAACTGCTGCGTGACGGTGATGCTCGGAAGCTGCTTTGGCGACTGGCCTTGCGGCGCCGGGAAGACAATGAAATCGAATGGATCGAGAGCAGTGAGGCCGGTGAATTCAGATGGAGTCAGGAGGAGGAAGATGATGCGGTCACCGTCTCGCTGATTTCATCGGGATTCGACAGAGCCGAGCTGGAGGTAACGGTCAGAGTCACGGTGCGGAGCGATTCGCCACTGAGCGTGTGGCGTATGGAGGTGACCGGACTGGATGAGTCCGTCGCTCTGTATCAACTGACCTGTCCAATCATCTCCGGGCTGGTGAAGATGGGCGACCCGGCGCCGGGGGAGGCGTTGGCCGTGCCCATCCAGGGGGAGGGCTATCTGTTTACGAATCCTTTTCCCGTCCGGGACGGATTGCCATTGTGCAGCGGCCCCGGCCCGGAAGCCGCCGACGTGGGTGTTGGCCGTGTGGGCGGTCGCTACCCCGGCGCCATTCCGATGCAGATCTGTGCCTTCTACAACAACGCCGCCGGTCTTTACTTCGCAGCCCACGACTCCGGTCAAAACGTCAAGGAACTTCAGATGGGGCCTTTCGCTGAATGGGGACAGATTCCCGTCCTTTCCATGTCGCACTTTCCGGGAGAGATGCCGGGTGAAGACAGGGCCATCAGCTACGACACCATCGTCGGCGTCTTTCATGGCGACTGGCATGACGCGGCAGACATCTACAAAAGCTGGGCGACGAAGCAATGGTGGTGCGAAAAGAAGCTCTGGGACAGAGACATCGCCGAATGGATTCGCAAGGGCATCGGCGGCGTATTCCAGATGTCCAACTATCACATTCCCAAGCTCGACCTGAATCATGCGGTCGAGCAGATCGCCGGTGTCGTCAACGAGTTGTCCGACGAGGCCGGCGTCCCTTTGGTAGGGCTCCTGTTCAACTGGGAAGGCGGCGGCGCATGGACGGGGCCAAAGGGCTTCTTTCCGCCAAGGGAAGGCCGCGAAAAATTCATGCAGGCCATGGCCAGGCTTCGGGAGGCCGGCAATCATGGCTTCGTGTACATCACCGGAGGATGCTGGTATCTGAAGATCAACTACGACCCGCCGTTCGACAGTTGGTCCCAATTCGAGGAAGAAGGGCGCCCAAATGCCATTAAGCAACTGGACGGAGACATTCCGGTCGGACGCTGGTATCCCGGCTGGGAATCGACGCGACTCTGCCCCTCCTCAGACTACGCCAGGGAACTGACCACCTCGATTGTCCTGGAGTGTCTCGACCTCGGCTGCACGGTCGTTCAGATCGACAACTTTCCCTGCGGCGCCGCCGAGACCTGCTACGACGCCTCACACGGTCACGTGCCCGGTTTTGGTCCGTGGTGGTCGGAAGCGTGGAGTGACACTCTCGCCCACACCCGGAAACAGGCGAAGGCGAAATCTCCCGACACCGTCATTGCCACCGAAGGCATCTCTGAGAATTTCATCCCCTGGCTTGACCTGTATGACCACCGCGCCGGCAACATGGAATACTTCGGCCATTACGGTCGTGGCCGGCCCATGGGCGGCGAGACCATCCCGCTGTTCAACTACGTCTACAACGAGTACATCGGTTCCTACTGCGCCGCGTACCCCGAGTGCAACCGTCCGGAAGTGCTCTACTGGACGCGATGCCTGGGCAAAGCACTGGCACAGGGAGTCATCCCCACGGGCGGCCGCTACTTCCCGGAACCGGCAGATCACAACCCGACTACCATCGGCTTCTACAAGAAGGTCGTCCGAGCAACGGCCAACGAATGCTGGCCCTACTTGATGTTCGGCGAAATGCTCCGGCCCCCGGAAATTGAGGTGCCCACCATCACTGCCCAATACTGTAAATTCCTCTACAGCGACGACCCGATGGACCATCGCATGGACCCAAAGCAGCGACACGAGGTGCAGGATCGATCAGTCCAGCACGCCGTCTTCCGCGGCCGGGACGGCGCCATCGGCTACATCTTCGCCAACATCTCTGAAGACAGTGTGAGTTTCGAGGTGGTGCTGTCGGCTTACGGAATGGATGCGGAACGATTTGATATCGTCAGGTACACGGACGGCGGAAAGGAAGACTGGCACAAAGGTATTGGTCTGCCCCGGCATGAGTCGATCGAAATAGCGCCGCTATCAGTGATGGTTGTTGAGGTTTACCGTACCGATGATTCCAGCAACTGATAGATTCCAATCTGCCAATCATCCAACATCCAGCCACCGCCATGTCTACCCAAACAGAACCACCGAGAACTCTCCACGCGGGCGCGGGTCGGGCCGTCATTACTCCGCCCGTTGGTATCCAGATGATGGGGTACGTGTTTCAGGAATGTGTTGCCGAATCCGTCGAGCGGGAGTTGATGGCTACCGCGCTCGTGTTGAGTGATGGCAGAACTAAGGCGGCCCTGGTCGCCTGCGACGTGCTGTTCATTCAGAACCCGCACGCGGATCGAATGCGTGAGCGAATCGGGGAGAAGCTCGGCATCCCCGCCAGTCACGTCCTTCTCAATACCAGCCATACCCACCTCGGCCCGATGATGCCCGGCTGGCGTGCGGACAATCCCCAACAGACGCAGATGCAGCAGCGCTATCTTGACACGTTGGAAGAATCGCTGGTGGGGGTGGCCGCGATGGCAGACAGCCGTCTTCAGCCGGCCAGGATTGGCGCCGCCAAAGGCTCGGCGCCCCTGGGCATCAACAGAAGGGAGCGACTCGAGGATGGCCGCGTGGTCATCGGTGAGAATCCCGACGGACCAGTGGACAACGAAGTCGGCATCATTCGCGTTGATGACCTCAACGGAAAGCCGATCGCTGTGGTTATGAAGGCGGCCACGCATACGGTGTCGCTTGGCCCGAAGACTCCGACGCTTTCGCCGGACTACGTGGGGCCGGCCCGCGAAATCGTGGAATCGGCCACCGGCGCCGTGGCCCTCTTCCTTCAGGGCGCAGCCGGGAACGTGAATCCCAGTTGCGGCATTGGGACCGGCGGCCCGGAGCAATTTGCCGATCGCCATCGGCTGGGCTCCATGCTCGCCGGTGAAGCTCTCAAGACCTGGGCACAGATCCGGACACATCACAAGCGAGGGCCGAGACGGATCCTGCAATCGGTTGCAGCCGTTTCAGTCTGGGATTACGAGCAGGCGCCGGAAGCCTGCATCAGGCACCTTGACGTGACCGAGCGGAGGCTTTCTCTGGCGCTGTCTCCTCTACCGGATCGCGCCGCGGCAGAGCAAAACCTCCAGCACTTCCAGGAGCAGTTCGAACGCGCCCGCCGGGATGACCGCGTTGGCGACATGCACTG
>Ga0187827_10002514_pt1 | contig 24938 bp, 15 predicted proteins | sample ETNtaG_39_FD_167969 | JGI IMG/M metagenome (GOLD analysis project Ga0187827, IMG submission 167969) | Marine microbial and viral communities from oxygen minimum zone, Eastern Pacific Ocean - ETNP2014_SV_150_PacBio MetaG (Illumina Assembly) | ecosystem: Environmental > Aquatic > Marine > Hypoxic... | reverse complement strand
AATCGCCCATAACGCCATAACTGATGGTCATCGAGAATGCCGATGACAGGCCACGTCCAGTAGGTGACTGGTTCATTCACGGCAACGCGATACTCCCAGCCACTGTGGACGAGCCATTGATCGCCCTCAGCAGGCGGCAAGGCCCCCAGGGTAAATGGTTCGAGGGCTGTCCAGGGGATGGCGATTTCTGCGGACCAACCGCGATCCGTGTCGGTCGAGTCGTTGAGGGAGCCATAGACGGCGACGGCGTGTTGCGCGCCGGGACAGTCCCATTCCAGGTGGTAGTTGGGCGCGTGCAGGTCCAACACCTGCCGGTCCTTCTCGGTGGATCCCTGATTCAGCCAGATGTCATCGATGTTGTTGAGGGCGTTGATGTGCATCTCGACGTAGTTGCGATGATCCCCGTCGGGGTCGACGAAAACCATGAACAGCGGATCATGCAGCATGATGTAGCGGTCATTGTCCTTCCAGAAGTCGCGCGGCTCCGGCGTGTCAGGACCAACCGATCCGAACACATTCGGATCTGCGGCCCAGAATCCGACATAGAGATTCTCGTCGTCCCAGACCATCTGGCTGTAGCTGTCGAACCATGCGGGCGCCCCATCCACGAGGCCGGCGAACCCCATTCGGGGCGTGTGTTTCCAATGCGCTTCGGACAGATGCCCATCGATGCGGATCGGTGATGTCACGCGGTAGCCGATATACGTGGGAGGAGGGTCTTCGAGGGGACCCTGGGCGGATGCGTGCGCCACCATTCCCACGAGCAGACAGGCGACGCAGGGCCACAGGTACGCTTTCATCCTATTCATCTGGCTACTCATCAATTTGCCAGTCCTCTGCTACTCTTCACCTGGCGTTGGACGACCGCCGTTCCAGGTGTCGGGTCGCGGTGTATCCCCGGGCCAGTATCCTCTCGCCTTGAGATCTTCTGGCCAAACTGAGCCACACATGGTCGAGATCTGCAACCATTCGCCGGCGCCGATATCAGGCTCGGGGTGATAGAGGAACCGCTCTAAACCTGCTCTCTGAGCTGTTTCAAGAATGCCCTTTAAAGCGCTGGGTGGCATCTGGTCGCCACCATGGGGCTCGCGACCTGTGGACACCCAGCCGATGACCTTGCTCGGATCGCCGATGCCTTCGAGGGCGCGTCGTGTCTCGGTGTAGACCATCTCATCGAAGAAGGCCTGGGTGTGGCCCTTCTCCAGATCGACGAGGGTGTCGACCCCGGGGATGTGGACACCGGTAAGCAATTCGACGACACGGAAGCAGTCGTTCTCCGTGAGGCTCGGGTTCCAGATCATCAGGCGTTTCACCCAGCGAAAGACGGTGCCATACAGACCATCCATGCCGCGATGCCAGTAGTAGTGTTTTGGAAAGATGAGGTCGAAGTATTTCGTGAGTCCTGTGTAGTCCTGGCCCGTGAGGCCGGAGAACGCCGGTGTGCGAGGAATGCCGCCGAGCAGGATGTCGCCATCGACGCCATCGACCTGCTCGCGCATGCGCTGCCACTCCTGGCGTGAAGCTTGCCAGCGAGACCGCCACCAGTAGAGGACATCTTCGTTGATGTCGAGCAACTGCAACCCGCCGAGCATGCCGCCTCCGGCAAAGAAGCGGACGCGATCGGGTGTGAGGTCATGCAGGCGAGCGTGCATATGGCGAATGCCGCGGTGCACGCGATCGATGTCGGCGCCCGCGTGCGCCAGACGCGCGTCGATGCTCTCACTGATCTCCAGTGTTTCGCCACCGTGATGGAAAGCCAGTTCGTAGGAATGTTCACCCGGGCCGTCGCTGATGACACCGGATGTCTGGGGAAAGGCGGCCATGAGATCTTGCATGTGCGCCGTGGATCCGGCGCCTGAAAAGATCAATATCTGCCAGCCGCGACTGGCCGCATCGTCGAGCATGGCGTGCAGGAGCTTTTCCTTCTCTGGGTCTCGGGGAGCTGCTTCCGGCGCTTGCTCTCCATGGGCGGTGAAGATGGTGGGGTCGGGTGCATAGGCGCGCACCGAACTGCCGTCGTCGCCAACAAATTGCATACGCCCAACGGCCAGACCCGTGACGCCACCTGCTTCCCAGGCGTCGAAGCGTTCTTTGTAGCCCTCAAGCCAGTGTTCGAGGGGGCTGTCATTGCAGAGGAAGATCCACGCCTTCATGGTCCATCGCCTTTCGACACATCCATGGCGCAGCGGAAGCCGACCATGGCGCTGTTTCCTTTCCATGCACCTCGATAACTGCTTGCTAGATTGCTCACCGGTGTGACCCACGAGCCGCCACGGGTCAGAGGACCTCGCGTGGGTGATCTTGGGTCGACGTCACTCCAAGGGTAGATCGTCCAACTGCCTTCTACCAGTTCCCACACATTGCCCACCAGGTCGTCGACGCCTTCCGGGCTTGGACGCCGCCGATTCATAGATTAGGCCGGTATGGACTCAAAGAAAACAGGCTACGGCATACTCAAGGTCCTGCTGCTGGTGTCGTCCACAGCCTGCGGCGCCGACCCGGTGATGACGGCAGGGCCCGCACAGGAGACCGTCATCCGGCCCCACGAGTACGCCCGGGCGTTGCGCAACCCCCTCAAGGGGTTGACCAATCGAGGCTTCTCCGAGCAGAACGAATGGGCGAGTCTGGCGCACTCGTACATCCGCTGGAACGAGATCGAGGAGGACGAAGCCGACGGGATCGACAGGATTCAGGCCTGGTGCGACGACGCGTGGCTGGGACTCGAACAGCGCAACATCAAGGTCATTCCCAGGGTCTATCTGCACTGGAGTGGAGACCGCAAGTACTGGCCTCGTGACATGACCGAGGATGACTACAGCAGTCCCCAGTTCCAGCAGCGCGTCCTGCGGTTGATCGAGCGACTGGGGCAGGTGTGGGATGACGATCCGCGAGTCGCCCACATCGAGATGGGACTCATCGGCAAATGGGGCGAACATCACAGCCCTGGTCCCGATGAGGCGATGCAGCAGCTGCTGGGCGACGCCTTCCAAACGGCCTTTGTGCACAAGCAGATCCTGGTCAGACATCCGTGGGAATTCGTCGACTTCGGCTTCGGCGTGTACTGGGATTCATGGGCCCATGCCAACCAGACAAATCACGCCGATGGGATATTCGCCCTCGGCGACGGCTGGCAGACGCGCATCATGGGTGGAGAGGTCGCCTATGATTGGGGCGACTCCGGCGTCCAGCCCGGCGATTCACCGACAGACACGATGTCGGACCCCGTACATCGGAAGTATCTGATCGATACGATCCGGCGGCTGCTTCGCTCAGCCTTTGTGACTCATCACGATACGGAAGGAGGTGACACCATCCTGAAATCGCGAGGAAAGACAGGGGGATGAAGGCCCGCAAGGCATTCTTCGAGCTTCGGGAGGTGTTTTCGGGTGAGGAGGTGCGGTGGGCGCCTGCATCTCATGATCCTTCCCCGCAATTCGCGAGGCAGGGGGCTTCTCTTGGTGTTTCCGCGCCAAACACAGGCGGAGCGAACCGGATAGGCAGAGAATTTCCTATCCGCACTGTCTCTTAGCAGAGGCCATCTCGAGTCCGAAAGGTTCTGCCGATATACACGAAGGAGGGAAAATCCATGACTTTAGAGTACCGAGTAGCGTTTTGGTCGATTGTCGCCTTTCTAGCTGCGGGATATCCTCAAGAATCTTCGGGGAGCTGTGGTTGTGAAACCTGCGCCCCGGGCGAACCGCTTGATTCAAGCCTCTTGTCGGAGGTGACCAGCGCACCAAGCACAAGCAGCGACTACAACACTGACCACGCTACCTGGGGCAATGAAGCCGACCCGGCAATGATTACCCTTGGGAATCCAGCTGGGTATTTCGGGAACGATCCCGGCTATGAAACGAAAACCGGAACGGAAGCCGAAGTAGCGATAGAAACGCCGATCCTCGCACCGCTCGCCATGAAACTTATTGGTTTCACCAATCGCAGCGCTCAAACCAGGCAATACGGGGATGGCAGCTCGTCGAGCCCCTTCGATGACCTCGAACTCTGTTTCGAATCGGAGAGCACTGACTGGCCGGGGCTGATCGTATGTGTTTACCACCTCAAGAGCAGCCCGCTGCTCCAAGGACACCTCGTAGACTCAGACTGCAGTTCCCAAGAAATCTGGGGGGTGACCGAGCAGAGGCAGGGTCGCCTCTTTTACGAATTTAGAGAGGGCTGCATGACCGAAAACGCCTCGGTATGCCAACCACTGATGAACTATTCGGTCGCCCGGGGAGACGTAATCGGCTACGCGGGCACAGTCGATGACCATAGCTTCGCCTCATTTCGCTTCAAAGTGAGAACCCACGAAGAGAACGCATTGGCCGAAAGCGGAGATCCGTATCTTCACTGGGTACAGCCAGCGAAGTTTTTCTACTGGCAATGTTTCCAGGAGGAAGGGAACTACGAGCCAGGGGTCATGACCTATCCTTTCGCCTGCGGTGCCTATCAGGTGCCTGCGGAACAGGTCAGTATTTTCTTCAAATACATGCACGCCGTGCGGACCGCCGTGGATCCTGTCACGTGGAGCCACGTCAAGCACACCAGATCGCGACAGGGAAGTGACCCCGCTCAGTAGGCGACCATGACAACCCCGGCGTGGATCTCGGGCGCTCGGATCAGGGTCCCCACTTTCACGTATCGAGACAAAGGGGGCCCGGGCCTGGGGGGCGGACGGGTCAGTTCAGGACGGCATCGAGTCGATGACCGTTTCCCAGTCCGAGGACCGGCACTCTACATAGTGTATGGACGAGGGATGGACGAATACCGTGCTGAGACTGCCGTAAGTCCCTGTGTCTACTGGATCGGGCGTCTCACTGGGGATGCGAAGTCAGGGTAATTCACCGATCGACGGCCACCGCGCGGGCAGTGTTTCGATCGAATCGTCGGGTTGCCATCACCGGTATTCGTCCGCATTCCAGCCCGGATACTGCTCTGCCAGCAGGGCCAGTGTCTGTTCGGTGTAGTACGGATGTCCCGCTGGCGGGAACCGCCACAACTGGCGCTGTTGGGCGGTGAGACCGCCGATAAAACGCTGCCACACGGGCGCGCCTTTGCCCAGGTGGGTGTAGTGCTTGAAGCCCTCCCAATAGTGATCGGCACGACCAAAACTGTAACCCCAGGTGAATCGCTGCCCGTCTGCACGTGTATAGGCAGTGGCGCTATGCCAGGAGAAATTGGTGAAGACGCATAGAGTGCCCGCTCTGCAGACGAGAGGTACAGCCTGAGTCATGTCGCGGCCATGCCGTTTGGCGATGAGCCGCAGGGGAGCCTGATCCAACTTGACATCCTCGAGATGGACCCAGAAGCCGATCTGTCCGAACTCGCGCAGTTGGTCACTGAAGGGCAACAGCGAATTGTTGCCATTGTCGATGTGCAGATTGGAGTCGTCCTCACCGGTGCCGCCGGTGCTATGGCCCGGATAGCGGGCGACCAGGCAGCCGACGCGCATATGAATGTCGGCGGTCTTCAACCATTTACGGGCGAAGTCGATGCTTTCTGCATCCATCGCCCCTTGATACAGTTCCATCTCCTCGTGGGGGAAACAGACCAGCAGGCTGTTACCCGATTGATCCTGCGGCGGCTTTTGCTGCACCTCTTCCCAGGTGGGCAACACGCGCCGCTGGGCGGCCTGCAACCGGGTCAGGTCATCGCCACGGACAAAATCCGGCACGATGATGAAACCTTCGCGGTCGAGTTCCTCGATGTGGTCATCTGTCAGTCTGCTCATATCAGTCTCGTCTGAGTTCCCGGCCTTTGATCAGGGCCGTCCGTGGTTCTGATCGAAGTAAGACCCAGAGGTAGCTGAACCGTCCGCAGATCATGTGGGGGTATATGTAGGGGTATATGCGAAGATTGAAATCTCTTAGACGTTCCAGCCCAACAGGTTACGAGAATTATTTGGTGGACGCCGCCTCCACCATTTTTCAACAGAGCCGCAACCTCTTGTTTCATAAGGGGTTGCGGTTTCTGTTGGGCGTTACTCAGACGTCGCGTCATCGGCGCGATCGTGATCGAGTTCGGCCAGGGCGTTCAGGACGGCCTCGTCTGTTGGGAACCGCTGGGCAAAGGATTTGAGCGCGATGCGAGCGATACTGGTTTTGTCGATCTCGACGAGCGCCCGTGCCAGGTTCAGGTGCAGCTTCCGGAGCACTGCCTGGTAGTCCTGGGGGTGGTAGCGCCGCACATAGGCTTCCTCCACGTCAAGCCCCTTCCGGTAGTGCATGATCGCACGAACAAAGTCCTCGCGCTCAAGGAATATGTCGCCCAGGCCGAGGTGGTGCTCGATCCGGCTGGGCATGGAATGCCACGGGTCCTGGAAGGCGAGCACGTCCGTGCGGCTCACGTCGTCTGAGGACGGATACACGAATGCCTCTTTGTCGATCAGGTGGTCGTAATAGCCAGTATTCAGCCGCCAGATCTCTCGGGCGCGGTCCGCGGTGAAGAGCTCCTCAGAGATGACCACTCGCAGCTTGTCGTAAAAGAGCGCTATGTCCGGGTCTTCAATCAGATTCTCCCCGTACAGGTGCGTCTCCACGTAGCCGACCGGTAGAATGCGGGCAAAGTGGCCTATTCGCCACGGTACGTCCTGTCGCGCCGGTAGCCTGGCCAGGAGCGGATCGCCCAGAGCGTGGATGTCGATGATCGGGCACTGAGGACCGGAGTAGAATCCGATGAAGCCGACCTGCGGCCAGGTGATCAGCGTCGGGAGGCCGCCATCAGCGAGCTCGCCGAACTTGCGTCCCCAATCCGCCCACCCCTGGATCGGGAAGGTCGTGTCCGGATTGGCCAGGGCGTTCAGCAAGCCGGTATACGGGTAGTAGAACGCCCGTTCATTCGCGATGTGGAGATCGAACCAGCCCTCTTTCTCGAGACCATAGGAGGAGTCGCTCCTGATCGGCGCATGTGGCGTACTCAGGTTGACGGCAAGGAGCAGGACGATGGCGATCGGGAAGACAAACCTTCGGGTCAGGATGCTGGCGCCCCCCAACACAGCGACCGCCATCAGCAGGGGTGCAGCGAAGAGTCGGCCGCTCATGAAGTGACCGCCGATGGCCAGCGCGTAGAGCACGTAGAGAAGAATGCCGATGCCGAGCGCCACGGTGCGGCGTTGGGGCTTCCACACAACGTAGGCCAGCGCAACCCCCATCGTCGGCAGTGTGATCGGATCCAGGCGGAGCGAGTTCTGTGCGTAGAGGAGGCCCTGAACCATCAGCTCCCCCTGGGGAATACCCGTGCCCAGCTTGGCGTAGGCGGTGTTGGGGAAAGGGAAACCATAGTACACGATCGAGAAGAGCTCCCATATCACGAACGGGACGAACCCACAGGCGAGATCAAGAAAGCTGCGCAGGCTGCGTTGTGGCCACCAGCTGAGCAGCAGGGCGGGCGCGAAGAGCAGCAAGGAATCCATCCGGTTCAGGGTCGCCAGCCCGGCCACCAGGGCCAGCGTCAGCACGCTGGGTTCCTCGTTCGGGTGTCGCATGTAGTGATACACGAAAAGGGCGACCAACAGATACGTGAGTGGCTCCTCCAGGCCGGAACTGGCGTAGTCGACGAAAGCCTTCGAGGAGATCAGCAATGCCGCAGACAAGACCGCCCCCTCCCACCAGAGCGCGATGCGGCCGGCAACCAGGTACACGGCCGAAAGGGTAGCCATCGCGCTGATCGCCAGACTCGTGTAGTAGATCTCACTGGTCAGAGCATAGCAGGCACTCAGCAGCAAGAACCACAGAGGGTGCGTGAAGGCCTGTACCCGTTCGCCTGCGTTCCAGACCGGCCCCAAGCCATTCACGAGATTGTCGATCGACCGGAAGGTTATGTAGGCGTCATCGCAGACCCAGGCGTTGGCCAGGTACACGCCGCCGAACACGAGGAGAAAGGGGATGAAATGACGATGTCTCGCGGTCATCCGTCCTGCCAGGGAAGAAGTGAGGTCGTTCCGGTACGATTTGATAGGATAAGGGGTGTAATAGAGCGTCAAGGCAGCATCCGGGCAATCGATCCGTATCACCGGATCGGTACACCGAGATCCTCGGACTGACAGAGCCCGAAGAGGATGGCTTGACGCAGCGCCCGGTTAAACCACTTTCGGTGCCAATCCGTCACACCTCTCTCGAACGGCATCGGGGGCCAGCGCCAGTGGGCAAGACCACCATTTCCATCCACAACACCCTGTTCCGCATCAATGGTGACCTGACCTATTCCGAGATCCCCACGAACCGGCCCGAGGCGCAGGGTCTGCTGATGAACGCGCGATTTATCCAGGGCGTGTTCGACGACGTGGACGACCCCGGTAGGTTTGCCCGCTGGGGCCATGCGGAGTGGGACCCCACGGCGCACACACAAGGGCTGATCGACGCCCTGCCCCAATGGTATGACCACGGCCTGCGTGCTTTCACCGTCGGCTTCCAGGGGGGCGGTCCCTGTTTCACCATCGACAACCAGACGATCGCCAACAACCCTTTCGGCTCTGACGGAGCCCGCCTCGACGCAGCCTATGCCGAACGTATGGACCGGTTGATCCGTGGCGCCGACGAGATCGGCATGGTCGTCATCGTCAGTTTCTTCTACGGCGCCCAGACACGCTTCCTGAAAGATGGTCGGGCGGTCCGCCGCGCGGTGACGACAGCCTCGCAGTTTTTGCGCGATGGCGGCTACACGAACGTGCTGATCGAGGTGGCCAACGAGTTGAACATTGGTGACTTCAAGCGACATCCGATCATCCAGGAGCCCGAGGGCATGGCCAGCCTCATCGATCTGGCGCGCGAGACGTCGGGCGGCATGGCAGTGGGTTGCAGCGGCGGCGGCGGCTACCGCAACCGGGAGGTAGCCGAGGCCAGCGACTACGTGCTCATCCATGGCAACGGCACGACGCGCCAGCGCTACTACAACATGATCCGTGAGGTCCAGGGGTGGGAGCTGCATCGCCCGATCGTCTGCAACGAAGACTCACAGGCCATCGGTCAGATCGACGTGGCCTTCAAGACGGGGACCTCCTGGGGCTACTACAACAACATGACCAAGCAGGAGCCCCCTGCAGACTGGTCGATCACCAAGGGGGAGGACAGCTTCTTCGCCCACCGTATGGCGGCCGGCATCGGCATCGAGATCCCGGAACTTTCCGAGGGAAACCGGTTCTACCTGCAGGGCCTGGAACCGCACATGACCTACGCAGGTGAACGTTGGATCCGGCTGGCCAGCCTTTATCCGGAAAGCATCGACTTTGTCGACTTCTACAAGGACGAAACGCTCGTATCCACGGCGTACGACGAACCTTTCGCCGTGGGCTTCGTGACCAACTGGCGGCAGCAGGGCGTACCCGCCGGAGATGAGGACCAATGGCGGGCGGTCATCCACCTGGCGGGGGGAGACGTCATCGAACGACGAGGAGAGGACGATTCATGAAGGCAACATCCCAGGTTCTGCCCTTGACCGAGCAGGGGCGTCAGAAGATCAGCGACATCCAGACCATGTCGCTGCAAGGACCGCGCACGTACACGCTGGTGAAGGTCACTGCCGAAGACGGTCTCTACGGGATCGGCGAGGCGTACGGCAGTCCAGGCGTGGGGGTGAAGGAGCAGATCGAGGCGATCAAGCCGTCCCTCGTCGGGCGGGATCCGCTGGCCATCGATGTGTTGTACACGTTGATGGGGCAAAACCGGAACCCGGGGACCGGTTGGGCCGGCGCCAGCCGAACGGATGGCTCGGCCCACGCGCTGATGCGGGCCGCCAGCGGCATCGAGATGGCGTTGTGGGATCTGGCGGGGAAGATTCTGGGCGTGCCGTCCACCGTGCTGCTGGGCGGCAAGTTCCGTGACAGCGTGCGCCTCTATGACCACGCCCGGCCACGAGACATTCTCGACCGGGCCGCGTGCGAGGAGTGGGCGCAGCAGGTGCAGGAGGATCCGGCGGGTATCACGTGCCACAAGTTCGGCTTCGCCCACACGACGCCAGAGACCGATGCGGGGCGCGATCTGGCGAATCGGGTGCTGACCGTGCGTGAGATGCGGCAGATCGAGGAGGGTTTCGCCAACTGCCGCGAGGCGCTCGGCTGGGACCACGACATCATGGTCCACTGCCACTGGGAATACGACGTGCGCACGGCGATCCAGATCGCCGAGGCCGTGGCGCCGATCAAGCCGGTGTGGCTCGAGGACGCCATGATCGTGAACCATTCGGAGAGCTGGAAACGGCTGACGGCCAGCTCGCCGGTGCCGATCTGCACGGGGGAGAATCTGTGGCGGCGGCACGAGTTCGCCGACTTCATCGTGCACCAGGGATGCGACATCCTGCACCCCGACCTGCGCAACAGCGGCGGCTTTCTGGAGAACAAACGCATCGCCGACATGGCGGAGGTGTGGGGACTGCCCATGGCGACGCACAACACGGGCAGTCAACTCAACACGTGGGCCACGTGCCAGTGGGCCGGATCGATCCGCGACTTTCTCGCCTGCGAGACGGTTACCGGCAAGGGCGACTGGATGGACGAGCTGCTGATCCTCGATGGCCCCTACATCGAGCACGGGTGCGTGAGGATCACGGACAGGCCGGGCTTCGGCGTCGATCTGAATCCGGATGTAGCCCGGGGCCACCTGGCGGAGGGGGAGAGTTGGTGGGGGTGAAACCGCCTCCTGGCTTTTTCACTCGTCCAGCCCGGCCCCTGGTGTCTACTGTCTTGTCATCCGCGCCCAGGACCAACCAGTGACCGACGCCGAACTCTTCCCTCTCCTCGATCTGGACACCCTACCCGAAGTCCAGACCGCCTTCGCCGCCACCGACATCCCCGCAGCAAAGGCCGCCCTGGCCACCCACATTCGCCAGCGAAGATCCCCACAATGGCTCTTCGACCACCGCGACCGGCCCACACCCACCAAGAAGGCAGAGGACTTCCCCAAGGCCCTGGCCCGTGAGCGGCGTGAATTCACCTTCGGGTTTCACGGTGCCCCCGACTTCACGACGCAGTTCGGCGAGTCCATCGACTGGGCGGCGAACCCGACGAAGGGGGAGTTCAAGACGCATCTGTGGAACGAGTGTCTCAACCGGCACTTCCACTTCGATGAGCTCTCTCAGGCCTACTGGGAGACGGGCGACGAGCGCTTCGTGCGCGCCCTGACGCGGGACTGGATCGACTGGGTGGAGCACAACCCGCGACCCGAGGATTCGGGCAACAGCGTCCAGTGGCCCTATGGCTCGTACGCCTGGCAGACGCTGACGACGGCCATCCGCCTGGAGGCATCGTGGCCGAATGCCATGTATCGCTGCCTGGATTCCAGTGAGTTCACCGATGACCTGATCGTGGCGATGATGGGCTCGGTCTGTGACCAGGCCGGACATCTGGTCCAGTGGCCGACGCGGAACAACTGGCTGACGGAAGAGTGCATGGGGCTCTACACGGCGGGCGTGCTCTTTCCCGAGTTCAAGGAAGCGGCCCAGTGGCGCCGCATCGCCATCGCGCGGCTCTACGGTCAACTCACCGACGAGGTCTATCCCGATGGCGCCGAAATCGAGCTGGCCGCCGGATACGGCTTCTGGGTCCTGCGCAACTTCATCAGCCTGATGGAACGGGCGCGCGTAAACGGCCTGGGGCACGAGCTGCCCGACGATCTGGTGGAACGGCTGGAGAAGATGTTCGAATACCCTCTGTCCGTATCGACGCCGGACGGCCGCGCGCCCGGGCTGAACGACTCGAGCAACGCCGATGTGACCGGTCTGCTGTGCACCGGGCACGAGCTCTTCCCGCAACGGGAGGACTTCCTGTTCGTGGCTTCGCGAGGAGAGGAGGGCACCCGTCCAGAACAGATATCGACCGGGCTGCCCTGGAGCGGCCACTACGCCATGCGCACGGGCTGGGACGCCGACGCTCTGTACATGCTTGTGGACTCGGGTCCGTACGGCTCGGCCCATCAGCACGAGGACAAGCTGCACTTCGTGCTGCACGCCTACGGCCGCCAGCTGATTCTCGATCCAGGCAACTACTCGTACGACGCGTCCCGTCAACGGCAGTACGTGCTGACCACACCCGGGCACAACACGGTGATGGTGGACGGCATCGGCCAGCACCGACGCGGCAACGAGGCCACCTATTGTTGGCCGCGGCCGTGGGAGGGAGAAGCGCCGCCGGACAACGACACGCTCTGGGTCTCCACTGACGAATTCGACGTGCTCAGGGGAACCTACCGAGACGGCTACGGGCGCCCGCTGAGCCCCAAGACACATGGCACCCGCCGACCGGAGTCGGACGAGTACGATGTCCTCCACACGGCAACACACACCCGGCGCATCATCTTTCTCAAGCCGGACTACTGGGTCATCGCCGATACGATGGTCCCTGCCGATGGCGGAGAGCACTCGTATGACTCGCTATTCCACCTGGATGCGGAAGAGGCTTCGGTGGATGGGGACTCCGGGGCGGTACGGACGCATACCGACGGGCCGAACGTGGCCATCCGGCCGCTGGCCGATGCGGGCCTGGATGTGGAGATCGTCAAGGGCAGGGAAGAGCCCTGCCAGGGATGGGGCAACGATCCGTGGCGGCCCGTGCCGACGGCGATCTTCTCTTTCTCCGGGAAGGGGACGCGCTGGGCTACCTATGTCGTCGAGCCGTTAGCCAGGGGAGAGAGTCCCGGGGTGAGTGCCATGGTGCGCATCGAGTCGAGCGCAGGTCCGGAGGCGCTGGGGATCGAGGTCAGGCACGAGAGTGGTGCGAGGGACGTGATTCTGCTGAAGCACCAGCCATCATCAGAAACGGCAGGGACGGCGACGTTCGGGGAGTGGGAGTTGGACGGCGAGATCGGCGTGGTGCGGCTAAGTGCGGAGTTGGGGGTGGAGAGTGTGTGCCTGGCGGGGGCGGATCGGCTGAGCCGGGATGGGGAGGCGGTGGGGTAGTTGTCGGCTGGCTACAGCATGGGTGCGATGCAGGGCACTCGCCAACATCCGATCCCTGAGCCTACCTTCCAGCGTATGACCAAGCCTGTCTCATATCATCTGGGGTCGTTTCCGCCTGAATCCCTGGAGTGGGAACGGGTCATCCCATTCATCGGACCCGCCAGCAGTGCGCTTGCACGATATGACGGGCTTCTCTCCGCCATCCCCAATGCTGCCGTATTGCTATCACCACTAACGACGCAGGAGGCTGTTCTTTCGTCCCGAATCGAGGGCACTGTGGCCACGATGGGCGAGGTTCTGGAGGTGGAAGCGGGTGGCGAACCGGAAGGGATGACGGATCCAAAGCGTGGTGACATTGAGGAGATTGTGAATTACCGCCACGCCATGCGGATGCTGGTCGGCGAGTTGGACCAGCGACGGCTCTCACAACATCTGCTACGACAGGCACACTCGATTCTGATGCAGGGGGTGCGGGGACGTGACAAGAGTCCGGGGAACTACCGAACCGAACAGAACTGGATTGGCCCGCGTGGGTGCACGATCGAGGATGCGAGCTTCGTCTCGGTGGCGCCCGAGCATCTGCAGGCGGGTATGGATCGCTGGGAGGCGTTCTTGCTGGACAACAAGCAGGCCGATCGCCTCGTGCAGCTTGCGATCATCCACGTGGAGTTCGAAGCGCTGCACCCGTTCATGGATGGCAACGGGAGACTCGGGAGGATGCTGGTACCGCTGTATCTGTACGAACGGCGACTGCTGACCAGTCCTGACTTCTATATGAGCGAGTACCTTGAGGCCAACCGGGAGACGTATGTCAATCGCCTCCGCGACGTTTCGGCCACGGGAGATTGGACCAGCTGGTGCACGTTCTTTCTCGAGGGACTGAGACTGCAGGCCGTGGAGAACGAGAGCAAAGCCCGGGCGATTCTGGATCTCTACGAGAGCATCAAGGAGCAGGTGATCGGGCTGACGCATTCGCAACATGCGATTCGTGCCGTCGATTTCATGTTCATGACGCCCATCTTCAAGGGGCCGGACTTCGTCAGGGGTGCTCGCATTCCGAGGCCCACGGCGACCCGGATTCTGGCTCTGCTCAGGGGAGGGGATGCACCATTGCTACGGACGGTCCGTGAAGGCAGGGGACGGCGCCCGGGGATTTTCGCGTTTCCGCAGTTGCTGAACGTGGCGGAGGGCAGGAGCGTCTTTTGAGGCTCATCTACGCGACAATAGAACATTTGTGGCTCATAAATGAAGATTCATGAGCCACAAATGCCGAAATGGTCAATCTGTGAGCCACAACCTGCCTGCTGACTTCCCGGATCAAACGAATCTGCTCGACAGGGCAGACTTTCACGCTTTCCTGAGCGGTTGTCTGCGCACGGAGCAGACCGGATCGGGCTTGTTGCTGCATCGTCATACGGCGAAGCAGATCGCCTACTACCAGGAGACCAACGAAGGGTGGGCGATCCGTTCTCGTTGCCCGGCGGGCATCCAGCTGAACCTGTGCTCCGACACGCGGAGCCTGGATCTGCGCGGCCGTATCCTCACCGGTCCACGCACCTACGCGGGATTCGATGTGGAGGTGGACGGACGGGCATCGACGGCGATACGCCTCGACACGAGTGAGGAAGCGCAGAACCTGCGACTCGTCGACTGCGACACTCGAGCAACACGTCAGATCACGGTCACGTTTCCGCAGAGCGCGATCGTCGAACTCGACGCGATCGATGTAGAAAAAGGGTCACGGACGATACCTCACGAGAGATCAAGGAAGAGATACCTCGCCCTCGGGGATTCGATCACCCAGGGCATGGACGCACGGGGCCCGGCGGCAGCCTACCCGGTGCAACTGGCACGCGACCTGGGTCTGGAACTCCTCAACCTGGGTGTGGGCGGCCACATCTTCGATCTCGACGCTCTCGATGACGAACTCCCGTATGAGCCTGACATCGTCACCGTGGCGTACGGTACGAACGACTGGAGTCGCGACACGACACGCGCGCAGATCGCCAGCACGGTCCGGCGGTATCTGACACGGTTGACGACGACGGTTGCCCGGTCAGCCCGAATCTACCTGCTGACGCCGATCTGGCGCGCCAATGGCGGTGACATCAAGGCGGGCGGCACACTGCCTCAGTTCTCAGCGGCGATCGGAGAGGCGGCGGCGCCGTTGGCCACTGTCATCGACGGCTCGACTCTCGTGCCCCATGTCCCCGGCCTCTTCGCCGACGGCATCCATCCGAATGACGAAGGCTTCCAGCACTTCGCGTCCAATCTCCAGCCACACTTCTCGCCGGAGACAGTCTAGCCGCCTGCCGTCAATACACCACAGCCAGGCTGCGGGTCTGCTCGAAGACTCCCAGATCGGTGTCCACTGACACCCGCGCCAGGTACAGGCCTGGCGCCACCAACCCCCCGTCCCCCATCCCGTCCCATACGTCCCGATTCCGGCCCTCGCTCCGGGTCTCGCCGTCCACCAACCGGCGAACCAGTCGGCCCCCCAGGTCGTAGATCGACACGTCCACCGACGCGGCCTCGATCCCCTGCAGCGCGAACGACACCGCCAGTTCATCGTGCACGCCGTCGCCGTTCGGTGTCAACACGCGTGCACCCAGATCGACGCCGGCCAACACCTCCAGCCGCTGCACCGGCGCAAAGACCTGCAGAGCGTCCGTGGACACCAACGGGGTGGCGTCGCCGCCGTCGATCGACTGCGGCAGGTTCTCGCCGCCGATCTGGAACACCTCACCTTCGAACAGGGTGCTGTAGTTGAACACCTGTGTCGCGAAGGTCAGCCGAACGGGCTGGTTCGAGGCCCGGCTCACGGGATGCGACGGGAAGTGGACCACCAGCTCCTGGTCGTCCACCGTCACACTGTCCGGCGCGACGATGGCGAGGGGGTCGCCCATCTCAAGACGCTGGAAGTCTACCGCCTCGGGTGTCTGTAGCCGAATCGCGTCAAAGCCGGTCTGTGCGTCTGAAGGAAAATCAGCCCGTACGTCGTAGGTCAGCGTCACCGGTTGGCCCAAAGGCACTTCGACCACCCCGCCGGTGGGGTGAGGATCATCCCTCCGCGCTACCTCACCGACGATGGGGTTGGCCAGCAGCGGCGAGAATTCAACCGCCAGGGAGTTGAGTCGCCCGAAGGCAAAAACCTCCTCGCTGGTGATAGAGACTCTCAACTGAATGAACCGCCGCCCGTCGGGCACCCGGATTCCTTCACCTGAGGTGTGGTGCGGCACTGACCAGAAGCTCCAGTTGGCCAGGTCGTCCTGTACCGAGCCCTTCTGCCCAGGAAATCCCTGGTCGATCTTCCTCGGCGCCCGGTCCCAGTCCTCGAATTCGACCACGTCTTCTCGTCGCAGTTCATCGAAGACGTGGTAGACCAGCGGCGAGTCGTCGTGACCCGTTCGCATCTCTACGGCGATCTGCACCGGAGCGTCGGGTGCGAGCACCGGCTCGACGCCCGGACCGGCGCTGCGGTAGACATCGAAGTCGTATAGCAGACGTCCGAAATTGACCGGCTCGCCCATGTCCAGAAGCCGCGAGGTGTAGCGGGTTTCGGGCAGGAAGCCCTCGCCGTAGAACTCGACCTCGGCGATGAAGCCTTCCGTGGGGAACCGCACGCGGGCAAAACGCAGAAAGCGGGTAGAGAAACGCGCGTCGGCGACCTGCTCGTCATGGCTGAAGTCACTGCTCAGCACCTCGTCGAAATCGCCGCTGGGGTCCGAGGAGAGAAACTCCTGTGGGCTGAGCGAGCCCGAGATGACGTATTGCCGGGGATACAGATCCCGGAACAGAAGACCCAGATAGGGCCCCGCAGCACCCCGTCCTCTTTCCGGTGGAAAGAACACCACTCTGTTCAGGGGCACGGCAAGACCCAGATCGAAGGTGTATCCATTCACGACCCAGCTATGGGTCGGTTGGCTCACGTCCCCATCGATGGCGTTGGCGGAGCCCCAACTACCGTACACCCAGGGCGTTTTGTCCTCCACAGAGGCAGGTGGTGGCATCTGGGACGAGGCCCCCCCGATAGAGGTGGAACGGCTATCGGAGCCCCATATGTAGCCCAATATGTTGGTGCTCTGGCCCTTCCCGGTTGGCGGACCTACCGCAATATTAACCGAAGGATCCAGCTCAACTGGTTGTAGACTGCCGACGGCGACCGAGTCAGTCAGGCCAAGCAAGTCCTGGCTGGCTTCGCGCCAATCCAGGCCGCCCTGACCGATGACGAGGCGTTCCACCTGCGCCTCGGCTACCAGGGACAAGCTCAGAAGGAGAATCAGCTGGGGAACTGGGTTTCGCATCGCCACGCTCTCCGCGGGTCGGCGGGTACTGTTGTTGCCGGATCGCCGGGCACCGTGTCAGAAACATAGCCCGCCGGACTGGAGGGCGGCAACGTCCAGCGTGTGTACGCGGGACCGACCCGCCCTACTGCAGCCGGAGCGTGGTGACCGCAAAAGCTCTGATCGAAACCGTCACCGAATGCTCACCTCCGGGCAGCTCGCGCTGATCTTCCTCCACGAGATTCGTCTCCAGCACCTGCTGAAACGCCAGAAACGGCAGGTTCACGGTCACCACCGTCTCTCTCCCATCCGTCTCGGCCAGGCGCAGGATGTGTCCCCTGCCGTCTTCCGCTCTCTTGAAGGCGAGCACCATGACGTTGGCGGCATCGACCTCACAGAACGAAGCTGACGTCGGCAGGGAGCCGCCCTGCTGCGATCCATCCATCCAGACCGTCAGGGGCGGGTTGGCCACGTCCCAGCCGAAGTGCCGGGCGGCCGCATCGCGCCAGTCCCCGGCGCCCGCCGTGAAGCAGTAGCGCACCAGGTATTCACAGGCGTGGGAGTTGACGAAGTTGGTGTTGAAGTTGTTGTAGCTGACGAGGGAGTAGATGTGTGCCCGGGTCAGTTCGCCCGGTTGCAGGAACGCGTGGCCATCGCCAGGGCCGCGAGCCTGGTGATGGGCGCTGGACACGTAGCCGGGCCACAGGCCGCCGAACTCCGCCATGGGGGCGTCCACCGGGCTCCAGGTCACACCCCAGTCGTCATTGCCCACGTGGGCCCAGTGCTGGACGGCATGGTAGTCGGTGTTGGATCCGGGCAGCTGGTCCTGGATCGGCTCGATCACGGCGTTGGGTGCTTCAAAGTGGAAGCGCGGCTCTGCCACCTGGAAGGGGAAGGCGAAGAAGACCTCCCTCGTGGGCGTCGAGTCGCGCAGAATGCGGGCGTTGAAGTCGACGCGCTTGAGCGTGTGATAGAGGGTGATCTCCACCGTCACACGCGGACAGCAGGAGGCTTCGGCCTGCAGCTGGATCGTCGAGAAGAGCGGACCGTCCTGCACCAGTGATACTCCCCGGGGACGGCCGAGCTCCTCCTCGCCGGAGCCGCAGTCGCGGATGATGAGCTGCCCGAATCCATGGGGGGCCTCGGCGTCGATGAGCTCACGCCCGAGGTCTCTGTCGTAGAGACTGCGGATGACGCCTCGCTCGGGGTCCATCTCCAAGCGGAAGAACCGGTTCTCGAGCACGCCATCGGTGGCGGCTGACTCGTCATAACGCGTCCACTCGTCGCAGGGTACGATGCTGTACGTCCTGTAGCCCATGGGCGGCAGCGCTTCGGCGACAAAGACGAGTTCCGTCATATCACCTGTGGCGACACCTTCCGCCGCCCAGGGCACGGCGGCCTGCGGGTCCGTGGTTCGCACGATCTGACAGGGGAGCCGCCGGCCTGTGTCCAACTCGACCAATTCGAAGGGGTTGTCCACGACCTCCTGGGGCAGGTCGACGATCGCCCGACCGATGGCGCCACCGAGGACGAGACGGTGGCCTTCGTCCTCATTCTCCGGCGGAACGACGTGCATGGGGGTGCCGTGGGGCTGCCAGGTGCGCAGTGACGCCCGCACCACGTCGGTCCGCTCCCACGAGAGGGGATTAAAGACGGTCACGGTGTAGCCCTCGTCCGGCAACTCGATCTGGTCCACGATCCGGTTGCCTGCCTTGAGGGTCAGGTCATGGGTCAGCGCCGCCGCGCGATAGGCGAAGCCACTTTTCTCGCTCCAGCAGCCCGCCTGCGCCGGGCCACCGGGGCTCCACATCCCCCAGCAGTGTTCGTCGTAGTTGAGGACCTGCCGGTAGGCTTCGTCGAGAGCATCTCTGGGATGCTGGTAGTCGTCCACCGTGAGGGCGGCGATGGTCGCCAGTTGCTCGGCCGCCACGAGGGCATCGTGTGTGTTGCGGTTGAGTCCCGTCTCCTTCGGTGTGCAGGTGGCACACACGGGGTAGTCCGTGCCCGGCAGGTCGCCGCGCAGCGTCTGCAGCTGATCGCCGAATCGCTGTTCAAAGCGCTCGAAGAACTGTGTCGGATTGGCTGTGATCAGCCGCGGATAGGCCCAGTGGCTGTTCCACTCGCGGGCAATGTGGGCGAAGCGCAACGTGGGCGGAGAGTTGTCCCGCACGCCGCTCACCAGGGGACGGTAGACCATGTCGTAGGCGTAGCCTTTGTCCTCGAGACCTCTGAGGAACCCCGGCAACTCGCGCAGAGCGTGCTGATAACTGGTCGGCGTCCAGATGTCTTCATCGAACGGATCGTGCCAGTAGAGGACCGACTGGCCATCCGGTCCTTCCCACCGGTGGGCGCCAGGACGATGGATGGGCAGTACATCCTCCTCATCCCAGCACGGGTGGACGTCGACGAAGTACCACGCGGGAAGGGCGGCGAAGAAGTACTTAATTCCCGCCCCGGCCAGGGTGCTGGCCATACCCCACGAAAACCCGGGGATGTCGTTGTGCTGGGCCGAGGTGATTTCGATGCCCAGCTCCCGCTTGAGTCGGAAGGACGGGTACAGCAGGCGGACCATCTCTTCGTGGCCGCACAACTCCTGGATCTGGTTGCCGTACAGGGCGCCGATCTCGATCTGCCCCTGGCGGACGAAGTGGGCCAGGCGCTCCACCGCTTCCTTCGGGCGATTCTCGACGAAGGGCAGCAACGACCAGGCGGCCTCGACCAGGTAGCGGAACCTGGTGTCCTCGGGCCAGTGGGCGGTCTCTTCGCAGTAGCCGAGTACGTCGTCCATGAACCCGGTGTGTTCGACGAGCAGGTCCGCCGGCATGTCGCTGTAGCCCATGTCGTGATGGGAGAAGTGGACGATGTGGATCTCCCAGTGCTTCTGCGGTTGCCAGGCGACGGTCCTCTCATCCTGCGGCTCGCCGGCCACGTGCAGACCGAAGGTCAGCTCCGCCGGTGTTCGGAGGTCGGGCACATGGATCTCGTGCACCGTCTCGCCGGATCCGACGCTGTCCAGGTTCAGGGACTCGTCCACGCCGGCGGCGCGGATGGTCAGTGCAGCTGACACGGCCTCACCGGAGTTGCCCACGGTCAGACGGACCTGCTGCCGCAGCCCTTCACCGTGGCGGACGAAGAAGATCGTGGGCTCGATGTTGAGGAGGCGCAGGTTCCCGGTCATTGGCGGGGCATGCCGTCTTCGTCGAACCGGTGCGTACGATCCGGCCCGCAATCGGGGTCGGTGAGCCAGCCGGTCTGCCCGTGCCAGTTCAGCAGTAGCTGTCTCAACTGGCCCTCGAGATCTGGGGCGCGATCGGTGCCAGCCAGGTTGTCGAGTTCGTAAGGATCGCGCTCGAGGTCGTAGAAGCAGTAGTCGGCATCGACCAGCCGGTGGCTCTGCCCGTCGAGGCACATGCCGTAGAGGTGGGTTGGCGTGCGGATGCCGATCTCGGTCAGGTTCTGTCCGGCGCCGCTGTCCGACGTTTCCACGAAGGACCAACTGCGGTCCAGGGCCGTGCCCTTGCCGGAGAGGATGGGCAGCAGGGACTGGCCCTGCAGATCCTCTGGCAGCGGCAGGCCGCAGGCCTCAATAATGGTAGGCATGATGTCGATGGTGGATGCCACCTGGTCTCGATTCACTGCGGCGGCCCAGCTTCCGGGGAAATGGTACAGCATGGGAATACGAATCGACTCCTCCAGCAGCACACCCTTGTTCCACTGGTGATGGCTGCCAAGGTTGTCGCCGTGGTCGGAGGTGAAGATGACGATGGTGTCGTCGGCCAGCCCGCTGGCCTTCAGCGAGCCCATCATACGTCCCACCATGTCGTCCACCCACGTGACGGCGCCGTAGTAGAGGGCCGTCAGCGTTCTGATATCAAATCCCGGGGGTAGCTCGAGGGTGTGGGGCTCCCGGTAGTGATAGTAGACGTAGTCCCAGAGGTAGATCCTGAACCACTCCTCCGAGGACGGAAGCTGCCCGTCACGTACGACGTTGGGCCTGAGGGGCACGTCTTCCGGCGCGTACATGTCGCGATACGTCCCGGGCATGTCGCCGAGGGGCATGTGCGGCGGCATGATGTTGTAGTAGAGGAAGAACGGGTCGGGCGCGGCCGCGGCATTGGTGAGAAACTCTTCCACCCTGTCGATTTCACGCTCGACGCTGAAGCCGTCGACGGGGACCGGGTCGGCCCCGTCGATCATGAACTGCTGGTGGCTGTGACGATGATTGTTGAGAGGCAGAACGCTGTGGTCGAAGCCGATGGCTTCGGGCGCCGGCCGGATGTGCCACTTGCCGATGGCGGTGGATCGGTAGCCGGCCGCACTCAGTGCCTCCGGGAGGGTTGTTCCCGGCAGATGGGCGCCCCGCTCACGCTCGGGAAACTCCGGCTCGAGCACGGACCAGCCCTTGCCGCCCGTGTCGACGAAGTCGTTCTCCAGGTGGCCGTTACAGGTGCGACTGTGCTGTCCGGACAGGACGCCGGAGCGGGCCGCCATACAGACCGGATTGCTCGTGACGGCGACATCGAAGCGAACGCTGTGGGCAGCGAGCCGGTCGATGTTGGGAGTCCGGATCACCTGGTTGCCGTAGCAGCCAGTTTCGAAGGCGCGCAGCTGGTCGCACATGCAGAGGATGATGTTGGGTTGTTTCACGGTTGGCACGGGTCAGCTCGGGTCCTTCGTTAGGCTGGCGGTGAGTGCTGATGACGGCTCTCACCTTGGGAACCGCGCAAGAACACTCTCGCAGGTGGCGCGACAAAGGTCAACGCCGCCACTTCAACTTCGAGTCTCCGGGATCAGACGCGGTACCTGCGTTCGTCTGTGGCGTGGCGATGGAACGACCACCAAGCGGAAGCTCAGTGTCGTTCCTCAGTTCTCACTCCCTAGCGCTACAAAGCGCCAGTGCTTGAAGCAGACGGGGTTACTCTCCGTCCGATCGATGGCGTAGAGGCGATAGCTGCACTCGGCGAATATGCCGACCTGGAGGTCTTCGGCGAGGCCGAGCGTAACATCGCCTGCGCTGTACCATCCGTTGCCGTCGCCGCACCATGCGGTGAACAGGTCGCCCCGCCGCTGCAGGCGCAGGTGTACATGATGGGCGTTGGCGATCAATCCACGGGCAACGACGGCAAAGCCGGTCCGCGCGCTCTTCACCGTCAGCGTCACCTCGCCTTCGTACTGCAGTCCCACCCCGAACCGAAGCAGCGTATGGTCGTTGACAAAGACCAGCAGACCACCAGCACATGTCCGCACCTTCGTCATGTCGATGACTGTCTCGGCCGCAAAGTCCGAGGTGGCCAGGCGCAGGGCACGGGGTGCTGTGACATTGGAAAAGAAGCCGCCGCCGAGAACCGGTTGCAGAACCATACCAGACGCGTCTTGCGTGACCGAGGACCGGCCAAGAGGATCAACGAAATCCCAGCCCTCACCCCAGCCATCAACTCCTTGCCACTCCTCCTCCCAACGCTGCAGTCCAGGTTCTCCATCACGCAAGTACCAGAAGCGCAGGTCGAGGGCCCTACCGCCAGACCAGTCGTCGCACCAGCGTTCGAAGTCGTCTCGTCGGTTCTCCTGGCAGAGGGCCTCGAGCCAAGCCAGATCGTACAGTAGGTGATCCTCACGGCAGGCCGGGCTCCTAGCGTTCAGGCCGCAGGCCAATGCAGCACTGTCGATCGCCGAGTCGGTCTCGCCCCGGCCATGGTGGAACAGCGAGCGAGTGCCATGCTCGAGGTGGGCGATCTGCCCGGCCTCCGTGGGATCCGGCACCGGTGTCGTCAGGACCGAAGCGGCCTGCTCGATTTCTGCCATCGTCGAGGTCGCTCTCTCGAGGTCGTGTCCGAGAATCTCCCAACGCGCCTGCTGGGCGAGCATGTTGAGCAGCCGCAGATACGAGCCGGTCCTGCGAAGCACATCACAGTACCTGGCCACATTCTCAACCCGCGTATCCAGGTCCGGTTTGGTGATCGAGTAGATTTCATCGGTGAGGCCGTATACCGATGCGAGCGTACTCAGGGCCCCGGTGGCTTCGACGTGCTCGGCGGCCAGCGCGCAACAGCTCAGCGCAATGTCGAAGTCGGACGACAGCAGATGATAGCGGGCAACTAGGATGGCTGCTTCGCCGATCTCCTGTTGATCCCCGAGCTCTCGGGCCATTCCCAGAGCGGCCTGGGCGTGTGCCCGTGCGCTCTCGCGGGTCAGGGGTTGACCGTCGCACTCCTGCAACGGGTCTTCGACCAATTCGACCATGTTGGACGCTGATCCGGCGAGCATCACGTGCCCGAAGGCGGCGGTCTCCTTGTAGACGGAGTACCTCCAGAGACAACTCGGTAGCGAGCGCGTCTTCAGCCAGCGCCCTCGTAGGTGCTCGTAGATCGCCTGTCGGCGACGCAACTGATGGCGGACCCGATCCTCGGACGTCACGGTTCCAGATCCCTCACTGGCCAGAGTCACAGCTTGAGGTGTCAGCAACTCGCCTTCGTCGTCGGCCTGCAGCTCGGCCAGAAGACCCAACAATTCCCGAACCAGTTCTGCCTGAGGCGCCTGCAGTTGGCCGAGAACCGAGGCGATCCAGGCCGCATCGTCCGAACTCACTGTGCCTCCTCGTGCTCTCGACGGGCGCCGCGACCCTTCTTGCGACCCTTCGACTGGATGCTGAGCGTGGTGATCAGACGGCTGACGATGGCCAAGGAGTCCGACGACAGATCCGCCACCGCCTGCAAGAAGTACTCGGGACGGATACCCTCTGCACGGAGTCGGCGAACGACAGTTTCCACGAGTGCATTTGAGTGGGGGATCGACGTGGTGGATTCTGTCAGATACCCCGCCAGTCGGAGTAGAATCTCGTAGTCGGCGCCATAGATCTCCGCCAGCGTCCGGAGCTTTTCGGGGCTGGGATGCTTCTGCAATCCCTGCTCGATCTGCCGCAGGTAGGTGTGCGAGATGTGCCGGGCATTGGTCTCGGGATACAGCTCCCGACTCCGACGGGCCACCCAGCGTATGGAGTGGGTCGCATTCTTCCTCAACCGTACCAGTTCTTGACCGAGTTCGCTCACCTACCCTCCACGCCCGGTTCGTGACCGGACAGAATAACCGTTGTGCCATTGATCATGGGGTGATATATTGAGATTCCGCAAGTGGAATAAATATATTCCATCAAATGATCCACCATTCACGCACCGACTTTAGGGGGGTGTAGGATGTGTACAGCGAGAGTATGGGCAGGTCTGGCACTCATCGTGGCAACAGCGGCCTGGGCTCAGGAGAATCCAGTTGTTGGCGTGGAGAAGATCAGTGACACGACGGGTGGAGTCGAAGGAGTGCTCGCCGACAACGACCGCTTCGGCATGGACGTGGCCCCCCTCGTCGGGACGACCAGACCAGGGTTCGCCGTGGGTGCCCACGGGGACGATGACAGCGGCAACAACGCCGGCGCAGTCTGGATCCTGTTCACCGACGGCGGCTCGCCTTCCCACCTCAAGTTCGCCAACCCAGACAGCCAGCCCGACAATGACCTCTTCGGAGTTAGTCTGGCCAGCATCGACGACCTCGATGGCAACGGAGTGCACGAACTGGTCGTGGGCGCCCAGGGAGACTCAGATGTGGCATCGAGCAGCGGTGCGGTCTGGGTGCTGTTCATGGGCTCGGACGGGTCGGTACTGAACACGCAGAAGATCAGTGCCGCACCTGGTTCGCTGCACGTCGATCTTAGCTATGGCGACGCGTTTGGCAACGTGACGGCCATCGATGTCAACGGCGACGATATGAAGGAACTCGTCGTCG
>Ga0187827_10002512_pt1 | contig 24947 bp, 18 predicted proteins | sample ETNtaG_39_FD_167969 | JGI IMG/M metagenome (GOLD analysis project Ga0187827, IMG submission 167969) | Marine microbial and viral communities from oxygen minimum zone, Eastern Pacific Ocean - ETNP2014_SV_150_PacBio MetaG (Illumina Assembly) | ecosystem: Environmental > Aquatic > Marine > Hypoxic... | reverse complement strand
CGAGGAGCTCAAGCGCATCCGCGGCGTCCTCGAAAACCACTACAAGGAAATGCAGGATATCGAATTCACCATCCAGGACGGCAAGGTCTGGATGCTGCAGACCCGTAGCGGTAAGCGCACGGGTTTCGCGGCCATCAACATCGCTTACGATTTCGTCCAGGAAGGCGTGATTGATCAAAACACCGCGCTCGACCCGGCCCGCATCCCTCCGGACGATCTCAACCAGCTCCTGCAGCCGATTTTCGATCACGAAGATAAAGACAAGGCGATCGCAGACGGCCGCGCCATCGCCACCGGCATCAACGCCGGCCCGGGCGCTGCCGCCGGACGCATCGCACTGCACTCCGACGATGCCACTGAAATGGCCGAGAACGACGACCGCGTCATCCTCGTCCGCCGTGAGACTAGCCCCGAAGACATCAAGGGAATGGCCGCGTCCGAAGGCATCCTGACCGCGCTTGGTGGGGCTTCAAGCCACGCCGCCGTCGTCAGCCGTCAGATGGGACGCGTCTGCGTCGTCGGCTGCACCGACCTCGACATCGACCTCAAGGCCGGCACCGTCAGCGCCGGAGGCAAAACCCTCAACGCCGGCGATTTCATCAGCGTTGACGGCTTCACTGGCGAAGTCATCGAAGGCGAAATCGCCACCAAACCAAGCGAAGTCATCCAGGTCTTACTCGAAGGCACGATGAACGCCGAGGACTCAGATACCTATCAGCGTTTCGCAGCCATCATGGAATGGGCGGACGCCGCGCGAACGCTTGGCGTCCGCACCAACGCGGACCAGCCGGACCAGTGCGAGAATGCCATCGCATTCGGCGCCGAAGGCATCGGGCTCTGCCGCACCGAACACATGTTCTTCGGCGGCGACCGCATCGACGCCATGCGAGAGATGATTCTCGCGGAAACGCTCGAAGCACGTGAAGCCGCTCTGGCCAAGCTGCTGCCTTTCCAGCGTGAAGACTTTGAAGGCATCTTCCGCACCATGGGCGAACGCCCGGTCACCATCCGCCTCCTCGACCCGCCGCTGCACGAATTCCTGCCCCACACCCAAGCCGAACAGGAAGACCTCGCCGAAAAGATTGGCGTCTCCGCCGATGCCATCGCCGCCCGCGTCAAGGGCCTGCATGAATTCAACCCCATGCTCGGACACCGCGGCTGCCGTCTCGGCATCGTGTATCCCGAGATCACCAGAATGCAGGCAAGAGCCATCGTCGAAGCCGCATGCAACGTCAAAGCCGAAGGCATCGATGTCCACCCGGAGATCATGATCCCCCTCGTAGGCCACCTGACCGAGTTGGCCTCCCAAGAGGAGATCGTCCGGGCCGTCGCCGCGGAAGTCATCGGTGAAAAGGGCGCCGACCTGAATTACATGGTTGGCACGATGATCGAGCTCCCACGCGCATGCGTCGCCGCGGACGAGATCGCCGAAGTCGCCGAATTCTTCAGCTTCGGCACAAACGACCTCACCCAGACCACCCTCGGCGTCAGTCGCGATGATTACGGTTCATTCATCAGCGACTACATCGACCAGGAGATCATCACCCGCGACCCATTCCAGTCCATCGACACCAAAGGCGTCGGCGGTCTCATGGAAATGGGCGTCAAAGGTGGCCGCGCTACGAGACCCGACATCAAGCTCGGCATCTGCGGCGAGCACGGAGGCGACCCCTCCAGCATCGCCTTCTGCCAGAAGGTCGGTCTCAACTACGTGAGCTGCTCACCCTTCAGAGTGCCCATCGCAAGATTGGCCGCCGCCCAGGCAGCACTCTACGGCGAGTAAGTGGTCTTGGCGCTCCGCGACAAGATCTGATAGCAGTCACGGAGTGACTGCACTACGAAACACAAGAGCTTCAGTTCCGAAAGGGACTGAGGCTTTTTTCGTGGCGCAGGTTTCCAACCTGCGATCGCAGGATGAAATCCTGCCCCGCATTCCGCACCGGGCTTCAAGTGATCGATAGTTCCTCATTGATAGAATCACAGTCTCACAACCGAATCGGAATCCTCCAATGCTGACAAGATTCCCTCCCGAACTTCAGCAGTAAGTTCAAACCCAACTCGCCGAAGGGCATTTTAGACTGGAAGAAGAGGTCATTTCTGAGGACCTGCGTCTCATGCAGCGTCGAGACGAATTGCGAGAAATGGTGAACTCTGGCTTAAAAGACGTTGAGGAAGGCAATGGACGAACATTACCGGCAAAGAGGAAAGCCGGGCCTTCTTCGACAGCATCAAGAAGCGCGAGATGGACAGGTAACGACGCAAGCGCGGCTATTGTTCTCCTCTGATGTTGAAAGTACTGGGCCAAGTAGGCTAGTCCTAGGGCTTGATAGCCCCCAGCTGACCAAACGATGGAAAGATTTTTCATAGCATTACTAACGGTTTCTCCTGTACTTAATTCTATCAGTGCTGAAGACGGTACGTCGTCCGCCGACCGCCTGAAGCTCGTCGTAATGGTAGAGGCGCTCGACGATGAAGATGCAGATGTCCGCGTACGTGCGGCCGAAGCGATTGGACGACTTCGGGCCGCTGCCGAACCGGCAGTTCCAGCACTCGCAAAGTCACTTAGAGACTCAGATGTCAAGGTCCGAATAAGTGCAGCCGATGCATTAATGTGGATCGGGGAGGGTAGCAGAGCTGCGGTCCCTGAACTGATCGAGGCCCTGCAGGACAAAGACTGGCGAGTTAGAAGGTGGGCCGTTGTTGCGCTGAGGGAGATCGGTGATGCATCCAAAGAAGCAGTGTCAGCGCTTATCAAGGCTGTGAATGACGACCATGAGCGTGTTCGTAGAGTGTCGGTCGTCGCGCTTGGCGTTGTCGGTCGAAATGTCAAGGCAGTAGCGCCCGTGCTTATCGGCGCCTTTCTAGGCGGCGACGCCAGAATGCGAGAAGTGGCCGCTGTTGCCATCGGAAGGTTGGGGCAGGTCGACGATGTCGTGAGAAACCAGTTGTTCAATGCTAGTCGGGTCCCGGACACTCGCATATGGGCGTCGTACGCTTTGTACAAGACTGGTCGAGACCCTAAGAGTCTGTCTGACATAGCTTCAGAATTGAAAGCTGAGAACAGCGAGGCCCGCAGAACTGCCGCCGATGCCTTAAGACAACTAGGCCCGGACGCTGGAGATGCCATTCCCGAACTCACTGAAGCACTGAAGTCCGAGGACAGGGAGGTGCGATGGAGGGTCGCGTTTGCATTGGGAAAACTCGGGCCAGCCGCACAGTCGGCCATCCCTGCCCTCACGCAGTCAACCAGGGACAAAGACAGTGGCGTGCGATCACATGCCGTATCCGCTTTGGTAAGAATCTCCCCGGAAAGCCAGCAGACGATATCCGTGCTCAAACGAGCAGTCAGCGACAAAGACAGGTCAGTCAGCGCGGGAGCGTTTCTAGCGCTGAAAGAACTGGGAGCGGGCCAACTCGCAATTGGGAGCCTAGTAAAGAAGTTCAGAGATAAAGAAAGCAATACCCGATACGAGGCCGTTGTTCTCTTTCGGCACTATCTGAGAGAATGGCGCGATGCGGGGAAGCCCGGTGTTCAGGGCCGTCCGGACGAACTTCCAGCTCAGGATAAAGAGTTGGCTCGGGAAGTTAAACACGCAGTCCCGGTACTCATCGAGGCAATGGATGACGAATCATTGCTCGTGCAATTGCTCGCCGTAGACGCCTTGGGCGAGATCGGACCAGACGCGAAGGCTGCAGTGCCTGCGCTCGTGGCTGTGTTAGATCACAAAGATGTGCTGTTCGGAGTAAAAGCGGCTTCTGCTTTGGGAAAGATACGACCGAACTCACAATTGGTTATTGATGCTCTTGTTAAGAAAATCGGGCATAAGAATTCGGTCCTGAGGATGGAGGCGGCTGACGCGCTGGCAAAGATTGGTTCCAAGTCCAAACAACTGATCAAGAGGCTCTCGGATGCCATGCGATATAAGAACACTCAAGTTTCCGCAGCATTTGTATTGTGTAAACTCACGGACGATTATGGCTCGATGCCGATCATCATTTCGTCTGTTCAAGATGAAGATGTGTTCACCCGCAGGTCGGCAGTCATTGCTCTAGGGAGAATCGGACCGGTGGGTGCTTGGAGTGTGCCTAAACTGCTCGATGTTCTGTCGAATGACGAAGACTCTCTGGCGCGTCAGATGGCGGCTGAGGCTTTGGGCCGGATTGGAGTGAATGGCGACAGCGTTATACGCACTCTCGTTTGGGCGTATGTCAAAGACAAAGACATTTCTGTCCGACTTGATGCCGACGAGGCGATCAGATTGCTCAAACCTTGAACCCTGACGTGTCAGAAATGGAATTCTGAGTAAGTCAGGCTTCAAACCTGGTCGCGACGGCGGACATCAAATTGGACATCCGCGGCGAGCGCCAAGGCGACCCCTCCAGCATCGCCTTCTGCCAGAAAGTCGGCCTGAACTACGTGAGCTGCTCACCCTTCAGAGTGCCCATCGCTAGATTGGCCGCCGCCCAGGCCGCGCTCTACGGCGAGTAAGTGGTCTTGTCGCTCCGCGACAAGATCTGATCGCAGTCACGGAGTGACTGCACTACGAAAAACGAAAGCTCCAGTCTCGACAGGGACTGTGGTTTTTTTCATGGTTGGAATTGGATGAGCAGTGATGAATGTGATCTTTCGTCACTCTCATTCCTCATTCTTCATTCAGAAAGGTTGTAGGTACATGAGGCTCGAACTCCTGTGCCTTCAACATCCAAATCTGAAATCGGCTGCTTCCAGTCCATGCGGCTTCTAGTAGTCTGGTTCTCAACCCATTGTCCGACTCGAGGGCAAGTCTTGACAGACCGTGGACTGACAGGATTCAACATAGCCCCACAGAATCGCCTTCATAATTACCAATTACCGAGGAACATCATGGCCAAGAACGTACGAAAACGAGTCCGTGACGCCGCGGAAGTCTGGCTGAAAGAGGAGAGGGTTGTCGGGCCGCTTGAAGTTCTCGTTGGGATGAACCTGCTTGCCTACAGTTCTTATCGGCAGTGGCTCAAAGGGCTGCAAAAGGATCTTGGTGTTCAGATCCAGGGCGGGCCAAAACTGCATTCACAGGTCATTCAACACTTTCTTGAGTGGGTGCAGGAGAAGGGGCTTGTGCCGATGAACGCGCCCTACGTTGCGGCATCCAGAGGAGGCACCAAAGCACTTCGGGTTTTCCGGGAACACGATGAAGAACGGGAGCAGCTCTACACCTCGCGTTTTGCTGTACCCGGAGCAGAGAAGAAGGTAAAGAAGAAACTTGAAAAGAAACCTGATCTGGTGGTGATGATCTCGGCCAGTCGTAAGGAGCGCGAATGCGTGCACTGCAAAGCCAAGGTGTACAAGGGTACGTTCTTTCTCATGGAAGATGATGGCATGGTCTGTCTTGAGTGTGCAGACATGGACCACCTGCTATTTCTGCCAAGTGGGGATGCAGCGCTGACTCGGCGATCGAGGAAATACAGCTCACTTTGCGCGGTCGTAGTGGAGTTCAGCCGCAGCCGTGGCCGGTATGAACGACAGGGATTGCTGGTGACCGAAGAAGCCGTCAACCAGGCTGAGGAAGAATGCATCAAGGATGCGGATCAGCGAGCTGCCAGGCGTGAGGAGCGACGAGCCCGGGTCGCCCAAGAGGACGAGGCCTATGCCAGGGATGTCGAAGATGCACTCTCCGTGTGGTATCCGAACTGTCCCGCCGAAGAGATTCAGTCGATCGCTTATCACACCACAGTTCGTGGCAGCGGGAGAGTCGGCAGGAGCTCCGCAGCAAGGGAATTGCTGCGGGACATGTTCAAACTGGCCGTCATCGCGCACATCCGTCATCAGCACACTAATTACGACGAACTGCTGATGTCAGGTGTGCCCCGCGAAGAGGCGAGAATGAGCATCCACAACGAGGTGAACGAGATTCTCAGGCGTTGGCAGGGCGAGTAGTAGATCCCCGAATCAGCTCCACGCCGGGTTATTCTTTGGCATTGCGGCATCGGCCCCCATCGGCAACTACATCGATCCACTTCTGCCAGAAGGTTGGGTTGAACTACGTTAGCTGCTCACCCTTCAGAGTGCCCATTGCCAGATTGGCCGCAGCGCAGGCAGCGCTTTACGGTGAATAGTTGAAGCGTAGCTATAAGCTACCAGCATGTAGTTCTGTGGAAGGTTTGCCGTTGCGTGACTCTTCAGGGGACGCGGAGAGAGAGGAACTGATAGTCTATCGGCAGTTACATCGTAGCTGTTGCGGTTATGGTAGTCTGCTCACTCCGTGAGCAGCGTCTTAGGACTCAAGAAGTGAGTCCACCACCAAACAGGTATGTTGGATTGCGCGCCGGATACTTCAGTGCCGGGCTAGAACAAGGAATTTCAGAATGACTACATCACACGCCGCTTTAGCAATGCTAATGGCAATGGGAGGTAAGATGGGATCCAATGAGATACGCGCGGCTGAGCCAAAGAATGAACTCGTCTGGCCGGGCCGCGCGCCAGGAACTACCGATAACAGTCTTGCCGGCAAGCCCGAAATCACTTTCCATTTGCCTCCGGCGGGAAAATTCAACGGGTCGGCCGTCGTGATCTGCCCGGGGGGCGGGTACGGAGGGCTAATGATGTCTTACGAAGGCCACGACATTGCCCGTTGGCTCAACGGGCATGGTGTTGCGGGCATCGTACTGAAATACCGAGTGAGACCTTTCCGGCATCCCGCGCCGCTCCTGGACGGTCAGCGAGCGATACGCATTGTGCGTTCACGGGCGAAGCAATTGGGTATCAATCCAAGTCGCATCGGAATGATGGGATTCTCTGCGGGTGGGCACCTGGCCGCGACGGTAGGGACTCATTTCGATTCCGGCGATCCGAGGGCAAAGGATCCAATCGACCAGGTGAGCTGTCGTCCTGACTTCCTCTTATTGATTTATCCGGTCATCTCGATGGGGCCAAAGGGCCACGGCGGGAGCGCAGCAAACCTTCTCGGCAGATCACCTTCCAAAGAACTGATCGAATTGCTGTCCAATGAAAAGCAGGTCACAACTGAGACGCCTCCTACGTTCCTGGCACATTCAAAGTTGGATCGTGCGGTCTCGTCAGAGAACAGCGCGCTCTTCGCCGCAGCGTGTAAATCAAAGAACGTCCCGGTCGAGTATTTTGAATTGGAGAAAGGAGCTCACGGGCTCGGCTGCGGTAAGGGAGCTGAATGGAAAGCCTGGCAGCAGAGATGTGTCGCCTGGTTGAAGGCGCAAGGACTCCTGAAAAGAGCAGACGCACGCAAGTAGTCAGCTTTCAGCGTAGCTCTGGCCTCCAGTCCGGAGTGGGTTTGGAGGAATGCCCCTCTTACGGCGCCGCAGGCTTCCACTGCTTTATCGCCTGGCCGAGCTCGTCGAGGAGCCGCGTGTTGGGAATATAGTCGGGGGCTGCGCCCATGGTCGGACAGATACGGCCGCCTTCCGAATGTTCGTTCCAGGCGTAGATGAGTACGCTGTTGGCCGCGCAGTTCGAGGGGTGCCTGGCGACCCAATCCATACCGGCCAGTACATGGTTCTTGAAATCGCCCGGGGATGGTTCCAGGTAGTGCTTTGGGCTGAAGCGATTTGGAAGTACCGTGTGACGGGGAAGGTGACTGGCCCCGCTCATGAGCGGCACGACTAATTGCCGCTTTGGATTGTTGCCCATGCCACAGTCGCTCTGCAGGAATCCCTTGCGGATGTTGGGCCATAGCCGGGCATACGGTGTGCCTTCTTTCGTCGAGCCGAACGCTGCACGGTAGGCGGATACCGCGTCCAATCCCGCTTTGTCGATGTAGACCGCCGACCAGATGCCAACCGAATTCATGCCCACAACATAGGGATGGCCAACGCCTGCGTTCTCGGCCCGTTCCCGTAACAGTGCGACGGCCTCCCGAAAATGGTTCACCGTTACGCCCTTGTCTGCCGGAGGATCTCCGAGAGCAACCGAAAGGACATCGGTCCCGAGTAGATACAGCAATGGTCTGCCGCCGAGTAAACGCTGGTAAGTGGCTCACGCATCAGGCTGACGTACTCTCCACGGTTAAACAACACGGTCTGTCTCACATTAGGCAACCTTTACCGGCTATTGAGAAAACAGATTTGGCCAGGAAGGAACCGCTGAAGCCTCCTGAGAAGCCTGTGGTGCGATTCTCCGCTCGACGTGGCTGATGACGTAAGGATTGCGTGGACGGCTTCTGAGAAGCTCTGAGAAGGCGTCAGGCATTATGTGCCTCGATGATAGTTTCAATGATTCGCCGCTCATGCTCCTGCAGATTCCCGATGACCGGCGCAAGTTTCTTCGGCAACGGCTCATCGGCCAAAATCTGCAATAAATCTGCAATAGATTTGTCCTGAAATGTGCCTGGAGAGTGCATGCATACTTAGCGCATTGGAATTGCTGACTTGAGGATCGCTGAAACTGTATTCTGTGGCACTTTTGCGCCGATTCTGCGCTGTTTGTGCGCCTCCCGTTTTTATGCAGCGGCTCGGTTCGATTCCCGCCGCCTCCACCATCTTGACCGCTTCTCTCGCTCATGCGGGGGAAGCGGTTTTTCTGTGTTTACAGATGTTCGAACAGGACGGAGTCTGGGAAGATGCCGAATCCACCTCAGGATTCCTGTCTGTGGACCGCGGGGACGTCGTGGATTTCTCAGGTCCGGACTAAGGCAAGACATCAGATTCTAGACCACCCCATCCGGCATCCCTGAATTCTTGAACCACACTGAATCTTCCGGCACTGGCTCGCTGCCCCAGAAGTCCTTTGACATCGTTTTGAATTCGCCAAGATGCGGCTTGACCGCTTTGTCCCACATGACCTCGACCTCTTCGAAGGTTGTCAGACGGTGTTCCGGCTTGAGGCGGTCGAATTCTTTCAGCAGTTCCCGCGCTTTTTGGCCCAGCCAGCGGACCTCATCGTCCACCATTCGTTGGCCGGTCCGACGGTCTGATTCACAGGCGTTAGCGCCCATGGCAAAGTGGGGGCCGGGCTCGTCCTCGGGTGGCATCCGTGACACATCCACGCAATCGGGCTCGACGGCCCAGAGCAACGATGTCTCTACCCTCCCGGCGTGGTCTCCGCCGCTGTTGCCATCGTTATCGAATCCTGGCTGGTTCGCCTGGAAGTCCGGCAGCCCATAGAGGCGTGCCCCGACGTAGGGCTGGATGAGCTCCATCAGCTTCACCAGATCCTGCCAGTTCGGCCCGTAGTGGCCTGTCAGGAGGATGGCCGCATGAAAACCGAGCTGATCGATCTGCCGGACCTGATAGCAGATGTGTTTGAAGTGGATCCAGGGAGGCACGCAGGTCATCCATGAGCGTTGCACCTGGCCGACCGCTTTGTGGGCCCAGGAGGCGTATCCACCGATTTCGTGAATGTGCCAGTAATCCGGGGGTGCCACGATACCGCCATGTTCACGGGCCGTCCGGCAACAGATACCGTGTGCCTTGAGCGCGTCCAGTCCTACGGCGTTCTGCGGTCCGTGCGGTTCGCAGAGCCCGTAGGGCAGGTAGACCGCTGGACACTTTTCGTATGCCTTTTCAAGCTCATCGGGAAACATTCGTTCCCAGCGAACTTCTCTTACAGATTCTTCTCGGTGTGGGTCGCCTTTGCTCATGTGATTCCTTTCCTGTCGCAGGTGGTCTGACCGGCCTATCTATACAGAAAACTTCCCGAGTGGAAAGTGACAGAAAAGAAAAGTTCACGACCCTATCGGCCCTGGTGACAGCTCGGCCCAGAGTCGCCGGACTCATGAATGCCTTCCGGAGGGCCGTGAACTTTGAGGAGATCAATTGAAAAGGAGCAGGACGCCGCCAGGCAAACAGCCGCCTCAATTCGATTATTGGCGCTCGTTGCGTCTCTTACAGTTACTGCAGAATCGGTGGCAACGGTCAGTCATCATCTCTCTGCCACAACCAAGACAGCGAAGCTTCTTTCTGGTGCGATTAAGGCGGCGGGAAGTCAAAGCATCATCACAGGTCAGTTTATAATCGACATACATAGCAGACTCCGGGTTTAACGTACGGCCCTCGAAAGCACGCCTGAGCGTGGACACGTTTCGCTTAATCGCAGACGGGGTGCCATTTAAAGAGTCTGAAATGAGTTTTCTTATCATGCTGTTTTGTAAGCTCTTAAAGACTGGCATGTTCGCCGGTTCACTGTACCGATGCATCCCCCTGCACCACCCATGGTCACGCCATGACCAGTTGGTTCCTGATTGGCAACCGGGGGAGCACTACTATAATCGCCGAACCTGCGTGACAGCCCCGTACGTCTGCACAATTCAATTGAAAGGAGAATCCAATGCGCATTTCAAGCATTGCCCTGATGGCACTTCTGTGTTCATCGCCTGTGTTCGCACAGGAAGCCGTCGACGCCAATAAGGAAAAAATGGCCGCGATCCAGAAAGAGACGAGGGAATTAAACAAAAAACTGGCGATAAAGAAAAAGGCCCTGGCCAAAGACCCGGATATCCAGGCCGCAAACGAGGCAGCCCAAGCCAAGCAGAAAGAGGCTCAGGATGCCCGGGAAGCCGTGTACGCCAAGATTGCTGAAAAGAATCCCGAATTCAAGGAAGTGCTCGCCTCCCGAAATGCCTTGAAGACCAAGATTACAGCAACCAAGAGCAAGGAGAAAGAGTTGAATGACATCATGGCCAAAGCCAAGGCTGATTTGGCTGAGCTGAAGAAGGCTGCTGGCACTTCAGCAAAGGACTACTCGAAGTCAGAGCGAGACCTCCTTACTAAAGCACGCCCCCACATGAAAGATGCTGACCTGAAGGATCTCCTCGACTCCGTAAAGGCCGCGGATACGGCATATCGTGAAGCCGCCAAAGTACCGGCAGCCAAAGCAGAGGAGAAGGACCCTGAATACAAGGAGCTCAGCGCCCGCCGTTCCGAGCTTCACAAGGAACTCTCCGCACTCAGGCCCAAAAAGAATAAAGCCAGGGCAAACAAGGAAAAGAAGCCAAAGCAGCCGAGGCCAAACAAGAAGAAGAAGAAAGCTGAATAATCAGATTCTGCTTTCAGGTGGATCGGAAAGCGTCCTCGTCAGAGGCGTGCTTTGAAGTCATAGCAATCGAAGCCCGCCCCGGGAATCCGAGCATCTCGCCTGCATTCCCGGGGCTGAGAATTCACAGGCCGTCACCATCGTGATCGATTACAGCGAGCCATTCCTCCTTTCCCGTTCTGGTTCTACCCGGGCAACCGCCTACAACTGGGGGAACAAGGCCATCACCCTGGATGGCAGAACGCATGTGGTCTGGCTGGACGCGGTTTCACAAGTCTGCGGCCGCACGTTTGACCACACCGCAAACGAATGGGGCGAAACGCATCGACTGTTCGAAGGCTGCGACAACCACGCCAATCCGTCCATTACTGCCGATAAGGAAGGACGAATCCGAATGGTCTGGGGCCCTCACGGCTGGTGGGGAGAGTGGAATCAGGCACGAAACAAGTGGGCCATCGCGTCCGAACCGAACAGCATTGAGAAATGGGAGCAAGACCAGAGCTTCGGCTACAACGCTACCGGGCCTGCCATCGTGCACACACACGGCGGCTACGACGCTGTCGTCTGCCGTGGAGGGGAAAGCCCGGCCGGTACCGTGTTCCACCGGCAGCGTCCGCAGGGCGGATGGACCTCTGCCAAGGTCCTCATGCACCAGGAAATCGCGCCACAGTACACGCACCATTACGGCCACGTTGCCTGCGATGCCGAAGGCGCGATTTACGCTTCCTGTCATTTCTATAATGTTGGCGGCGGTGACAATCACCCGGTCCAAGGCGAAAAAATGCGGATGCGTTCATACGGGATGGCCGTCATCAAGTCCCGGGATAGGGGAAGGACTTGGACCGATCTGGGCGGGCAGTTGGTCGAGACACCGGCCACCTATGAAGAACGGATAGCCATCCCGCCCATTGGAGAGAACATGTATGTCGATGGAATCGCGCCGGATTCTTCCGGAAGGCTGTGGGCGTTGGTCAAAGATTCCGGTCTTGAGTCATGGGATGTCATTCTTGCCTGCTGGAACGGCGAAGGTTGGACGACCCAGGATCTTGCATCGCATCTGCCCGCCGGCCTGGGCGCGGTGGATGGCGCGCTGACGGTTGATGCACAGGATCGAATTCACGTGCTGTTGACCACCATCATCAAGGAAGAAGTCAGCGAAGACGACTGGTGGGGGCACCCGAGCGGTGAGGTCTTTCACCTCCTCTCTTCGTCAGGCGCAAAGCCATTTGAATGCAGTCAGGCGAGTATCACCAGCGATTCAAAGGCGAGCTGGCTTCCGAGCATTTCCAAGCCCGGACCATTCCATCCGGTCGTCACGCCTCTCATTCTTTACACCCATGGCGAAGCAGGAACAGGCTGCACTCCTGAGACAGAGACCGAGGTCTGGTGCCGCTTTGTTGAGAGTTGAAGAAAGTGGTGTGACTACAGCAGGTTTTCAACCGAGGTACCCACCACTGGTCGGCGTGGTGACGATCACTGCCTCGTCTGCCCGTACTGAGGTCTGGTCGCAATGCTCGAGCTCTTCGAGCGAACCGTCCAATCGGCGGATTTCCGTGCGGCCTGGCTGCCCGTCGCCGCCGCCGCTGAGGCCGGACGGGGGGCGTCTTCTGTGGCTTGAGAGGATGGCGCATTCCATGTCTTCGAGGAAACGCATGACGCGGCGTGTTCCGTCGCCGCCGTTGAATTTGCCGCGGCCGCCTGAGCCGGGGCGGATGGAGAATTCCTCGAGGACGACGGGGAAACGCATCTCGAGGATTTCGGGGTCGGTCATGCGGCTGTTGGTCATGTGGGTGTGGACGCCGGAAGCGCCGGCAAATGTGCGTCCGTCGTTCATCTTTCCAGCCGGGGCGCCGGAGCAGATGGTTTCGTAATTCTGATAGCGGTCGTTGCCGTAGGTGAGGTTGTTCATCGTGCCCTGGGCGTTGGCCATGGCGCCAAGGGCCATCAGGAGGCAATTGGTTACGTGCTGACTGGTTTCAGTGTTGCCGGCCACCACGGCGGCCGGGTAGGTCGGTTTAAGCATGGAGCCCTCCGGCACGATGATCCGGATGGGCTTGAGACAGCCGGCGTTCATCGGGATGCCGCTCTCGACCATGAGCCTAAAGACGTACAGGACGGCGGCACGGGTGACCGGTTCGGGCGCGTTGTAGTTGTTCTGCCACGCGTCGGATGTGCCGGTAAAATCGACCGTTGCTTCGCGGCGTTCCCTGTCAATGGAGATGCGGACCTGGATCACCTGGCCGGTGTCCGTTTCGTAAATGTGGGCACAATCGGAAAGAGCATCGATTACGCGGCGGACGCTTTCTTCGGCATTGTCCTGGACGTGCCGCATGTAGGCTGCGACGACCTCCAGGCTGAAATGTTCGACCATCTTTCGCAATTCAGTGACCCCCTTTTCGTTGGCCGCGATCTGGGCGCGCATGTCCGCCATATTCTGGGTGGGATTGCGGGCCGGCCAGGGGTGATTGGACAACATGCCGAGCATCTCGGCCTCGCAAATGACCCCTCGGTCGACAAGTTTGAAGTTGTCGATTAACACGCCTTCCTGATCGACATGGGTGGCCCGCGGTGTGGCACTGCCGGGGGCCATGCCCCCGATATCGGCGTGGTGTCCGCGGGAGGCAACGTAGAACAGAATGTCTTCTTCTTCAGTATTAAAGACCGGGGTGACGATGGTGATGTCAGGCAGGTGAGTGCCGCCGTTATAGGGGGCGTTTAGAACGAAGACGTCGCCCGGATGAATGTTGCCTTGATTGAGGTCGATGATCGCCTCCACCGAGCGATCCATCGAGCCCAGATGAACGGGCATGTGCGGTGCGTTGGCTACAAGCGAGCCATCCGCAGCGAACACCGCGCAGGAGAAATCGAGTCGCTCCTTGATGTTCACCGAGTAGGCGGTGTTCTGCAGTGTGACGCCCATCTGTTCGGCGATGGACATGAACAGGTTGTTGAAGACTTCGAGCATGATCGGGTCGGCCGTTGTTCCAATTGGCGCGGAGCGTGCCAGCCTCTCAGCGCGGGTCAGGACAACGTGGTTGCGGGCACTGATGGCTGCGCCCCAGCCGGGCTCGACAACGATTGTCTGATGTGGTTCGATGATGAGTGCCGGGCCGGGCATCTGGTGGCCGGGATCGAGGTCGTCGCGCTTGTGGATCGCGGCTTTCAGCCACTGTCCGTTGGAGAAGATATCAGTGGTCTCAGATGCTCTTTGCAGACGCTCGTTAAGAGGCGCCTCGGGTTCATCGATGCCGGCGCCACCGCCGACTGCTTCGACCTCGATGGCTTCGACGATCAGGCTCTTGTTTTCAAAGACAAATCCGAACTGTTTGCGGTGGGTTTCTTCGAAGCTGGTGACCATGGTACCGACGGAATCGAGGGGGACGGCGATGGGCAAGTCCGTGCCGTCGTATCGGATGTGCGCGCGGGAGAAGGTGGTGATGTCAGATTCGTTGATGTCCTGTTCGGTGAGTTCGGTTCTGGTTTCATCTGTCAGTTCAGCATCGATGCGATGAAGTTCGGTTTCGAGATCGCCGCTCAGATCTTTCACTAAAGCCTGTGAACGATTCGCTCGGACCCGTGCCAGCCCCATGCCATAGGCGGACAGGATGCCTGAGTATGGATGGATGAGCACGGTCTCCATCCCCAGGGCATCGGCGACAGCGCATGCGTGTTGGCCGCCTGCGCCTCCAAAGCAGTTGAGCGCGTATTCGGTAACGTCGTATCCACGCTGCACGGAGATCTTCTTGATGGCGTTGGCCATATTTTCTACGGCGACCTTGATAAAACCGTCAGCCACTTCTTCCGCTGTGAGGTTACCGATTTCGCAGGCGAGCTCGTTGAATTCTGTGCGGACGACCTTGTCGTCAAGGGGCTGATCCTGGTGTGGGCCGAAGATGGCCGGGAAGAATTCAGGTTTCAGTTTGCCGACCATGACGTTGGCGTCGGTCACGGCGAGTGGGCCCCCCCGTCGGTAGCAGACGGGGCCAGGATTGGCGCCGGCGGAATCCGGTCCAGCCTGGAATCGGTTGTCGCTGAATGTGAGGATCGATCCGCCGCCTGCGGCTACGGTGTGGATGCGCATCATCGGGGCGCGCATTCGGACTCCGGCCACTTCAGTTTCAAACGCGCGTTCGAGTTCTCCGTCAAAATGGGATACATCGGTGGATGTGCCGCCCATATCGAATCCGATCATCTTCTGGAAACCGGCCAGCCTGGAAGTCTCGACGGCGCCCACCACACCTCCGGCCGGGCCGGATAGGATAGCGTCCTTGCCCTGGAACATACCGGCCGCGGTCAGGCCCCCGGAGGACATCATGAACATGAGCTTCGGCCCCTGACCCAGTTGCCCGGCCACCTGCTCGACGTAGCGTCGGAGGATGGGCGAAAGATAGGCGTCGACGACGGTGGTATCGCCGCGGCCAACGATCTTCACAAGGGGTGAAACTTCGTGACTGACAGAGACCTGGGCAAATCCGATTTCCCGAGCAAGGTTTGCGACGAGCTGTTCGTGGGCCGGATATTTCCACGAATGGAGGAAAACGATGGCCACGGATTCGTAGCCCTCGGCTTTCAGATTGAGCAGTTCGGAACGAGTCGCTTCGGCATCCGGCCTCGCTTCAATCGTGCCTTCCGCCAGGACACGCTCTTCTATCTCGATGACCCGCGAATAAAGTTGCTCGGGGAGAATGATCTCCTTTGCGAAGATGTCCGGCCGGGCCTGGTAGCCGATCCGGAGCGCGTCACGGAATCCCCGGGTGATGAGCAGGGCTGTCTTTTCTCCCTTGCGTTCGAGGAGCGCGTTTGTGGCGACGGTGGTGCCCATCTTGACGGTCTCGATGCTTTCCGAAGGGATGGGCTCGCCCGGGGGGACGCGGAGGAGATCGCGTATGCCCTGAATTGCCGCGTCCGGGTAGGCTTCGGGATTCTCTGACAGCAGTTTGTGCGGATGCAGCCTGCCTGAGTGATCGCATCCCAGAATGTCAGTGAACGTGCCGCCCCGATCGATCCAGAAATCCCATTTGCTCAATTCGTTCCTCCTTTACTTGTGCAGGCAATCAGTCGTAGTATCCCCGCTGATGGCTGAATCTTCCAAAGGTCTGAACACCGCATGAAACACCGCCCGCTCTTCTTGATCTGCTTTGGTCTGATCGGGCATGGCACTTTCATTTGTGCCGAGTACATCGACGAAGAGGCTGCGCGCCAGTACTTCGAAGGGGTGCCAAAAGTCAGCGCGACGGAAACGCCGCCACTGGCGGTGGCCAGCACTGTCGGGGCCGGGCTTTTTGGGCCTTCAACGGTCGGTGAGCGGATCGGTTATTACCTGTTCGATTCGCAGCATCTGATCGAGACCGATCTCGATACGGAGGAGGTCCGGAAAGTGCCTCTGCCGGTGAAGCGGAAAAGTCGCTCCATTTACGAACAGGGGGTGGCTTCCGCCCAGGTCGGGCCGGATGGGCAGATTTACTTTGCTCTTCGTGGGGGGCCTGCGTGGTTTGGGCGCTTCGATCCTGCTACACGAAAAATTGCCACCCTTGGCGAGCTTGCAGGCTACACCCCGGCGCACTGGATCTGGCATACGGATGGGTACCTTTACATCGTGACGTACCCGGCCATGCTGGGCCGCATTCATCTGAAATCGGGCGAATGCGAGAGCCTCGGCAAACTCGGTCTTGCAGATGCTTTTAACGTTCACGGCAAAATCGGCATCGACGACGATGGGTGGTTCTATGGCAGCACTGGGTACGTGAAGCGTTTCATCGCGTTCAATATCCACACGAAGGAGCATCGCTTGCTCGATGAACCGTGGGTGCCGCGAATGAAATCCGGAGATGGGAGGCAAAAAAATGGGGGGCAGAAAAAGGGGAAGACTCAGGAAACGAAAGAGGCGAGACCGGATTACGGCAAAGATTACGAGGTCTTTCGTTGGCAGAACGCAGCCAAGAAACGTCCCAGCGACGGGCGGCATGTTTTCCGCTATCGCAAGAAGGGGGACAAGGAATGGCGGGATGTTTCCTTTCCCATCACAAATGTGACAAGGGATATCGGAACCCTTGGCCTCGGCCCGGATGGCAAGATCTACGGATGCACTGCTTATCATTCATTCCGATACGATCCGGCCAGCGGCAAGACTGAGCGATTTACTTTCAGCTACAACGTGTACGCCTATCTGTCTGTCGGCCCCATCCTCTACATGCAGGGCTATCCCAACTGCAGGCTTGTGGCGCTTGATACGCGGCAGGCGCTCAATCTGAAAACCGTGTGGACAGTCCATTCGCTCGAGCAGGCGAATCCGTGGCAGGTGGCAAACTACTCCGACGTACCACCAAAGAAAGGAGCGAAGGAGGCGCTCTGGCTGAAACGGGGCCGGCAGTTGGCGGTTGGATTCGACGGCAGGATATTCACCGCGGGAACGGGGGAGCGATACATGTCCGGCGGCAAGATCGCGTGGACGGATCCGAAGACTATGGTCACTGACAGCCTCGGTGGGCCCTTCGAGTTTCTGCCTGTGAGCGCGCTCAAGTCCATCCAGGGCGGAAAAAAGCTCGCCGGCGGTACCTGGCTGATGCGGCACCACGGGAAGAAGGTTCCTCAGCCTTTCGAAGCGACGATCTTTCAATTTGATGTTGCGACGAACAAGCTGGACTTCATGGTCCCCCTGTCTTCCTGCAATGTGGTGCGGGATATCCTGCCGATATCGGACACACTCTGGATCGGGCTCGCGCTGCGAAAAGGAGTCTTTTTTGACGGCGATCCGCTGGTGAATACCCGAAGTGTGGTTTTCTTTTTTGATGCGGAGAAGCGGAGGGTCACAACGCAGATTGATATGCCATTCTCACTGGCCCAACGCGTGGGCAACGCGCTTATCAGAGCGCCTGACGGCAGCGTCTGGGCCGCGGCCAATCTGGGGATTTCACGCCTGTGGCTTCTCGACAGCGAAAACTTTCGTGACGATTTTGGGGGCGTCGTTCGCATTGACCCTCACGAACAGACGATCACGCCACTATTCAGAATCCCAACTCCTGGAAATTTCATCATCATGGAAAAGAAGATGTATCTGTGCGGCGCGCCCGGATTGCGGATGATTGAATTGGCGCCGTTCCTGAAATGATTCTGTGAGACTCCGAGAACATGAAAAACCAAACATCGCTGATGCTCTGCTGCTGCATGTTTCTGACTGCATTCTCCTATGCCGAAAAGGCTAAAAAGAAGGAAGAGAAGAAGGAGGAAATACCTGCCGTCCGTTTCGATCCCGTGGAAAAGAAGATCGAGGGTTGGACCGTTCACGTGGATCCGGCGCTGCTCGAAGGTAAACATGCAGATGAGGGTGGTCGTGCTCTTAAGATGCTTGCCAATCACCTTTTCATGATCGGCCTTCTCATGCCGGACGAGAAGATTCTGAAGAAACTGCAAGGGCTGGAGATATGGATCGAATGGCATCATCCACGACTGGGAGCGATGCAGTATCACCCGAGCATCCAGTGGCTGAAACTGCACGAGCATGACCCGCGCCTTGCGAGAAAGGTCCACATTCCCAGGGCGCGAGCTCTTCTCTCAAGGGGGCAACTGGTCAAGCACCCGATGGTGGTGCTGCACGAGTTGGCCCACGCGTATCACGATCAGATTCTTAGTTTCAACAATCCCAGGGTCATCGGGGCGTATGAGCAGGCGAAGGATGCGGGCAAGTATGAAAAGGTGCTTCTATACACCGGCAGGTACGTCCGCCATTACGGCCTGTCGAACCACAAGGAATACTTCGCGGAAGGCACGGAGGCATATTTTAATCGGAACGATTTCTATCCGTTCGTTCGGGCCGAGCTGAAGGAGTACGACCCGGTATTCCATGACCTGCTGGTGGAGATTTGGGGGAAGCTGTGAGACGTGAGACGTAATGAGTAATGAGTAAGCACGCGCTTGAAGGCCTTAGTTTGCCGCTGACCTTTTTCCGGCATTCCATCATTCCGGCGTAGCCCCGAACAGCCCCGATACTCTGTTACCAAACTTACTCATTGCTCATTACGGCAGCTACAGACTCACACCCACCTCTTCGGCAACGGATCGGATGTATTCGCCGGCGAGTTTGTATTCTTCTGCGTTGGGCAGGTGCTCCATCATGACGGGCGTATTCGGGTCGATCAGGTCGAGCTCGGTCAGCATGGTTCGGTAATCCTGTTGGCCGAGACCGGGGCGGACCTCATCGAGGTGCACCATCAGGTCTGTCGAGAGATTGATGTCCTTGGCGTGGACACTCTTGATCTGTGGGCCGAGCTTTTCAATGGAATCGCGAATCAGGTCTCCGTTGTGGGCCCAGCGTTGAGGACTGCAGATCAGATTGGTCGGGTCGAGATGCACGGCAAAGCCAGGTCGGTCGATGCATTCTATCAATTGGAGGTAGCTGTCGGCCGAGTCCGGGTATGACCACGGCATGGTTTCGAGGCAATAGTGGGTGCGCGTCGGATTCACGGCATCGATGATGGTCTGGGCTGTTTCTACGATGCAGTCGAAGGTTTCCTGCGTGAGATCCTCCATGGAAGGCCCGCACCACTTCTCCGGATTTCTTGAGCCGGAGACGTTGACGCAACATCGGGCGCCGATGCGGTCCGCGAGCTCCAGTTGGGTGATGTTTTTATTGATGTTTTTCTCTCGTTCCGCTTCGTCGCGGCTGATGGGATTGCTCCATGCGCCGACTTCGGCGATGACGATGTCAGCCGCGGCTGCGGCATCGATGAAGGACTGCACTTTTTCGTCGTCACTGTCCGCGCTAATGGGACAATAGGCGGCGCGGTATCCGTGGCTGGTGACGAGCTGTGCCCATTGTTCTGCGGTGTTCCATTCTCCGTAAACCGGGCCTCCAAGTCTCATATCGTTCTCCTTTTGATTGGTGTTACAGCAATGCTTCGACAACAGGCGCAATGGTCTCGGCCATCCGCATGAATCCGACATCGGTCGGATGTACGCCATCAACCGTTCCTTCGCCGTCATGGCCCAACAGGTTTTCTGCTGGCACATAGAGCAGGTGCTTTGTGCCTGCGTCGCGAAGGCGGTCGTAAGCGTCCCGGAGCTCTGAGTTTTTGCTCTGATAGTTTTCGCAGGCTCCGGGCACGTAGAGGTGTTTCTGGTAAACGACGTTTTCGACTATCACAATTGGGGTCTGTGGGTGTGCATTGCGGATGGTCTGAACAAACGGCTCGGTCCGTTCTCTGATTCCTTCAGGGCCAACGTTGGGACAGTAATCCAACACGTAGACTTCGGGATCGAGCTCTGCGAGCAGTTCGGCGACTTCCGGCTCGGCCTGGCCGTTGCCGGAGAATCCGAGATTGATGACGGGGTAATCGAGGCGGCGTCCCATGATTGCGGGGTAGGACATCCCCGGCCGCGAGGCACAGCCGCCGTGCAGGATGCTCGTGCCGTACATGACGATCGGTTTCTCGCTTCTTGAGATCGGCTCGAGGGATGCATCCTGCGGCAGGCCGACTTCGAGAGATTCTACTCCGTTGTACAGGGGGAAATAAAGGATAAACTCGTGTATTCCCTCTCGGAGACCACCAACCAATTCGGCCTTGTTTTCCTTGGCCTCAGGGGAGCCGAATCCGATCCAGTGGTATTTGCGCCCGGCAGGCCGCGCATCATCCCGTACATAGAGATCCAGACCGGAGACTCCGGTGGCCGGCATGTGTGACATCGCCAGGTTTTCATGCAGCAGGGTCCAGCGTGCGCTGATGGATTTGCTGTCCGTCTTAAAGCGAACGCAAAGTCCTGCCGAATGCTGAGAAAGCTCCCAGACTGGATCACGGACCACGCCCTTGGCCTTTTCCGGATAGCGTGCGAACGTCCGAGCCGTATCTGTCCAGCCCTGTCCTTCGATATCGAAGGCTCTGGCGTCGATCCAGTTGAGGCCGGCTTCAGGATCTGCCCTGAGAAAATTGGGGTCCAGTTCTTCAAAGTATCGGCTCATTGGAGTAACCGCTTGCTGTGGGGGTGCGAAAGCCATATCTCTTTAACCCCCAGAGTCACTTTTGTCATCCAGCGTTAATGAAAGAATGTCCATCGAAATGCCCAAAGAGGATCGTTTAAGGATGATCCATTCAATCCAACGCTATTTCGAGATGAATCTTGACGAGCACATTGGAGAGTTGAAAGCAGGATTCATGCTTGATTTTATTCTCAAAGAGATTGCTCCCTCCGTTTACAATCAGGCGATTTCAGATGCCCAGGCATACCTTGGCGAGCGGGTGCTTGATCTGGGGGCCACCTGTTTTGAGGAAGAATTCCAGTTCTGGGATTGAGATCGAGAACAAAAAAAGCCCCAATCTTTTCAGACTGGGGCTTTTTCAGATCTAATTTGCAGGCGTTATTCAAGCAGCAGGGCTTTGCAGAGGACGATCAACCGGCGTTCCAGTTTCTGGAGATCTGTAAGCTTGCCGGCTTTGTGTGCTTCAGCCAATGCTTTGAGACGCTTGTGGGCATCTTTCATCAGACGTCCCCCTCTCCGGAGCTCTCCAGTGAAGGCGGCCTTCTCCATTTCGTCTTTGAGCACCTCTTCCACTGTTATCTTGAGCTTGAGTTTGAAAATCTGAGTGCCCTCTTCTGAGGTCAACTCCTCGATGACTTGTTCAAATTCAGGCTTGTTTTGTCGGAGAATGTTCTCCAACTGGGTTGATGCCTGGCCCGAGACATTTTTCAGTGTCTCTCCTGAAAGCTTAAGAATGACGTCTTCCGTCTCTGCTCTCACTTTCTCGAGTACTGCGGGGCCCTGTTCTACGTATTCATCTATGAGGTCAGGGATGCCCTCGGCGGCCCAGTTTTTGACTTGGTCGATGGCGACAGGTACCTGGCCTTCAACCATTTGAGCTCCCATTTCGATGAGAGTTTCAGGCTGAAGATTCTTCTCTATCTGGTTGAAGATAAAGAGAAAGTACAAAAGCAGCACCAGTGGCACAACCACGGCAACAATTCCCGTGACCTTCACTGCCTTTCTGGCGTTCACCAGTATCAGGCTGATGTTGGATTCGAGTTCAGCGATTGAACCCTCGATCTTCGACAAATCCATGGCGTCAGTAGCTTGTTCGCTCATTTCTGTTCCCTTTCGAATACTGTAATTAAAGTCTTTTGTTCAAAAAGTTTGACATGCTCGACTAACCTTCGGCGTCAACCATCTGGGCGAGCTTGATATTAAACAGAAGAACGACGACCGACTTCAGCTCTTCAATCAGTTTCTCACGATTCGCGGGCAGTTTATCTGCAGTGGTGGCCGTGAAATCCTCCAGGGTCTTATCGATATCGAGGAGCACAGAGGCATGTTCTGCAAAGTATTCGCTGGCAAAATCGATACAAACCTCCTCGACTGCCTTTTGGAAGTTCTCGACCATTTTCGCGACTTTCTCGTCATTGAGGCCTGGAAATTCTTTTCCGACGGTGGTTCGGATGTCTCTTTCCAGGGCCTTCAATTCCTTTTCAACCTGTTTTTCAACCCCCTTCTGGAGGTTTTCGATCAGCAGATCCACCTCCTTGGCTGCCTTGTCCTTGAGCTTTGGAGCCTGTTCAGTGATTTTGGATTGAATCTTCTGAGTCACCTGAGGGTACGCTTCTTTGACAGCGTTCATCAGGTTCTCTTTGTTAGAGTCCACAATGACTTGCGCACGTTCATTAACCATTGCTACCAATTTACTTGGGTCGACATCGGTTACTTTTTTCTTCAAGCCAAAAATCATGAACACAACCACTCCTATTACCAGCAGCAAGGCGATCACCAGGATCCACCTCATCTGTTTGCCTTTGGCCAGGAGCTCATGGAACTCCTCCAGATTTTTGGTCAGACCTTCCACCCGCTTCTCTAGATCTTGTACAGACTTTCCTTCCTCAGACATGGGGGTAACCCTCCTACTCGTTATAAGGACTGTGACACCGGCCCTAATTGAACGCAGATCTCGTTACTAGAAATAAGATAAGAATATGAGATCTGTGCCCTACAATTGCCCATCAGGGAGATGGATGCTAAACAAACCGAGTGTGGTGTCAACAGCAAAATTTGCCTGATTTTCGCCTTCTGATGTCCGCCGGCCTCTTCGCCTAAGGGCGGGGAAATCGACTCATTTCCTTTTCAAGGATCAGCGCATGGTTCAGTTCCGTTCTGGCCAGTTCAGTGAAAAACATCTTTGCATCGATCTGATCGATGGCGATGGCGGCCTTCATGAAATAATTTGCGCTGGCCTTTTCCACATCGATGGCAAACCTGAGGGCCTCCGCTCCGGCGAGGTCTTTTTTGTCGTCAAATGAAAGCCCATCCTCCGAGAGAAAGGGCAGCTCAGCCGCTATATGGTCCAGGAACTTATAGCTGGCCGCGCCTTCATAAGGCTCCCAACCGCATCGGGTCGCGATTTCGTTGTACTTCTCCCTCATTTCCGCTTCGTGATCTCTTTCTTCCCGGGCGAGGCGGGAGAAGAGTTCCCGACCCTCCGGTGCCGAGGTCTTGGTCGCCAACTCCTCGTAAAATTCCATCCCCGCATCCTCAGATTCGATCGACCTGCCCAGAATAACAAGAATCAACTTATCCGTGTCTCTCATAGGCTGTTTCTCGCGTTTTTCAAAGTAGTGGGGATTCTAGATTTGGCGTCAGAGAGCGCAACTGGACACCCGGATAAGAGGCGGCTAGATTTCCGGTCTTTACTCCATCTACAGGTGAAAAATGAGCAAGACCATTCGAATGGCTCAGGTTGGCTACGGAATGTTTGGCAGCGACGTCATCGCGGGATCGATATGGGATTTGCAGCGCAACGGAATCTCGCCTTTTCTCGATCGAATCGGTCTTGATGATCGGGCAAAGGATTACGGCACGGTCGAGTTTGAGCTATGCGCCGTTGGCACTCGCTCCGAGGCTTCTGCCGTGAGGGCCTGCGATGAGAATGAATCCCAGACGGGGAGTCGTCCCACCCCGTATCATGGAGAAAGACCGTGGGAAGACATACTCGCCCAGGTACCCGATCTGGATGCCCTCATTGTGGCAACGCCCGACCACCTCCACACTGCACCTATCCTTGCCGCACTGAAGAATGGCGTACACATTCTGACCGAAAAACCGATGTGTCTTTCATTGACGGAGGCGGATGAAATTATCGAACTGGCCAACAGCCAGGGCCTGATTGTCGGTGTGGATATGCACAAGCGGTACGACCCCGACCACTTGAAGATCTTTGATGAGTTGGGGCCAGAGCTCGGCGCTCCGCTGTACGCGAGGGGCGTTCTGGAGGAGCCACTCGAGGTCTCGACCACCATCTTCAAATGGGCGGAGCAGAGCGACCCGTTCACCTATGTGGGCATTCACTGGATCGACCTTTTCATGCATTACCTCAAGCTCGAACCGATGGCTGTGTACGCGGTGGGGCAGAAAAAGAGGCTGCGAGACGAATTCGGAAAGAATGCGTTCGACTCATGCCAGGTCATGGTGAGCCACACGAACGGCATGACCATCATCTACGAGAATAACTGGCTCACCCCGGCTGACTTCGAAGGCCCGGTAAATCAGGAGAGCCATATGGTGTCCGCCATGGGCAAGGTTGAATCAGACTCGCAATACCGGGGGCTGCGCTACTGGATTGAGAACAAGGGCTCACGGACCTCCAACACGCATTTTTTCAGAAAGGTGCGGCGTCCGGACGGCTCGGAGACTTCTTTAGGCTACGGGAAAGACAGCATCATCGACTGCCTGGAGAAGGTCTGCCGAGTCAAATTCCAGGGAGCGTCCGCATCCGACCTGGCTGGCACTTACCCCGACGCGGAATCGCAGCGCCTCCCAACCGCGGTGGTGGATGCGGCCCGTCACGTCCTGCATCGCAATCAGGAACATTTTGAGGCGAATCGTCCGCCAGTAGTAACAGCCGGGCTCGGTGAATCAGGTGTCACGATTTATGACCCGTACGCTGAGGTGGCGAGTGAGACGATCTATTCGGCGTCAGTCTGACGGGGACCTGCT
>Ga0187827_10002510_pt1 | contig 24960 bp, 20 predicted proteins | sample ETNtaG_39_FD_167969 | JGI IMG/M metagenome (GOLD analysis project Ga0187827, IMG submission 167969) | Marine microbial and viral communities from oxygen minimum zone, Eastern Pacific Ocean - ETNP2014_SV_150_PacBio MetaG (Illumina Assembly) | ecosystem: Environmental > Aquatic > Marine > Hypoxic... | reverse complement strand
TATTGCGAGAATGACCTGTGATCTGGGCGATCGCTTTAATGCTCTTGCCTTGTTTGTAAAGTATGCGAATTTCCATACACCTTTCCTGATTTAACATGTGCACCTCCTGCAAGGTGCAGATTAATGGTAAGGGGGGTCAGTTTTCAGTTGCCGAGGGGGGTCAGTTTTACATTGCCGCTAACACCGTTATGCACCACTTTGGAGCGCCGGTTTTTTGCTAGTTCCATCCTGGTGCATTAAGCAAAGCCAACCGGACTGACCTGAACAGGCTAACCCTTTGAAAAATAATGATTTATTCAGACTGGTGAACGGATCCAACAGTGGCATGAACGGTGCTTGATCATTGGTAAGAATGAGGAAAACGGATTCGCACTGTGGTGTCACCAGAAGGTGGCGGGAGCAGACTAATATGAAATTTATATCCGCGGTAATCAAACCGCACAAACTGGATGAAGTGCGGGAATCACTGTCGGCGATTGGTGTATCGGGCATGACCGTCACTGAGGTCAAGGGTTTTGGCCGTCAGAAGGGGCACACCGAACTTTACCGAGGAGCTGAATATACTGTGGACTTCCTGCCCAAGATCAAGCTCGAGGTCGCCTTGGCAGATGATCTGCTCGACCAGGTCATAGAAGCCATTTCTCAGACTGCCAATACCGGCAAGGTCGGTGACGGTAAGATCTTTGTCTTTAACCTTGAACAGGTTCTGCGGATCCGTACCGGTGAACAGGATGCGGATGCCATCTAGCACCAGTGCAGTTGCCAGGGCAACAAGTTCAGCGATTGACCCAAGTGAGAGGAGCAGCGGATGATTGTTCGCCCGGAAGTACGACGTGCCATACCTATTCTCGTTCCATGCATACTTTTGTTCGTCCCCTCGCTGGCCGCGGCCGCTGAAGAGGCAACGATAAATCAAGCCAACACCGCCTGGTTGTTAACATCCACCGCCCTGGTGCTGTTCATGACCATCCCGGGCCTTTCCCTGTTTTACGGCGGATTGGTGCGCAGTAAGAACGTCCTGTCGGTACTCATGCAGTGTTTCGCCATCACCTGTTTGGTGTCGATCCTGTGGCTGGTGTATGGCTACAGTTTGGCCTTTGGGGATGGCGGGGTTGTGCAGACGGGAGTAGGTGGTCTGCAGAAAATGTTCCTCAGTGGTGTCAACCTAAGCAGCCTTGTTGGGGATATTCCTGAGACGGTATTCAGCATGTTTCAGCTGACTTTCGCCATCATTACCCCCGCGTTAGTGGTGGGCAGTTTTGCGGAGCGCATGAAGTTCTCGGCGATGCTCTGGTTTACCGTATTGTGGCTAACGGTGGTGTACCTGCCGATCTGCCATTGGGTTTGGGGTGGTGGCTGGCTGAGTGACCTCGGCGTGATGGACTTTGCCGGAGGTCTCGTGGTTCATCTAAACGCCGGCGTAGCCGCACTGGTCGCTGCGGTGGTCATCGGTAAGCGCAATGGGTTCCCAACCACTCAGATGCCGCCACACAACCTGACCTTAACCGTCGCCGGTGCTGCCATGCTTTGGGTTGGTTGGTTCGGCTTCAATGCCGGCAGCGCTCTTGCAGCGGATGGTGCAGCTGGCATGGCCATGCTGGTGACCCACATCGGGGCGTCCGCGGGGGCGTTTACCTGGATGGTGGTCGAATGGTACCGTTTTGGTAAACCGAGTGTGCTGGGCATCGTTACTGGCATGGTAGCGGGTCTCGGCACCATTACGCCGGCGTCCGGATTTGTAGGTCCTGTCGGTGCATTGATTATTGGCATATTGGCCGGTTTCGTCTGTTTCAACGCCACGCAGTATTTAAAGCGAGTCTTGCTTATAGATGATTCGCTGGATGTGTTTCCGGTACACGGCGTCGGCGGTGCCATGGGTACGCTACTGACCGGTGTATTCGTAGCCAGCGACCTCGGTGGCATGGGACTTCCGGAGGGAACCAGTATGGCAAGCCAGGTTGGAGTCCAACTGGTGGGGATCGTGGCTACCTTGATCTGGAGTGGTGGCTTGACTTACGTGATCCTCAAGGCCATCGATGTCACTCTTGGGGTCAGGGTGCACGCCGAAGAGGAGACAGAGGGGCTGGATCTTACGCTGCACGAGGAGCGTGGCTACATCCTCTGATAACGGCTGCCGGCTTGCTCCCATCGGCTATATCGTTATCCTATTCATGAATAACGAATGTCCCATCATTTGCGCCGTTCATGCGATGGTATTGGTGACGCCTGTCCTATTCAGAGTCAGCCTATATCGTTCCACGTAAAGGCATTCTACAAAGGGGGTAGTTCATCTACCCCCTTTGTTTCAAACGCCGTCTGGACGTTTTCCATCTGATTAGATCCCAGACATTGCATATCCCCCCGATGCCTGCGGACAGCTAAGCGCCGCAGCCATGCCGGCCTGGCACCTGCCTGATAAGACAGTTGTCAACCACCGTTCGAATCAATACAGATCAGTACAGCCGGGCATCTCAAAAAGGCCTTTCCTGTATTCCATGCACAGGCAGTTGCATGATATGTTGTGGGGTGACGCTACTGACACACCAGCAGGCGAAATGTCATGATCAGAATAGGAAAAGAAGAGTCGAACGCCGTCGCTGAATTAATCGAGCAAGGCAAGATCTTTCGCTATGGCCCCGATGACGAATGCGGCCACTTCGAGCGGAGGTATAGCGAGTTTCTCGGTGTAAATCATTCGGTCCTCTGCTCCAGCGGAACCGCCGCACTAACCGCCGGGCTGGGTGGACTGGGAATCGGTCCCGGCGACGAAGTGATCGTCCCGGCGCACACCTATATGGCGACCGCTATGGCCGTCCTATCGGTGGGTGCTATTCCCGTCATCATCGACATAGACGAGTCCATCACCATGGATCCTCTGGCGTTGGCGGATGCCATCGGTCCCAGAACCCGGGCCGTCATCCCCGTTCATATGTGGGGCCATCTCTGTGACATGGACGCCATCATGGCCATCGCCGGCAAGCATGATCTGTTGGTTATGGAGGACGCTTGTCAATGTGTTTGCGGTTTCTATCACGGCCGGGCCGCCGGTTCGATAGGTAATGTGGGCGCCTTCAGCTTTAACTATTTCAAGAACATGACGTGCGGGGAGGGCGGTGCTGTAGTGACCAGCGACGACTCCATCATCGAGCGCGTGCGCTGCATGATCGACCCGTGCAACTTCTACTGGAAGGGGCGCCAACCGACCTTTGATGCATTTGCGGGTAACGGTTCGCGCGCATCGGAGTTTGAAGGAACCGTCCTCAACGCACAACTGGATCGCGTCCCGGCTCTCATCGACTCGCTACGCGCCAACAAGAAGAAGATTCTCGAGGAGACGGCGGCTTCAGGGCTAACGCCAATCCCGTGCCATTCACCCGAGGGTGAGTGTGCCACGACGATCATTGTCAATTTCCCATCAGCTGAGACTGCCGAGACATTCGCCACAGCATCGGAAGGCACCATTCTAGCGAACACCGGACGGCATAACTACACCGAATGGGATCCTGTTCTGGCCCACCAGGGCGCCCATCATCCTGCACTCAACCCCTACACGCTACCGCAGAACGCGGCGTGCCGAAAAGACTACAGCCTCGATATGTGTAGCCGGTCTCTGGAGATCCTGGCGCGAACCGTTTCTCTCCCCAACAGGATCGATTGTACCGACGAGGATCTAGAGGGGTTGGCCCGACGCCTCAATGAGGCCGCGGCTCCCATCCTGGCGAAGGCGGTGTAAGCGCCGTGACGGATGTGACATTCTTGCTGGCTATCGATTAGGTTGCAGTGTTGGCGGTGACCTCTCGAATCCCTCGTCGCGCAACCAAGGGAAAACACCATGAACATCATTCTGGTCGTATTCGACTCGTTACGTAAAGACTGTCTGGGAGCCGATTCTTCGCCCCCCTGGGGCGCGGTTCATACGCCCAACCTCGATCGATTTGCCGAAGAATCGTTGGTTATGACTGAAGCCCTCCCGGAAACGCTGCCAACACTCCCGGCAAGGCGCGCAATATACACAGGCCGCAGAGTGTATCCCTTTCACGATGGCGACTTCCATCTCCACGGTGACTTCGTGGGTGCTCCCGGCTGGGGACCCATTCCCGAGGAGCAGCCAACCGTGGCGGAACTGTTGAGTCAGTCGCGCTACCGGACCGGCCTTGTGTCGGACCTTTATCACATGTTCAAACCATCCAAGAACTTCTGGCGCGGGTTCCACCAGTGGACGTTTCTGCGGGGACAGGAAATCGACTCCGCCCGCTCAGGGCCCCGACTGACTCAGGAAGAGGTGGACTACTGGCTCCCCAGCGAACTGCAGAACCCACAGAGGGTCGCCTTCATCAAGCGCTGCATCACCAATATGCGTGACCGGACGCTGGAGGAAGATTTCTTCAGCCCGCAGGTGTTCAGGGAAGCTGCCCTGTGGCTGGAGCAGAATAGGGATGCTGAACGGTTCTTCCTTACCGTCGAGTCCTTCGATCCTCACGAGCCCTGGCTGGTACCGGAACACTATCGCCGCATGTATCTGGATGAGGATGGGCGCGAGCAAGTGCTCTCCCTATACGGCGATGTGGCTGACCTGGACCCCAAACTCCTGGAGCGTACGCGTGCCAATTACAGCGGCTCGGTTACTTTGTGTGACCGCTGGTTCGGCTTTTTCCTTGAGACCTTGAAGGCGCAGGGGCGACTCGACGACACCATGATCATCGTGACATCCGATCATGGGCACTCCATCGGCGAACGAGGCTTCATGGGCAAGCGCGGATACCCATCTGTACCCGAGGTATTCGATATACCTTTGATGGTTCGTTTTCCCGGGGGAGAGCATGCAGGTAGCAGCAGTCCACAGTTTGTGCAGCACCATGATATCGCTGCAGTAATCCTGGAAGCTGCAGCTGTCGAACCACCGGCGGATATTGAGGGCGTCTCCTTCCTGAGCAGTGCTCTGAGCGGCAATACGGGAAAACGGGACCACGCCACGGTTGGTTGGGGTTCCGCGGTAACGGTGGTGACCGATCGCTGGTGGCTGAACTGCAAGGCGGATGGATCCGGTGTGTTGCTCTACGACCGCCAGCAGGCCGATCCCTTCCAAGAGAACGTGGCCGACGAAAACGTGGCAACGGTGAACGAGCTGTTTGCCCTGGCAAGGGCGGATGCTGTGGGGGGATTCCCACACTGGATTCTGGATCTGGCGCACAGTCAGCAAGATGCGCCTGGGTGTAGCGAGCTGGCGGCACGGGCCTGACTTGAACGCGTTCTTTTTGACATTGTTGCATGACGATAGGCTGGTCTAGTCAGACTATTCCCAGCTCAACTCTCGTATGGGGCGAAGACAGAGATGACAGCAACCGGACGGACTCGATAAGCATTGATCGAGCCATTCGGTGGCAGTGGTTGCACGTGTCAGGTTGAGGAATGAAGCGGTACTTCAGGAATTTCGTTTAAGTTATGTTCAGGTAGAATTAACCTTCTATTCAGTTACAACCCTCTAAAGTAGCAACAAATACGCGATCACTTAAAGAGGTGGAAAATGGATAGAAGATTACTTGGTTTCTTCGTCGTTCTCGTTCTGCTGGTTCTCTGCAACACTGTATTAGCCGACCACGGTGGGTTTGAATCTAGACGGTTTCAGTCGGATGCTGACGCGTATCGCCGGCATCACTACGCCAGAAGACATCACAGGAGTTGGCAATCCGTTGCGGATTTTCGCACCCGGCGCCATCATACCAGCAATCCTGTCGTAGGCATTGATCGAAGAGTGTCAGCCATCCGGTTGGAGGGCCTGAAACGCACCGCCTATGTGTATCGTGCCTTTGTTGAAACTCGCCGGGGCCGCTTGATCCAGGTACCGGAATTGGAAGGCCGGTTGCTCACCGGTGACAGCAAAACGGTGAGATTACGTCGGGCGCGCTACGTCAGGAATCTTGTCTTGAAAGTCGATTCGCCGCGCCACAAGCGAGCCTATGTCCGCGTCAGTGTTCGGCCACCTGCCGGTGACACTCATGCCTTGACAAGATACAGGCGATCATACTGATACGATCCGGCGATGGCATCACGGACATTGCTGTGAATCCCGGGGCAATGCCACGATGCAAAACCAATACGCGTCACGCACCTTCATCCCCTGATCGATGGCTATCTGGAAAGCTGCTCGCGCAGCCAGCGCACCAGATCATTCCACATGCGATCGATTTCTCTCCTCGCAGGCATAATGCCCGCCGACTTCAATTCGACAGTGACGATGGGTAATTGCAGATCGATGCCGGCATAGTTACCCAGGGACCCCGGAAACACGCCTAATGGACGCAAATACAGACCACCCAACATCTCTGGTGCAGAGGGCGGTCCGTCATAGTCAACGAGGTGGTAAGGGGCGTGCATGGAGATGATCACATCGGGATTGAATTCTTCGATCTGCTTTACCAGCCATTGTGTTTCCAACTCACTCGCCTGTGCGTGGCCGGGATGTCGTCGTGGGTTTCGATGCGTTTCGTGCTCCCAATGTGCGAGGGCCAGATCATTCCAGTCGGCAGTTGGGAAATTACGATTTAAGTCAACGCCGTTATGATTTTGCCGCTGCGATTCGCTGCTGAGCAGACCGTCGGGATTCGCGGCTGGCACAAACCGCCAATGGAATAACCCTGAATGAAACTGATCGAGAATCTTCATCCATTTCATGATCACTGAAACGGAAGAAAACTCATCTCCGTGAATTCCGCCGATGACTAACACGCGACCCAATGGCTCACGGTTTGCCAGGGGCTGATAGTCTTTGAAGGCCAGAGAACGTTGTCTGGAAGTGAATGTCGCATGCACCAGGCGTTGACTCAGGCAATCTTCGATGGTCACGCTGCCGAGCTTTGTCCCGACCTCCTCACATAGTTCTGTCACCGGGTTGGCCATTGCTATCAGGCCGATGCCGGCCTCGTCGTTCGATTCGACTTCATGGGCTATCTCAGTGGCTCCTGTATCCGGTTTGATATCAGGCTCTGCGGCCCTCGATAGATCATCCAGCAGGGCACTGCTTACCTCGATCTCTGGTGCCCAAGGTTGGCTGGGTTTTACTTCCGGTTGACGGCCTTCTTCAACGACAACCGAGGCCTGATTGCTATGCGCTTGCGATGTGTCGTTGGACGTGCGACGAAACTGGTCAAATATGGCGCAACTGGCGATACTCAGAAGAAGCAACGCCGTCAGTAGAAGTTTGAGAGCTATCAGTCGGGGCTTAATCAGTCCCTTCAGGAAGAATGAGCGAGACCCTTGGTTCGTCTGGAACCCAGCAAGTATGTTGGTCCCGTAAAGTAGGGCGCGTTTAGTTATTTTTTGCATAGCAAAAGGTTAACGATTTTTCCGAATTTGACAAGTTGGTCCAGCCCCTCGCCAACACTGAACCACTGGCCTTGCGATAAACGACATAAGGAATCCGACAGCCAGCATCAATTCTTGCAGCGACGACCGAGAAGGTCCCCATGGGATGAAAATATCTGCGAGTTCTCTACAAAAGTGGCGGTTCCTACCCCAGTTGTTTCGTCATATCTTGCTTTCCCGGTTCCGAGCCCATTTTTCTCTTTTAAATCAATCTGTTATGTCTGCCCTGTGATTTGGCACATGAATTGCTGTGCAGACTCACATGATTTAGATCCATGGGTGGAGGAACAGGAATGCCGATTAGATACCGTGTCGATGGAAAGAGAAACCTGGTGGTTGCAGCGATAACGGGCGATATCAATCGCCGTGAAATTCCCATGTTCCTCAGACAGACCCAAAGGGATAGGGTCGCAAAAGCCCTATTGGTCCTGTTGAAAGATGGCAAAGCAAAATCTCCGGATTATTTTGAAAACGCGAAAAGTGCAATTGAGTTATGTGGCCCTGACGCTAACGAGTATCGAACTGCCATCGTTGCCGACTCCGATCGAGCATTTGGGTTAATGCGCCTGTATCACTCTTATCGATTCGGCGCCGTTGTCCGCAGCAGGGTCTTCAGAGACATCAAATATGCATTTCAGTGGATTGGACTCAGAAACGAGTTCGAAATAGCGGCGGACGCAACTGCATCAGTGGATTGGGATTATGTAATCGATGAGTCCCCTTCAGATCCTGACCAACTGAATCCCGTTGGTATGCCGAGGGGATACCTTCGTCCCTTTTCAAGGGCTGGTTAGCTCATAGCTGGGCCAACGGCAGATACGCACCACTTGCCTGCATTTCAGGAACAGCCGTACGAGTTCATCTACTCATTCCCCGATGACCAGTATGTGGTTCTGTGCGCATGACAAAACGCACCAGCCCTGGCCACTGCTCAGAGCTCAACATGTGGTTGTGTGCGCATGATAAAGCGTACGAGCCCCAGATGAGCAGTTAGGGCTTTGATTAGTTTCCTCTCGCTCGGTAGTATTGAACCCATGAGAAGCAAGGATCAATCATTGCCAGTCGACGAAACTTCCTACAAGACGTGTTTGGCTATCTTCGCCCTTGCAGACCAGTGAAGTTTTGGTTGACTGTCAGATAGCAGCTTCAGGACCGGGGAGGTAGAGCAATGAGACCACCTGACATGTCCACGAAGGCGGGTATCGTGTATGCGCCGCACGAACTATGTACGAGCTTTGACGTGAGGCACCGAATCATCGTCTTGTTTGCTGTGTTTCTTTTGGCGCTCATTGGGGAGACTGTAGCTATGGAGCCAAAGCCCATTCCCGTCATCTTCGACACTGACATCGGCACCGACATCGACGATACCTGGGCTCTTGCCCTCATCCTGGCTTCCCCAGAACTCGATTTGAAGCTGGTGGTGACCGATTCCGGCGATACGATGGAAAGGGCGCGGATCACGGCCAAGTTCCTGGAAGCTTCCGGGCGCGACGACGTACCGATAGGGGTCGGCATACCGGGCGGCAAGATCCCACTGCCACAGGCGCCTTGGGCGCAAGACTACAATCTCGACAGCTACCGCGGAGAGATCCACAAGGACGGGGTCGGAGCCCTGATCGACGTCATCCGGAGAAGCGATGAAGAGGTGGTGCTCATCGTTGTAGGGCCGGCGCCGAACATTTCTGAAGCGTTGCAGCGTGATCCCTCAATTGCAGGCAAGGCGCGGGTTGTGGCGATGAGCGGCTCGGTGGATAAAGGCTACAACAGCAACCCCGAACCGGCGCCCGAGTACAATGTGCGAGCTTCCGTTGCCGGATCGCAGGCGATGTACGGTGCCGGTTGGAATCTCCTGATTGCTCCCCTCGATACCGCCGGCCAGGTGAAGCTGAAGGGGGAATTATATCGGCGTCTGCTGGGGTCCGATGCTCCCATGGTGCACGCGCTTCTGGACAACTATCGGGTGTGGGCGCCGGAGTTCCGATGGGGTCGGTACGACCCGGCAATCGAGAGTTCCACCCTCTATGACGCTCTTGCCGTGGCCCTCGCCTACGATGAGGCCCTCTGCACGATAGAGGATCTGAAACTTGAGGTCACCGATGACGGGTTCACTCGCCGCAAGGCGAGCGGGAATCCGGTCCGTGCCGCCCTCGGCTGGCCCGACGGAGGTCGCGAGGCGTTCGAGCAATTCCTCGTTGAGCGACTCACTTCCTACCGGTAGAACGGACATCGATTAACCGGTCCAGAAGTCATCGATCTGGCCGCCCTTGGCGCAGGTGGATGTGACGAACTTCTGAGGGAAAAATTCATAAGCGCAGAACCATGAAAACAACCAACAAAGCACTGTTACTAATCACAGCAGCCGTCAGTGGTACAGCTCTTTCAGCCGGATCTGCTGAAATCACGGACTACGACTGGCGAACCTATGGGAACGACCCCGGTTCGTCGAAATACGCGGATCTGGACCAGATCAACAAAGACACCGTGAGTGAGCTACAAGTCGTCTGGTCGTGGCTTCCGCCAGATAACGATCATGTCAAGAATGATACGACAAACATGCCGGGAAGTTTTAAGGGCACACCAATCAAGATTGGTGATGTGCTGTACATCAGCACGTCACTCGGCTATGTAGCAGCAATTGACGCGCTGACGGGAAAACAGGTATGGGTGTTCGACACCCAAACTTATGTGCACGGCTGGCCTGCTAATTCCGGTTTCAACCATCGTGGCGTTGCCTATTGGGAGAAGGGCAACAAACGACGCATCACAATTGGCACCAACAACGGTTTTCTGTGGTCACTGGATGCGGAAACGGGTTTGCCGGACACGACCTTTGGCACAGACGGCAAAGTAGATCTAACAATTGGTTTGGGGCGGGAAATCGAACGTAAGTACTATTCCGTAAGTGCGGCACCGGTCATCGTCGGCGATACGGTAGTATTTGGGGGAATCGTTTTGGACGCCCCGATTTACATGTTACCACCAGGCCATATTCGCGGATACGATCTGAACAGTGGCAAACAGAAATGGATTTTCCATTCGATCCCACAAGCAGGTGAAAAGTGGAACGAAACCTGGGAGAACGACTCCTGGAAATATGCAGGCGCCACCAATGTCTGGACGCTAATGAGTGCAGATCTCGAGTCAGGATACGTATACCTGCCATTTGGTTCGCCTTCCAACGATTGGTATGGCGGCGAACGACTTGGTGATAATGTGTTTGGCAACAGCCTGGTCTGTCTGGATGCACGCACCGGCAAAGTTGTCTGGCACTATCAGATCATTCATCACGATCTTTGGGACTATGACCTGCCGGCAGCACCCACACTTATCGATATCACCGTTGCTGACGAGAGTATAAAGGCAGTCGCGCAAGTATCGAAACAGGGCTTTGTGTATGTTTTTGATCGGCTGACTGGGGAACCTGTTTGGCCCATTGAGGAAGTGTCGGTTCCGCAGACGCGGGTTCCAGGAGAGCGTACGTCGCCGACTCAGCCCTATCCTACGTGGCCCGAGCCATTTGAAATGCAAGGCTTCTCAGTAGACGCCCTGATCGATTTCACTGCTGAGTTGCGCGCCGAAGCAATGCGGATTATGGGTCAATATGATGTGGGTGGGATCTTTACTCCACCCTCAACGACGGGAACGTTCTATCTACCCGGGTGGGGTGGAGGTGCGGAGTGGACGGGCGCTGCTTTTGATCCTCATACATCCATGTATTACATACCCTCCCGCACACAACCCATCGTCATGCAGCTCAATGAAGCTGAACCGGGCAGCAGCGAGTTTCGCTACTTGGGCACGGTGAAATACATTAGAGGTCCAAAACGCTTGCCGCTGACCAAACCACCGTACACCAGAGTCAGTGCGGTAAATCTGAATTCGGGCAGATACAAATGGATGGTACCCAATGGCGATGGCTTGCGGCAGCAGATTATCGATCAGGGCGTGCCCGATCCAGGTCCGGTGGGGGGCGGCAGCTTCACAGGGCCGCTGCTAACCAGGTCACTACTCTTTATAGGAGGGCATGACGGCAACCCGTTGCTGCGTGCTTTCGACAAAGAGACCGGTGAGGTCGTCCATGAAACAGAGCTGCCGCTGGATCCCTTTGGAACGCCTATGACCTACATGGTTGACGGCAAACAGTATATTTCCGTGGCAGTGGGTGGCGCAAAAGATGCCAGATTGGTGACCCTGGCTCTGCCGTGAAGTCGCAAGCACGGTATGCGCCATGTCCACTTCACAGAGCTTGAGAGCAAGCGACGTCAAGCCTTTGACTGCATCAAGGTTGGTGTGTCGCACTCAAAATTAGTAGCTCTAATAGGTGGGCCTGATGCAGATGAGGGTTGCAAGATTCACCGGTAATTGTGGCTAAATGCTGACTTGTAGCCAGGTCGCGCGTTCATCCGTTCCCGGTATTTGGCAGCGTTTCCCGTTAGTTCAACAGCATAGACCGCCGCCCAATCCAGGCAGGTCGTCATTAGGATGTCAATTTCGGAAAAGCAGTCTCCCCAGAGAAATCCTTCATTCGGTGGAATTCTGTCATCAACGGAACGGAGCATTTTATCGCAATATTCTTGTGCCGAGTCGATGGCATTGGGTGCCTCGCCATATATTTGCGCCAGATCCCGATGCCGTCGCATGACATACAGGCTGGTGGCATCCAGTTCCATCAGAATGAACGAAGCCCATTCGAGATAGGTAGCTCTGCCCTCTACCGATTGCTGATAGCTGTCATAAGCCAACACATCTGATATGTCGCGAAGATAACTGACAATGGCGAGGCTCTCAGAGAGATTCAATTCGCCATGTTGCAGTGCCGGTATTTTCTGCTTTGGATTTATCTGCCGGTATTCGGGTTGAGTTGTCTCACCTGTCCTGGACCCGATAGCTTTGGTTTCATACGATAATGCCAACTCGTGAAGCAACCAGTGGACCTGCATCGTGCGTGTGGTACCGACGCCCCAGACTGTTAGTTGCTGTGATGACATATGCCTGGCTCTGATGATGTTGAGGGATTCTCAAATTGAGAGTTGGATCTTCTCTTCTATGATTTCGGCCCGTGATGTGGGCAGTGGCGCACGTCTTGCGCTGCAACCAACGGATGGCGACTTTCCTACCGAATCGCTTGACTGATTCCGACATCCACTTGCGCGTCTGCCCATGGCGATTCTCGAGCTCTGTTGGGAGAAACCCAAAGAAACTTGAGTTTGCGTGAGATCGCTATTCGCTTGATACAGGGTCCTAAGGGTGACGCTGATGGAATGTGCGCACCCTCATCCTCATCATCTTCAACCGAGGCCGGGCGGACCATATATGTCACCCATGTGACCGGGCAGGACCTTGGGATTTTGGAGCGGGAAACGAGACTCGAACTCGCGACCCCAACCTTGGCAAGGTTATGCTCTACCAACTGAGCTATTCCCGCTACATTGTCATACTAACTTACAACGCGATGAAGTCTCTGTCCAGATGTAAGCTGAATTGTGCGCGTATGGCGTCCCCAAGGGGAGTCGAACCCCTGTTGCCGGGATGAAAACCCGGTGTCCTAGGCCTCTAGACGATGGGGACATACCGCAAAATGATCTGTATGAACCATTTGATGAGGCGCGCATTCTAAGAATCTTGAGCCTTGCCGTCAAGCGCCCAAGGGTTGACGATGGGGAATGCGCTTCCAAGGATCATCGAGCATCTGAACGCCAGTTCGGATTGCCACCACCCACCTCGAGCCCTTTGGGGGATGCGGGGTATAAACAGATCGGTGATGAAGTAGCCGACGTACAGAACTATCATGATTGAACTGGTCTAACACCCACTAATCCAGCTAAAATATCCCATCGACAACACTCCACAGTGTTGTACTCAAGCCAGTTGGACCCTGGCGTGTCAATGGCAAACAAGAAGCAAGGGAAAGAGAACGTGCAGGAGAGAAGGGTAAGCGGCGTTGCTGATCGCAGGATCACTATACGAGATCGAAGGTCGGCAAACAGAGTTATTGGTGAACTGAATCCCCGTCGTAAGATCGGCGATCGTCGCGATACTAAACTGTAGGGATCGGCATGTCAGGTGTGCCATCGACTGTCCAATGTCAGTGTGCCTCCCTAAGTCGACCGTCGCTGGAATCCTTGCTGGTGCTATGTCAGTGATCCCCATGATTGGTATGCGATGAGTTTACCCACATTGCTTACGTTCGTGGCCTATCTCATCGCACTGATGCTGATCGGATCGTTCGCCTATCGGGCCACCGGTGACCTGGAGGACTATCTGCTGGGGGGACGCAGACTGGGCGTTGTCGTGACGGCTTTGAGCGCCGGTGCCTCCGACATGAGTGGCTGGCTGCTATTGGGGCTGCCGGGTGCCATCTATGTGACCGGTCTCGGGGAGGCGTGGATTGCAGTCGGTCTGCTGATCGGTGCATTTCTGAATTGGCGCTATGTCGCCAAACCACTGCGTATCTACACCATGATGCGTTCACAGTCGCTCACCTTGCCGGATTTTCTTGAACGCAGGTTTCTGGACACCAGCAAGGTTCTGCGGGTCATCTCCGCTCTCATAATACTGCTCTTCTTTACGTTCTACACGGCATCAGGATTGGTTGCCGGCGCCAAGCTGTTCTCGACGGCGTTCGATCTGTCCTACTACTCCGCCCTCTGGATCGGCGCTATTGTGATCGTCGGCTACACTTCGGTCGGTGGGTTCCTAGCGGTGAGTTGGACCGACGTCCTGCAGGGCTTGATGATGCTGTTCGCTCTGCTGGTGGTTCCCGTCATCGTTGTGAACGAACTGGGTGGTCTGTCCCCGTCATTGACCATCATCGATAATCTGAGCCCAGCCTATCTGGACCCGTTCAGTGACATGACGCTGCTCGGTACAGTGTCATTGCTTGCCTGGGGGTTGGGTTACTTTGGGCAACCCCACATACTGGCCCGCTTTATGGCAATTTCCGATGCCAACAAGATGGGTCAGGCTACACTGATTGGAATGAGCTGGATGTTTGTGACGCTGGTTTCTTCCGTCGCGGTGGGACTTGTCGGACTGGCATACTTTAGTCAGTTTCACGTTTCTGAAATGTCGGTAGCCAATTCTGAAAAGGTATTTATCATCCTGACTCAACTGGTGTTTAACCCGTGGCTTGCAGGGGCACTTCTTGCCGCAATACTGGCTGCTGTTATGAGCACCATCGACTCTCAGTTGCTGGTTTCGTCCAGCTGTCTGACGCAGGACTTTTACAGATCCTTTTTAAGGCCTGAGGCGACCGAGCAGGAAATGCTCTGGACAGGCAGATTGATGGTCCTGGCCATTGCCATGATTGCCATATTCATCGCGTCAGATCCGCAGAGCCAGGTTCTTTCTCTGGTCAGCTATGCCTGGGGAGGTCTGGGAGCGGGTTTTGGACCAGTCATCCTCCTCTCTCTTTACTGGCGACGTATGACCAGGAACGGTGCGGTGGCTGGCATGGTGACAGGTGCATTAACAGTGATCGTCTGGAAACAACTAAGTGGGGGCGTATTTGAGCTTTACGAGCTGTTTCCCGGATTTGTGCTGGGTTCTGCGGCAATTGTTGTGTGTTCGTTGTTTGACAAAGACCCACAGGACGATTTCGTGCAGTTATTCGATACAACCAGACCTTTGTACCTTTACCAGTAGTTGTCGATTGCGTTTATCCCGGCGCAAGGTCCGGTATCGGGTCATATCAGAACGACCTTTCCTATAACCTTTCTCTCTTGAATCAACTGCATCGCGGTGGCGACTTCGTCAAGGGGAAGCTGGTGGGATACATACGGCTTTAGTTTGCCTGCCGTTGCATAATCCATTAATTCCTGGAAATTCCTACGCGCAGCGTCCGGTTCGAAGCGGCCGAATGCCCCGATGGTCAAGCCGATCACGGTGGCCTCCTTGATCAGCAGGTGATTGGTTTTGGCAAGCGCCGCTCTGCCGCTGGTAAAGCCGATGATTAAAATACGTCCCAGACGGTTGATGCAGCGCATCGACTCATCAAAGACATCACCGCCTACCGGATCGTAGATAACATCGGCGCCTTTGTCGTTCGTTAGGGATTTCACTTCGTCCCGGAAGCCGTCACTGTAGTTGATAATATGGTCGGCTCCCTGCTCCTTGACGACAGCCAGTTTGGCATCAGAGCTGGCTGTCGCAATCACCGTGGCTCCCATCATCTTGCCGACATGAACGGCTGCCAACCCAACCCCACCGGCTGCTCCGTGCACCAGTAACACCTCGTTAGACTGCAAGCGGCCCCGTTGTAGTGCCAGGTAAGCGGTGGTGTAATTTGCACGGAAGGAAGCGGCCTCGGCAAGACTCATGTTGTCTGAGATTTGCGTCACACTTGCCTCTGGCAGCAACACTTCTTCGACGAATGCACCGATGGAGTGAGATGTCATAACTCTGTCACCCGGGGTCACTTGCGTTACCCCCGCACCTATCTGGGTGATGACACCTGCTCCCTCCTGACCGGGTATAAAGGGTAACTCAGCTTTCATCTGGTACTGACCGGCGACCATCAGTACATCGACAAAGCTTACGCCCCTGGCCTTCAGCGTCACCTTGACCTGGCCCTCAGCGGGATCCCCGGGTGGATCGATCTGCTTGATTTTCAGCCCCGTGGGATCCCCTAAAGTCTCACATATCACTGCTTTCATGCTGTTTCTCTGCTGTCGGTAAAAGGGCTGATCCCTGACCGCTGGTTGTGTCGCCGACGTTCAGTAGATTATGACCGAACGAATACTCTTACCCGCATGCATATAGTCGAATGCGGTGTTGATCTCCTCCAATCCCATGGTGAAGGTAATGTACTCATCCAGTTTGATATCGCCCTGCATATACTGATCCACCATGCCAGGTAATTCGGTACGCCCCTTGACGCCGCCGAAAGCGGTGCCACGCCAAACTCGACCGGTAACCAGTTGGAAGGGTCGCGTGCTGATCTCGGCTCCGGCGCCGGCCACGCCAATGATGATCGACTCCCCCCAGCCCTTGTGGCAACACTCCAACGCCGACCTCATCACCTCCACATTGCCGATACACTCGAAGGAGTAGTCGACTCCGCCATCGGTCAAGTCGACGACAACATCGGCAATGGGATCAGCGTGATCGCTTGGATTGATCAGGTCGGTTGCGCCAAGCAGGCTGGCCATCTCGAACTTTCCGGGATTGGTGTCGATGCCGATGATGCGACCTGCTTTGGCCAGGACGGCTCCCTGAACAACGCTCAGACCAATGCCGCCCAGTCCGAATACAGCCACCGAAGCGCCTGGCTCCACCTTGGCGGTTTTTAGCACAGCGCCGATGCCGGTAGTAACGCCGCAACCTAACAGGCACACCTTGTTGAGAGGCGCTTCTTTGCTGATCTTTGCCAGGGATACCTCGGAGACTACCGAATACTCCGAGAAGGTAGACGTACCCATATAGTGAAATATCTCTTTGTCATTACATCTGAATCGAGTCGTACCGTCAGGCATGAGTCCCTGCCCCTGTGTCGACCTAACGGATGAACAGAGGTTGGTCTTGCCTGACCTGCAGAATTTGCATTGGCCGCATTCGGCCGTATAAAGTGGAATCACGTGGTCGCCCACCGCAACACTGGTCACATGTGGCCCCACCTCCTCAACAACTGCACCTCCCTCGTGCCCCAGGATTGCAGGGAAAATGCCTTCCGGGTCCTGACCTGATTGTGTGAAAGCATCTGTGTGACAAACGCCTGTCGCGACCACTCTAATAAGTACTTCCCCTTCTTTCGGCTGTGCAACCTCCACCTCCTCCAGGGAGAGTGGTTTGCCCGCTTCCCAAGCAACAGCGGCTCTTGATTTCATCGTTCTGGTCCCTTCGCTATGCCGCCGTTCGGCAACGAATTGAGAGTTAGCTTCAGATAGCCTAGAAGTGGCCTTCTATACCAACGTAGAGAGAGATGGGTTCACCTACAAAATATCGATCGACGCCAAAGCCGAAGTCAGCTCGTTCAGCATATTCTGTATTGGTGATATTCATGAGCCTGGCGTAAAGGCTAAAGCGTGCGCTAAATTCAGTTTTGATGCGCAGGTGGAGTAGATCGTGCCCGTCATATCTATTCTGATTTTCCGGATCTTCGTAGTATTCGCCCAAGTGCACCCATTCAAGTTCGGCACGACTGCCAGGCTGAAATTCCCAAGCCAAGCGAGTTGATCCCAAATAACGCGGAGCGGTATCCACCTCGTTGCCGTTGATGTTGATGCCACTCAGAACACGGTCAAAGTCATACTCGTGGCTGGCGATAGATGCGTTTACGCTTACTTCGAGAGATTCGGACAGGTCGTATTGAAGAGAGAACTCGATTCCTTGGTGCCTGGTCTTGCCGTTGTCGACATTAATCCGGCTGCTGTCTCTGAAGATGAAGTTGTCCTTCTTCATGGAATAGAAGGAGATGTCGTAGTTCAGGCGATCCATGAAACCTCGAAATCCCAGTTCAATGCTGTCCAACTCTTCGGAGTCTATACTGCTGACGCTCTGATCATTTTGCAGGCGATACAATTCCGTTGCCTGAGGGGCTCTAAATCCGTTGGCCAGCAGAACATACAGGTGATGGGAAGAGCTGAATTGATGGGTGAGGCCAATTTTGGGTGACCAGTTACTGAAGCTGTCCGTTCTGTCATCAGGACGATTAAACCGGCATCCACCGAACGCACAGTCTGTACCATCGTCTTTGCTGCGTCCGGTCAGTCCATTATTGTCGTAGTCGTACTTTAGATACTCAAAGCGCAAGCCGGTGACGAGTTCGGTTCTGTCGGTTAGCTGCCAACCTATGTGCACAAAAGGAGCGATAACGGAAGCATCGGCATCATAATCGTAATGCGTGCCGGCTGGGATGGTTGCTGCCACAAACGCACTGGAGTGAATGGTATCGTTAGGCTGAATCTCCTTCAAAAACGCTCTGGTATACTCCAGATCGACCCCTGCGATTAGATCCAGCGGTCGTGAAAGGGATGCATGCCAGGAAGATTGAATTCCGGCACTGGCGTGACCGTTTTCTTCCACCGCCTGGCCCGGTAGAAAGTGCTGCATGAATACCATATCGGTATAGCGCAGATAGGGTGTGATGATGACGTTGGAGTCATTGTCTGCGGCGACTTCAAATCTGGATTGCCATCGCGCTGATCGCACGTCCCGAAATGCCTCCGGATTGGGGTTGTCTCGACGGGTACCGCCGCTCTTGTAGACTTCATGACCCGTCACAAATCCCGCTGTGTCCTGGTTCAGATTGGTCATTGCGAAGGTTGAGATCACCGCGTAACGATCGGCTTCATGTTTGTGCCGCAGAGTCAGCTTCTGCTGATCAAAACCGGAGTCATCCTTGATGCCGGCATCACTGGCAGCATTGAAGTCCAGCCGGTAAGCCGCGGCACCACTGCTCCACTTGAACCGATAATAGTCGTGGGGACCCGCTTCCAGCTGGGCTGATTTATGGGGCCCGTTCTGCAAGGGGCGGCTGATCACGTTGATGAGCCCGTGCATTGCGTTGGAACCATAAAGCGCCGTTCCAGGGCCTTTGATGACCTCGATGCGGCCGGCCTGTTCCGTATTGGCTTCAAAGAGTTCGTTGATGTTGCAGAACCCGGCAGCCCGAAGTGAGACACCATCCTGGGCCATCAGAAATGCACCACAACCACCCGCGCCAGTGAGTACCGGTGAGCGCAGTGCCGTCAGATGTTCCTGGCCATTGCCTCGGCTGATCCAACTTCCGGAGATCCTCGCCAGGGATTCGTTGATATGTGTATGCGAGGCGAGCTCCAGTGTGTCCTGGGCGATCAGGTCTGAATTTCCCGGAATCTCAGCCAGGGCTTTTTCAGCCCGGGTTGCAGTAACCACCAGGGTTTCCAGGTTGTCGGCAGAGAGGGCCGGCATGGACAGCAGCGTGAATAGAATCGGTAAAGTCGGCGCAGTTAACTTCATAGCGAGCACAATTACCCTAATTAGTTGAAGACAGATCGGCTTGTTTCGACTTTAATATAAATGACCGGTAGGAACAATCGCTGATCCGAACACCTCACGTATGCATACGAAGTAGATGGGCAAGCTACACCCCCAACAGAGAGCAGCCCTGGACATGGTTCCGGCTGACCGACCGATACTGCTGCTGATTCGACATTCCCTTCGAGAAGACGCAAACAATCTCATGCCGGGATTTGCCGTACCCCTGACGGCGGAGGGCGTAACCATGGCACGTCAGTGGGGCTCTGAAATCAGGTGGGGAATTCAAGCGGTTCATTCCAGTCAATGGCCTCGCTGCGTGGATACTGCTGAAGCGATGATTGTCGGGGCGGGGGTCCATGGGTCCGTGCAGATCGAAGATAAACTCTGTGAACCGGGCTGTTATGTCACCGAGATGAAACTGGCAGGGCCTACCTTTGCCAAACTGGGCCCAATCGAGTTCATCAGCAGGCTGCTGCAGTCTGAGCATCTATCCGGCACCAACACGACCAGAAAGGGTTCTGCGCACCTGATCAGTTGGTTAAGAAACAGGCAGCCTGAACCCGGCAGGATCAATCTGTTCGTTACCCACGATACCATCCTGGCCGGGTTGGTGTATGAATTGCTCGGCAAGCAACGCTTGTCCCGCGAAGATTGGCCGTGGATGCTCGAGGGCGTTTTTCTATGGTTCGATACAGAGTCCATTCACTGGGTCTGGCGTGGCGAAAGCGGTGAGCGGCATCTGGCAGATTATGAGCGCGCGTGACTACCCGTCAGCAAAAGTGACCGCGTGTCACCAAGTGTTGACAAATCATCATTGATACAGTGAACTTACCCCTGTAATCGTCAATTGAGGGCGAGGTGAGTCTTTCATGACTGATGGCACAGTTTTAGGCAAGAAAGTCGAATACGTCACCACTTACACTCCGTCGTTGTTAGTGACGCTACCCAGAAGTGAACAGCGGCAGTCTTTAGGCATTTCCGAAGGCGAGATACCATTCCGTGGCATGGACTTGTGGAATTGTTACGACTTCACATGGCTTAACGGCAAGGGGAAACCGGAGGTAGCCGTTGCCCAATTCCAGGTTCCCTGCAATTCCGCCAATGTCATTGAAGCCAAATCGCTAAAGCTTTATTTGGTCTCCTTTTGTCAGACGAAATTCGCCCGTCGGGCAGAAGTGAAGGAAACGCTGGAATCGGATCTCACCGTTGCTGTACATGCGCCAGTGAGTGTCAACCTGTCGGCCCCGGATCATGCCCAACACGTTGGCATCGGTGTTCTGACCGGACAGTGCATCGACAACTTGGATGTCGACATAGACGATTACTATTGGAATCCCGATTACCTGGAAATCACCTCCAATGTAACTGTCAAGGCAGCACTTTACACAAACTTGCTGAAAACGGTCTGCCCCATAACGGGCCAGCCGGATTTCGGCAGCATCCTCATTCAATACAACGGACGCGGCATCGGTCAGGAAGGGCTGCTGAAATACATCATCTCCTATAGAGAGCACCCGGAATACAATGAGCAGGTGGTGGAACGTATCTTTATGGACATTTTGAATCGGTGCCAGCCGGATCGACTGACCGTGTATGCAAGGTATGCGCGCCGCGGTGGCATAGACATCAATCCGTTTCGTTCTCTTGATGATAGTTATCCACCGGAAGTCAGGCTCTGGCGACAGTAGTTGTTCGTTGGCGCACTTTAGTCACTTGGACAGTGCTAAATAAGCCTGATATCTGTCCCTGATTTCGCTGATATATCTCACCGGTTCACTGCCGCGGCAATATCCAAAACGCGCGCGCCGTGCATATTCCCGTTTGGACAGGAGCAGTATGGCTTTCTCTACGTTGTCGAACCATACGTTCTGATCCCAACCCATTTGTTTCGCCAGACGCCGGGCGTCGTGGACATGGCCGTACCCGGCATTGTATCCAGCCAGCGAGAACCACAGTCTTTCATCCACCGGCAACGTGCTGGCGAACCGGTCCCTGGTCCATGCAAGGTAACTCACACCTGCGCGGATAGAAGTTTCAGGATCGGTCATTCGTGATTTATCAATGCCCACCTGTACCGCCGTATTCGGTAATAGCTGCAGCAAGCCGAGTGCGCCGGCAAACGACTTGGCGTTCGGATCGAAACGGCTTTCCTGGTACATCTGGGATACGATCAGCCGCCAGTCAAAATGGTGGTCGGGCGCATGACGTTTGACCATTGCATCAAAGGGCGACAGCGCATCGTCACGGCCCACCCTCTGCTGCTCGTGCTGCAGTATTCTCTTTGGATTCTTAAAATACTTGTTGTATACGAGGTTGAATCCGCGGCTTCTGTACTCCCGCTTCAGGAAGCGATTGATCTCATCTAACAGTTCCTGGTCTTCTTCCCTAACAATCCAGCCATGGTGAACCGGATCTCCCAGGACAAGCTCCGAATCCAGGTCCGGTAAGAATGTCTTTTCGATATCCACCAGGTTGCTATCCGCAAGGGTAGCTTCAAACTCGCCGGTGGCGACTCCTTCTATGATCGCGGCGGTGCCAAGATCTGCGGGAGCGGCTGTCAGTTGAAAATTCAGGCCCGCCTGTTTCAATTCAGTTAGACTTTCCCAATAGGAATAGTCTGGATTTGCTACGATCGTATGGCCCTCAAGATCTTGCAGTGAGCGAAGCTGCAAGTGCTTGCCGTTGGTTACAAAGACTTCATGCACTTGGTTGTATGGCTGCGAGAATGCGAACCCTTGATGCAGCCGTTGATCGGTGATGGTCATGGCCGCCGCGACCATGTCGCCGCGACCGGCAGCCAGCCACTCGAGGATATCTTCGCCGGCTGTTGGTACCACAATTTCCAGCCGCAGCTCAAGTTCCTTGCTGAATTGCTTCACGATCTCGTAGTCGAATCCCAACAGTTCGCCGCGCCACAGAAAATAGGTGGCGGGACCGTTGTGAGTTAAGACACGCAGGGTCTTGCGTTGCTTGATCCCGGACAGATCAGCTTTGTAGGTATCTTCCTTCTTCTGACTGAGTTTTACTTCAGTGATAAACAGATTCAGAGATTGCAGCAATTCGATCGAGTCTGGTCTGGCCGCCCAGGCGATGTTCCTTTCATCTGACAGATCAAACGCGATGCGGAAATCATCGCGGTATTGAAGCAATCCCTTTGCCTGATTGCTGTCCATCAAGGTTGCGTCATACTCACCCGAGATCACCAGATCCAGGATCTCATCCGGACCGAGACCGCTGTCAACTTCGGCTGTGACGGTATCTATTCCCGTCAGCGTATCTTTGTAGGAGGATCCTGAAGGGATCACCACGGTCTTGTTAATCAGGTCCGCAAGACCGGTAATCTTGCCACTTGAGGAAGCTGTTAGAATAACTTCACGAATGTGGCTTATCGGCAAGCTGTAAGAGATCCGTTTGCTGCGTGCTGGTGTCTCGGTGAGATTGGTGACAATAATGTCCCCTTGCCCGGCCAGGAGGTGATCGATCAGGTGCTCGAATTTATCAATAAATATCCATTGGGGAGTCAAGCCGAGCTGCGTTACGTATGTTTCCGCCAGGATACGATAGGTGGCAACCGGTAGACCTTGTCTGGGAAGGCCGTCACTGATATCCCATCGAGGAGCCAACAGACGAATGATGCCGCGTTTCTTGAGAGCCTGCAGATCTCCCGTCTCAACAAAGAGGGCTGATGGACCGGAACTTGCTGCTTCTGTCTCGCCGGCGGGTTCGGCGGATGAGCTGGGTGATTCAGATCTGCTGCAACATAGCAGCAGTGGAATCAAGAGTATGGCAAGTAAAGTACGGTGCGAGGCGCTGACATGCATTGAGTAATCAATCCCCCTGTCTGGGCATCAATAGATTACGTATCCACTTGATCAAGTTGTTGTCTCTTAGCAGATATCGATCGATTTCGTCGAGCTCCTTGGCACGTTCAAGTGGATGCTCGAACAGATCCGCACGAGTGACCATCGGTAAGGTGAGATCCAGCTGCTTGACCTCTCTGGCAGGGCTTCCCGCCGCAATGGTATTTGGGGCGACGTCTGCAACCACGACGGATGCAGCGGCGACGATGCTGTTCCTACCGATCGAAACTCCCTTGCAGATGGTTGCGCCAGAGGCAACCCAGACATTGTCTTGCAGGATGATCGGTTTGGTGTTGCCAACAGGTTCGGTGCGGTCGTACAAGTCGTGCCAGTCAGCGTCGGTTAAGTAAGCTCCTGCGGCAATCATGCAGTTGTCACCAATCCGGATCTCGGAAGCTGAATCTATTCTGACTCCCGGACATAGAAGACATTGATTGCCGATATTGATGTGACCTTGATGCTCTTTATGAGTCCAGGTGGACAGGCAAACTCTGCGATCGCGGGCGGTGACGATATGTGCGTTTTCGCCGATGCTGATGTGCGATCCATGAATCCTGATATTCCAGGGCTTCATGAAATGGAAGCCACGGCCCAAAGCTGCTAGCTGTGGTGCCAGAAAATGGCTGCTATAGAAATCCTCGAAGCAACGATAGGCCTGCTTGATGAAGTAGGGGCGATGATCACTGATCAAGAAACAGCTACCTCCAACCGAACTCGGCTTTGGAAATTTTGTCAGAGATGAACGCAATGTGAGCGGCCTTCGCTCCGAGCTTATCAGAGATGAACGCAATGCAAGCGCCATTCATGCGAGCGCCATTCGCTCGATACCAGCAATAAAAAAGATTGCAGTTGCTGACGAATTTAAGCATATTGACCGCGTCCGGTTACTGGATCACTCGGTGCGCTGGCAGCAGGTTTTCCTTCAAGTGTCGGGCGGCAATTCTAACACAACTAAGAATGTCTGTTAGAAAGTACTATTTTCAAGAGATGTAAGAGAAAGAGCATGGGAAATAGACAGATCGAAACCAGCACAAAGTACCTGAGTCGCATTCAGGACCGACTGATCGATGAGTTGATCGGCATCAGTCGCGGCGTTATAGCTGATGGTATCGTGGATGAAAGTGAAGTGATCTTCTTAGGTCAGTGGATCGAGAATCATCGTGAAGTAGCAGATAGGTGGCCTGCGAATGTGCTCTATGCCCGTCTGGTTGAGATGCTGAAAGATGGGGTCTTGGACGCTGATGAACAGCGTGAGTTGCTGGAGACCTTAATGGATATTACCGGTGGCAATTCCGTGTATCAGGAATCCAGCAGATCTACCACCCTGCCTGTAACTCAGCCGCAACCGGAGATCGTGTTTGAAGGATCTGTCTTTTGTTTGACCGGCAGATTTGTGTTTGGATCCAAGATGGAGTGTGAGGAGATCATCGTCGATCTAGGTGGTGTAGTCATTCCTGCACCGACTACCGATACCGACTATCTGCTGATTGGCGAAGTTGGAAGCCCGGATTGGATTCACTCCACGTTCGGTCGGAGTATTGAGAAAGCGATAGAACTCCAGGGTCATGGTCACCCCATCAGCATCCTGTCGGAAGAACACTGGGTTAACCAGTTACCTGAGTGAATTAATCTGGGACGGCAGACGACTGAACTGCGCTAGCTAGAGTCTGCTCATAAAGTTGTTAAGAAGGTTAAGACCCCATCGCCCAGCCAGCCAACCCGGAAGCTGGGTTCTTCCTGCACCAACCTGACAATATAGCAAGGGTGTGTTTCAGACAAT
>Ga0187827_10002508_pt1 | contig 24974 bp, 13 predicted proteins | sample ETNtaG_39_FD_167969 | JGI IMG/M metagenome (GOLD analysis project Ga0187827, IMG submission 167969) | Marine microbial and viral communities from oxygen minimum zone, Eastern Pacific Ocean - ETNP2014_SV_150_PacBio MetaG (Illumina Assembly) | ecosystem: Environmental > Aquatic > Marine > Hypoxic... | reverse complement strand
TCATCTCCAGCTCAGGCGTTGGAGCTTGCACAGACGTCAAAGATCCCGCTGCTGAGGCACCATATCGCACGACGATTGGCCTCCGTGCCACCGGCGACGAATAGACGGAAATGATTGCAGTCAGATCACGGGAGTTCCAAGATATGACTTCTTTAAGTGGCGCAACAGCCGCAACAGAAAATGGCTACTGAAAATCAGCCAGACGACCGCCTGAAGATACGTCGCACAAACATGGCTCCGGGACGCCGCAAAGGTGCCGTGGGCCGGCTCTTTTTTCTGGTCGTGCTTCTCATCATGACTCTGTGGGCGATGCGTTACCTGAACAGCCCGGCCGCACATCGCGTGTTCCGGATGTTCTTCGGGAACAAGCCGCAGGCTTCAGAAGAGCCGCCCGGAACCGAAGAAGGTGAAGAGCTGACGCCCGTGCGCATTCTTAAAGACCAGTAGACCTCCTGCATCCGTAGGATGGCCGTCCTCGGCCGGCTCTTGCCCAGCAGCTCAAGACGGGTGAGGGCGCCCATCCTACATGGGAATGGCGCGTACTTTAGCGGGCGTGGCATGGGCGTCTCGCCCGTGGAGGATTGTGAGTCCTTTGACCACGGGCGAGACGCCCATGCCACGATGGAATTCTCAAAAGCACTTCCGGCTTGGAATACCAAACCGCTGGCGAAGGGCATCAAACACTTCATAAATAAGGCGAAAGAAAAAAGTCGGACGGCCCAACCACTTCGGGTATGTCATGAGCAAAACAAAGAGACGAACTTTTATCAGGAATTCGGTGGCTGCCGGTACTGCAACTCTCGCCCTGCCTCGCTTCAGCATTGGCGAAGCTGGAGAATCTCCCAACTCGAAACTCAACCTGGCATTTATCGGGTGCGCCGGGCGCGGGGCAAGATCGCTCAACAGTTGTAAATCTGAGAACTATGTCGCGCTCTGCGATGTGGATGAAGCGCATGCGGCCAAGAGCTTCAAACAGTTCCCTGACGCCAGGCGCTTTCAGGATTTTCGGGTCATGTTCGACAAGATGGAGAAGGAAATTGACGCGGTAGTTGTATCGACTCCCGATCACACGCACTTTGCAGCGACCATGGAGGCCATGAGGCGGGGCAAGCATGTTTATGTCGAGAAGCCGCTCACTCATGACATCTGGCAGGCGCGCACGTTGCGAAAGGCCAAGCACCACTACAAGCTCGTTACGCAGATGGGCAATCAGGCTCATGCAACAAACGGAATCCGCAACGCGGTCGAATGGAGCCGTGCTGGCCTCATTGGCGAGATCAAAGAAGTCCAGGTAGCTCACAGCGGTCCGAACTTCGGAAGCAAGTTCTTTACGAATCCTGAGACCATGCCCCCGAAGGCGGACGAGATACCTGAAACAATGGATTGGGATCTGTGGCTCGGTCCGCTTTCTCCTCGTGACTATTCGCCGGAATACGCACCGCACAGTTGGCGCTCTTTCTGGGACATGGGCGGCGGTATGCTCGGCGACTGGGGATGCCACACGGTGGATGCGCCGGTCTGGGCCCTCGATCTCGGATTGCCCGGCAAGGTCGAGGTGGTCGAATGTGCCAAAGCTCCAGTGGGCGTTATTCCGGCTCACTCCGTGCTCAAGTTTCACTTCCCGGGCAAGGACGGAAAGCCACCTGTCGTCATGACCTGGTATGACGGCATGAAAAACGAAGGAACGAAGCCGCCCGCAGCTCCGGATTACGGGTACAAAAAACTCGGAGGCGGCGCCATCCTGATGGGTGACAAGGGCTGCATCGTCACGCCCGGCCATCCCCGCAACGCTACCATCTATCCACGAACTTACTTCCGCGACATCAAAGACCAACTTCCCGAACAAAGTATCCCCCGCGTCCCGGATTCCTCCCCCTACAAAGAGTGGTTCCGCGCCATCAAGGGTGAAGGCCCCGAGCCCGGCTCGAACTTCGATTACTCCGCCCATCTGACAGAGATTGTCCTGCTCGGCGTGCTGGCGCAACGCACGGGCAAGAGTTTCGAGTGGGACGCTGAAAAATGCCAGAGCGGAGATCCGGAGATCGACGTATTCATCAAACAGCCCGTCCGCAAGGGATGGGAGTATGGTGAGGAGCTCTGGAAGGAAGGATAGGAGGCTCAGCGGCTGGGAAGCCTACGCCAGACACTTCTTCGGTACCTTACATACCATGGTGTATGCCGGATCGAAGATGTTGCCGAGATCGTATTCCACACATTGCCCCAGCAGCATGTTGGCGGCAAGGGCGTCGAAACCGTAATCCTGTTGCAGCCATTTCAGCATCTCGGTCGTTGCGTGCTGAACGCATTGATCCAGCGGGCGTGCGTTGCCGACGGTGAAGACGTAATCGTCGTTTTCGCCCCGCGGCCATGACGACTCTTTTCCCTTGAGCACTTTGAACGTGACCTGGACATCCATACTGATCTCGACACCAGTGCCGACGATTTCGCCGCAGCCCTGGGTCGCGTGTCCGTCGCCAAGATGGAACAACGCGCCCTCAGCAAACACGGGGAAGTAACAGGTAACTCCGCTGACGTAACCCCGGTAATCCATGTTGCCACCGTTGGGGCCGGACGTACCCGTATTGATGGACTGCCCGCCCGGTGGTGCAACGCCGAAACAGCCGAGCATGGGAGCGAGAGGAGCGACGATCTTGTCCGGTGTATGGCCGGGCAGTTCGGCAGTAGCTGTGCCCGCTTCCAGATCTATCTGCCAGTCGATGATTTCATGGTCGTCCGGCAGCGAACGCACGTAATTGGGATCCACGACATTTGCGGCGACCACCTTCCGCGTCCAGCCGAATTCTCGATTAGGCCTAATGCTGTCGAGCGTAACCTGTAACGTGTCCCCCGGCTCAGCACCTTCGATGTAGAAGGGGCCGGCCATTGGGTTGCCGCGTTCGGTGATGTTTTCGCCGGAGGAATCGTTGCCACGGGCATCGACGGTGGTGGTTGTCACGGAATCGCCATCGGCGACCTTGAGTACCGGCTCATGCCAGCCGAGTGTGGTGAAGTAATGTGTGGGTGTGAATGTGTGATTCATGGTCTGGTGGAACGGTGGGCGTGGCGACGGGCCGTCAGCCTGTCAGCCAGAAAATCTTGGTCAGTGTTCGTACCTTGGATTATTAAAAGACAGGCAGGCTGGCTGGCAGCCCGTCGCCACAGATTCAGCTCGCAACGATTTCCTTCATTCGTCTTGCCATTTCAATCTGCACATCACGGTCGCCCCCGACCTCGTGGATGACGCAATCGTCGTAGCCGATGTTGCGCAGCTCTCTCATGAGGACCGGCCAATCGGTATCGCCGTCCATGAGAGGGGTGAAGTTCTTGTCTTTTCGGCTGAAATCTTTGAAGTGGACTTTCTTGATGTTTGCACCGAGCTCGCGAATCCACATGTCTTCCCAGCCGTAAAACATCATGTTGGCGGTATCAATGTAGATGCCGATCCATTCGCTGCCGATTTCCTCGACAATCTGGTTACACTCGCGCGGATTGAGCAGGAATTTATTCCAGACGTTTTCGATGCCGATGTTGACCTTGTGTTCGGCGGCTACCGAAGCCACATCCTTGAGCGCATCAACGAGGTTATCCCAAGCCTGCTGGTAGGTGCCCTCGCGGGCGAGCTGACCGGGATGCAGAAGGGTACAGTCTGCGCCGAGGCGACCGCCGATTTCGAGTGAACGGACAAGGCTCTTCACGCGGTCGTCCCGCTCGGCACTGTCCGGGCTCAGCAGATTACCTCCCTCGGGGCAGGAGGCGATGACGCTGCCGATGTGGATGTCAGCGGCGGCACACTTCTCGCGAACAGCATCTATCTCTTCATCAGAGTTATCCGTGTTGAGATCTTTGCCCGGCCGGAAGGTGAGCTCGACGCATTCGTAACCTGCCGCGTTACAGAGCTCGAGGGTGTCGTCGAGGGACATATCGCCAAAGATGATTTGGGTGACGCCGATTTTCATCATGTACTCCTGATGGTGGTTTTGGTTGAAGGGCTGGTCTTTATAAGTCCTATATCGTCACCGAGGAGTCAAGCGGGCCTCAGCTACCGGGATGCCGTGGAGATGAGAGTCGCCCTGCCGAAGTGTGCTGCTTGACTCGACTCACTTCGCTCGTCTCGTCTGTGCCATTACAAAGGCATTCACCACCCTCTATTCACTATTCACCATTCACCGCTCACCATTCACCATTCACCATTCACCATTCACCATTCACCATTCACCATTCACCATTCACCATTCACATCCTCCTCCTCACACCTCCGTCCCCGACGGCACCACCGCGTTCTTCGGGATGCTCACGATGCCATCACGGATGTAGAAGAAGTCTCCGTCAGCTTCCTGGACGTTGTCTTTGTTGATGAGACGGCAGTTGTTCCCGATGCGCGCGTTCTTGTCGATGATCGCTTCGTGCACTTCGCATGATTCGCCGATCCCTACGTGCGGCATATTGGCGTCCATGTTCGTCTGGAAGTCTCCTGCGGACTCATAGAAATCTGCGCCCATCATGACGGTATCGCGCAGTATGGTGTTCTTGCGGATGAAACACCGGATTCCGATCATGCAGTGATGAATGCTCGCCCATTCCAGAATGCATCCGTCCGCGATGACGGACGCATCAATCTGGCACTGCTGAAACTTGGAGGCCGGGAGCTGGCGCGGGCGCGTGTAAATCGGCTCGGGGAAACTGTAAAAATCGAAGTCCGGCACGACGTCCGTGAGAGCCAGGTTCGCTTCGAAAAATGACCGAATTGTCCCAATGTCCTCCCAGTAGCCGCTGAACGGGTACGCCAGAGCTTTGAATTCGCCAAATGCGTTCGGGATGATCTCTTTACCGAAGTCCGTGTGTTCATTGTCCAGCAGTTTCACCATGACCTCCCGATTGAACACGTAGATCCCCATGGACGCGAGGTGCGATTTTCCTTGAGTAACAATACCGAATCGGTCGAGTGAACCTGCCGGCAGAACGAGTTCGTCCAGGAGTTCCTCCTCCTGCGGCTTTTCCACAAACCGTTCGATCATGCAGTCATCGTCGATATGGAGGATGCCGAAGCCCTTGGCCTTTTCTTTTTCCACGGGAATCACTGCGACGGTAAAGTCTGCGTCGTTGGACTGATGCCAGTCAATCATCTTGCGATAGTTCATCCGGTAGAGCTGGTCACCGGACAGAATGACGATCGGATCGTGCTCGGGAGAATTTATGTAGCGCAGGTTCTGCCGAACTGCGTCCGCGGTGCCCTGATACCAGAACGAGCTTTCGGGCGTCTGCTGGGCCGCGAGGATTTCGACAAAGCTTCTACTGAAGTGGTCGAACCGATACGTGCCTTCAATATGGCGGTGCAAGGACACAGAATTGAACTGCGTCACCACATAGATCTTGCCGAGGCCGGAATTGAGGCAGTTGCTGACGGGAATATCAATCAGCCGATACTTGCCGCCAAGTGGAACCGCCGGCTTCGAACGATGTGAGGTAAGAGGAAAGAGACGCGTGCCTTCGCCGCCGCCGAGGACCACGCAGAGAGGCTCTTTCATGCCACTGGACTGGGTAGGTGAGAATATCTTGGTGCTCATAGACGCGGCATTGTAGTGAGAATCAGGTGTTCGTAAAACGTCCGTGCATTTGAATGAGTTGCGAGTGGCGGTGGTTTCTTTACTTCTTGATAAACAGGCGCACACACAAGGCAGAATTGACGATGCCGGCCATAAGATTTGAGCCCAGCCATAAATGCGAATCGACGGCTGCAAGAACGGGGGCTGTTCACACGCCACACGGCGCATTTCCCACCCCTTGCTTCGCCCCGGTCGGCACGCTGGGCTCCGTGAAGGGAGTCTCCCCTCAACAGCTTGATGAAATGGCGGCCAGTCTGATTCTTGCCAACACCTATCATCTTTACCTTCGGCCCGGTCACGAGCTCATCGCTGAATTGGGCGGCCTGCACAAGTTCATGAACTGGCCGAATCCCATTCTCACCGACAGCGGCGGATTCCAGGTCTTCAGCCTGGAGCATCGGACAAAGGTGACCGAGGAAGGCGTCGAATTCCGCTCGCATATCGACGGCTCGAAGCATCTGTTCACGCCGGAAAGTGTGATGCAGATCCAGGCCGGCCTGGGAGCGGATATCATCATGGCCTTTGACCAGTGCGTGGCCGTGCCAAACTCCGGAAAGGTCTTCGAAGACGCGATGCATCGGACACACCGGTGGCTCACGCGTTGTGTAAGATCGAAAACCAGGGACGACCAGGCCCTGTTCGGAATCATCCAGGGCGGCGTCGACCCCGAATTGAGAATTGAGAGCACGAACTATGTCTGTGGAGAGGACGTCGACGGTGTCGCCATCGGCGGGCTGAGCGTCGGCGAGACCAAAGATGAGATGTACTCAACCCTCGATCTGATCGAGCCACATATTCCAGCGGAGAAGCCGCGCTACCTCATGGGTGTTGGTTCGCCAGAGGATCTGGTGGAATGCGTGGCGCGAGGCATGGATATGTTTGACTGCGTCCTGCCGACACGCATCGCACGCAATGGCGCTCTCTTTGTCCGCACGGGCCGGCTGAACATCCGAAACGCAAAGTTCGCGAACGACCCTGGCCCGGTCGATGAAGATTGCACCTGCTACACATGTCGCAATTTTTCACGGGCTTATCTACGTCATCTGATCCGATGCGAAGAGCTCCTCGGGTACACGCTCAACAGCATTCACAATCTGCGTTTTCTTCTGCAATTGATGGAGGATATTCGATCGGCGATCGATGAAGGGAAGTTTGCGGAATTTCGACAGAGTTTTATCGCGGGGTTCGAGGTCCGCGATCATGAGGTGCGAATGCGGAACAGAGAGGCGAGGCTGGAGAACGTGAGGAGGCGAAAGGATTGAGCCTCACTCCTGAAACATTCCCAGATTCACCGCTTCTCCTCTGTCCTTCAGGTCCAGCATGAATTTAGGAACGGAGCCCGTTGGCCGGTGCTGTCCTTCCCGGCTGGAACCGGCGCGTTCCTCGAAATAGAAAAGTTCGTTCAGGCTGAATGCCTCTCCTTCGATGCCGCTGATTTCGACTATTTCGGTAATCCTTCGTGCGCCGTTGGGGAAGCGGCTCTGCTGGACCACGATATCGATGGCGGAAGAAATTTGCCGTTTGACCGCGGTGAGTGGCAGCTCGGTACCGGCCAGCAGAACCAGCGTCTCCAGCCTGTTCAGAGCGTCTCTGGCCGCATTTGCGTGAAGCGTGGTCATCGAGCCGTCGTGCCCGGTATTCATGGCCTGCAGCATGTCCAGGGCCTCACCGCCGCGGCACTCGCCGACAATAATCCGATCCGGCCGCATGCGAAGGCTGTTGGCCAGCAATTGGCGAATGGGGATAGCGCCTTTTCCATCGAGGTCGGGGGGACGGGCCTCCAGCGGCAGCACGTGCGGTTGATTGAGCTGCAGCTCGAGAGCGTCTTCGATGGTGATGATGCGTTCGTTCTGCCCGATGAAAGACGAGATGAAATTGAGGAGCGTGGTCTTGCCTGAGCCCGTGCCTCCCGATACGAGAATGCTCTGCTTGTTTTCCACGGCGGCTTTGAGGAAGCGTGCGATATTCTTCGACATGCTCCCGTAGTCTACGAGCTCCTGGGGTGTGAAGGCCCGCGGCCTGAACTTGCGGATGGTCAGCAGGGTCCCGATTCCGGATAGCGGCGGAAGGATGACGTTGATTCGTGATCCATCAGAAAAACGCGCATCGACCATCGGACTCACCTTCGCATCAAGTTTCCTGCCCGAAGGTTCGAGCAGCCGGTGTGCGACTTCGATCAGTTCCTCTTCGTCACGGAACGAGGTCTTGGCTTTCACAATGCGGCCATCCTTTTCCACGTAGACCGAGTCGTAGCCGTTCACCATGATCTCGCTGATAGTCGGGTCAGCGAGGAAGACATCGAGCGGCCCAAAGCCCGCGCTGTGTGCCCGGGCGATTGGGCCCCTGCTTTCTGGCGTCGCCCTTCTCGTTGGTTTCGGTGTGCCCGTATAGCTGGATGCATCTCTGATATTCGTGAGCTGCAATTGCACTCGGCCCACGCCAATCTGGTCTCCGCCGGCGAGGACTTCGGAATCCTCCACTGGCGCGCCATTGATAGTTGTGCCACGTTTGCTCTTCAGATCGATAACGTGGAGGCCGTTTGCCTCAGCCACGATCTTGCAGTGCAGCTTCGAAACCGAGCTGTCGTTGAGGATCAGATCGTTGTCAGAGGCCCGCCCGATCAGAAACGGTGACTGCCTTATCTGGATGCTCCTCTGCGCGCCCGTTTCGGGATCTTTGAAGACGATGTTAGCCATGTGCCTTTCTTGGATTCAGGTAGGACATCAGTGCTCCGCCCCCAGCTTGATATTGCTTTCCGGTTCGGTGACCACTTTCGGATATTCCTCAACCAGGCTGTCGAAAGGCACGACTGGATCGACGATGCACGCCCCATCGAGCTTGCCGGATTCCAGCCAGTCGAAGCAGGTATCGATGATGCGCCTGCGCGTCCAGCGCGGGTACTCGCGATTCGGTTCAGTGCAGGCCCGGGAGAAAATGATGTTGGGAGTATTCTTGTGCGCCTCCGCTCCGAGGTCGAGCCCCGCGTCCATCAGGCCGGGCGCAGCGCCGAGAACGACATTGCCACCGAGCGAGACACTCCGAAGCGACTGCTGGAGGGCCTGACGATGTCCGCTGTAATCGATGCAGACGTCAGCGCCGCGATTGTTTGTGAGATCCCGAATTTCGAGACCGATGTCCGTATCGAGCGGATTGAGCAGCAGGTCCGCGCCACATGCCCTGGCCGCTTCCCGGCGATTGGGAAGTGGATCGACGGCGACAATACATTCTGCTCCGGCAAGCCGCGCCACCTGAACCACCATCAGGCCCAGCGCACCCATGCCGAATGCGACGACCACGTCGCCGGGCCGCACATGCCCGTCACGAACCGCGCCCAACGCAAATTCCGCTGGGTCGATGCAGACTGCAGATTTCCATGACATGCTTTCAGGCAGCTTTCGGCATTGATCTTCCGCCTTCGTCTGTGTCTCGCGAAAAGGGCCGTGCGAGAAGACAATTTCACCGACTTTTAATTCATTGACCTCCGGTCCGAGCTCGATCACCTCGCCGACAAACATGTTGCCTACACGATTCGGGTAGATGGATCGATCCTCAGGCGAACCAACATGGATTCCCTTTTCGGAATCAAAGCCCCCGCGGTGATTTGCCTTACCCGCAAACCATTGCATTTCCGTTCCGTGTTTGGTTGCAGAGTTGGTGCAGCGAATCCGGATTTGATTCCCTGACAGAACTGGTTCTTCGTAATCGCGAAATTCCAATTTCAAAGGTGCAGTGCAGATGAGCTCTTTGGGCATAGTCTGGTCTCAATATCGACGACGTGCTGGGTTGTTACTTTTAACAGTTCCGTTTATTCATCATCAAGTCAGAAGTAATCAGGGGCGTCGGCCGCATCCTCTGTATGGTCCTTTGAGTCTACGACTGTTTGGCGTTCAGAACAATGAATTTCATATTTCTGCTGCTTCTGAGCACGGTTAGCTCGTCACTATCATTTGGAGAAAGCATGGTTGCTTACAAACCGGACATCGTTGGTGTTGACCGGATGTTCATGGTGGCTCTCAAGATGCCTGCAAAAACACCAGAGATAAAAGTGACATTGCCCGATTCGGTCGAGATGTTCGATCGGTCAAGGCTGCCGACCAGAAAGACGCTGCGCAAGTATTACTTCCGCAGCACTAAGCCTGCGAAGTCTGCGGACATTCTGTTCCGACATCCGGAGGGTGACATCAAAGTCACCATCGAAATCTGGTCGTTCGAGGACTTGTGTAAGTTCCGCAAACTGAAAAAGACGCAGCTCCCGCGGCGCTGGCCTCTCGGCGAAATGTTACCGGAACTGAAAGAGGCGCAGACGATCACTACAAAAGCTCAGAAGAAAGCGGCGAAGGACAGCAAGAGGCTTCCAGGCAAGCTCTGGTTGAATTATTCGGACGATCAGATCTGGTCCCTGCAGCCGGACTCCACCATACCGCGCTGGCATTGGGTGAATATCCAGAAGGGATGCCCGGTTCATGGAAAAGAGGTGTATCGAGGCAGACCCTTCTACCCGTGGAAGGATGAGAAAGGGCGGCCGCTCCGCACTTACAGCAGCGCGGTGCTTCCTTATGCCTGGAAACTCAAGTGCCCCATTGATGGCGCTCTCTATCCTTCCAACGATTTCGGTAACGGGGACATGACCAGCGGTGAATTTCCCGATGACGGCTTTGGCGGCGCATGCGATTACAAAGGAAGCAAGTACGGCTTTGTCGCCGAGACTTGCCAGTCTTACTGCCACAAGATGCTTGCAGTGGCGCCACAATGCGCGAACGCTTACCTGGTAACTGGTGACATGCAATACGTTCACAAGGCCCTGGTGGCGTTCAGCCGCCTGGCCGTCGAGTGGTCGTACCTGGCAACAATGACTCAGCACCGACACCGCGACCGCCGCGGGCAGGTCGAGCGTCTGGGCCCTGCGCCATTCAGCGAAGGACCTTGTCTATCCGGCAGTGGGTTCACTGTCTACAGCATCGACCAGCCTGGCTATCAGTGGCGCCATGCAGAGGCGTACGACCAGATATTCCCTGCCATTAGGAAAGACAAGAAGATCGTCCCTTACCTCCAGTCAAAGGGCTTTGACGTCCAGTCTCACAAAGACGTGCGTCGCTTCATCGAGGAAAACCTCTTCGCGGTCTGGATGCAGGGAGCGATGGATCTGGCCACGCGATCCAACGAGCCCTATCACCAGCGCGGTCTGGCACGCATGGCCGAATCGCTCAATTACCAGCGTGGCGACGAATTCATGGACTGGCTCTATGACGAACAGGGCAAGATGCGCTTCTTCGTGACGAACGGCTTCTTTCGCGATGGCGCGCCTTACGAATCGAGCGGCGGCTACAACGGAATGCACCTGGTGGCCCTCGGCCCGATTATTGAATCCATCGAGCATATGCGTGAGCTCCGGCCCGACGTCTACCCGGATGAGAAGTATCCCAACCTGACTCGGAGCCGCCGATACCATCACGTCTTCGATTTCTCAATGAACACCGTCAACATCGACCGCACTTATCCGAGAGTCGGCGACGATGGCGCGCCCCCGGTCTATCGAAAACGGCCAAAGCGATCTTTTCAAAATGGCGGCACAGAGGCATTCGAGCACGCGTACAGAATCTTCAAAGATCCGAAGTTCGCCTGGGCCCTCATCAACAGCCGGGGCTGGAAGCCTTCGCTGGATTTCCCTTTCACCCGCGAAGAAATCAAAACGGAAGCAGCAAAATGGCCTAACAACTGGAACGACCAGAGCTGCCTGCAGGATGGATACGGCCTGGCCATGTTGCGGAGCGGCAAAGGCACAAAGAAACGTGCCCTTTGGATGATGTACGGCCGCGCAAGGGGGCACGTCCATGACGACATCATGCATATCGGCATGGACGCATTTCAGAGCGAGATCCTCGGTCATTTGGGCTACCCGCGAAACTGGAATCACTGGACGAAAAACTGGATGACTCAAATCCAGGCCCGGCAGATCCCTTTTGTAAACATGACCGCGTCTGCCCAACTCTTCGCGGACGCTGGCCCGGTGCACGTGGCCGAGGCCCTCGCCTACGGGATGCGAGATCAGGTAAAGCTGGGCAAGGGTTACACCGTCAGCAAAAGTGCGTGGCAGCGCAGAATGCTCGCCATCATCGATGTCTCTCCTGATGAGTTCTATTGCATCGATTTCTATCGAATCTCCGGAGGCAAGGAACACTGGTGGACCTTTCACGCGCAGGAAGGGGAGTTCACAACCGAAGGACTCAATCTGAAAAAACAGAAAGGCGGCACTCTCGCCGGTCCTGATGTGCCTTACGGAGACGAAGCGTGGCTGAAGAAGGCAGGCTGCAGGAAGGGCGGATATGGCTTCGGCGGTAACATGTTCGCCTTCCCTCACCTTTACAACGTCGAGCGTGCCAGGCCGAAAAGTGTATGGCACGCGGACTGGGCTTTGAAGGATTCGGATGGCCTGCACTTTCGCCTGACCGTGCCGAGCGCGGAAGGCGTGGAGACCGTCGTCTGTGATGGCAAATCTCCCGCGGGCGCGTCGCCCTACGAAATGAAATGGCTGCTCATGCACAACGAAGCAAAATCACCTGCCCGCACCCAGATAGCCAGTGTGATGGAGCTCTACCGCGAGCGGCCGGTCATCAAATCTGTCCGCCCCCTCGAGGTGACAGGCAAAGATGAAACCGGCTTCAAACCGTACGGCCTCATCGTCGAGCTACACAGCGGCCGCACAGACACCATCTTTGCCTCCGCCGATGGCGCGGTGAATCGGACTGCGGAAGGCGGTTTCGAATTCGCAGGCAGATTCGGGCTCCACTCTGAGAAGAACGGCAAGACCGTGAATGCCGTCCTGGTCGGGGGCACGCACCTGAAGCGTAACGGTCACGGCATCACTCTCGAGAAAGCCGAGTATCGCGCGGAGATCACCAAAGTTAATCGAGAGGAAGAGATCATCACCGTTTCTGCACCGCCGCCGAATCTGGATGCCATTGTCGGTAAGACCATCTTCATCACGAATCCCGTTCGCCGTATCGCTTACAAGGTTCTGGAGGCCAACTCCGTTGAGGGAGGCGCCGAACTGAGTCTCGAGTTTGAGTCTCACATCGGCACAGGAAAGGTGACGGGACACGGTGACCACCAGCTTAAGACTTCCACACCCTTCGCATTGAGAGGATATCGTTATTACCACGGCGCACGCCTCGTCAACGCCGCACGGACCGCTGAATACCGGCTCGACGGAATCAGCGGCCACGTCTTCATCAACGGCAAAGAGCATCCGAATGCCAAGGCCAAAACACTGAAAACAGAGTTTCCACCGAACACCTGGTTTGATGTTTTCGACTACGGCGTCGGGGACGAAATCGTCTGGCCGCAAACATCCGCACTGACACGCCGCTCCAGATAAAGTTGGAGAAAAGGCATTAGTCGGGGCCACTCCAAAGCACGCTCTCCGAGAATCGGAAAACCTTCTTTGAGTTTGCCCCTTAATGCCCAAATCCTGAATATTTACCTTTGAAGTCTGTCCGTGGCAGGCCGACATGCGCCATTCACCAAGCATCCTCTTGACCCTGTTTCTGCTGCTCTGCGGCTCCCTGCACGCCAACCAGGGCTCCATGTTCGACCCGGCGATGATTCTGCCTCTGAACTGTATGGAGACGACGAAGCAGTATCGGCTGGTCAAGGGTAATGCTCCGGCGTTCCTCTACTTTCCAGGAGAAAAGGTCGACCTCACTTTTTCATTCTCAAACGTCGGAGCAAAGGCGGAACAGATTTACGCGATCGAAATCCAGGGGGTGCACACCCGTCGGCCGAACAAGGCAAGAATCTATGTCGATCCCTTTGGCCATCCCGACATCCTGAATCTAGACGGCAAAGCCATTCGACATCCGCTCGAAATCGAATCAGGCGATGAGAAGGAAGTGGCCTTCGAAGTGAGAAACCTGCCCGTGCCGCAACGCTACGGCACCTATTGCCTGATCCTGCTCAGAGGCGAAGGCAAGAAAAAGGAAAACAGAATCCTGCTTGGCTCGGTCGTCCGTCTGGTCAGGACCAGGGACGACGCGATTGTTGAGAACACCCCCGTATTTGGTGAAGGGCAGATCTTCAGCGGATTCAAGGACAAAGCCGAAGCAGCCGGGGCCTATTACCGCATGGGCGTACGTGGGGTTCGCTGCGAAATCTCCTGGCGCGGAAACAAGCCGGACGGCTCATACGACTGGAAACAATACGACGAGTTGACGGGGGCACTGAAGGAGGGCGGCATCCAGGCGATGTTTACCCTCGGCGGCGTCACCTCGAAGATGTACGGCATCGCCACGAGCCATCAGCCGATTCCGGCCGCGGTGAAGCCCGACTGGAACGGGAGCCCCTATGGCGGAAGAGCAGACTGGGGATGCGCGCCGAAACATTTTTCGCTCTATGCGGAGTGGGTTAGAAAGTTCTCCGAGCGTTACTGGGAGAACGGCAAGGGCGCTCTCTGGGGATTCGAGAACTACAACGAGCCCTGGGAAGGCGGCGGCATCAGCGGTTACGCTCGCGATTGCATCAGCTATCGCGACTGGCAACGATACATGGCCAGGGCCGCTTACTCGGTCAGCAAGAACATCCGTATCTGCGCGGCATCTTCGATCATGAATACTGAGGACAAGTTTTACTCCGAAGGCCCGGACGAGAATGGCAAGTACGAATTCGACCAGCACATCGACGTCTTTACTGACCACTACGTCACGCCGAACATGGCCTATGGTCCGGCCGTTGCAAAGGCGCATGGGAAATTTTCCATCGAGAACGAGACGTGGCTCGTGATCAGCGAGTACCTGTTGCCCCAGGTGATGTGCCAGTGGATGGCCTCCGGCCAGAGCGCAGTGTCTCCCTGGCATCCAAGGGTTCTCTTTCAGGGCGTGGCCGGCGGCCACCAGAGATACCACTGTCCCAGCACAGTGCCGGTGGCCACGGCCGCTTTCAATCACTTTGTGACCGGGCTCCGATTTAAACGGCTAGCATTCCACAACCACCTGCCATGGCTGTTTCAGTTTGGCGAAGACGACAACCCGCGGGGCGTCTGCGTCATGTTAGGCCAGCTCCTCACTCGCGGCGGGCCGACTCCGCAGGACAACCCACATGGACGCCTCTGGGGTCAAGTCGATTCTGTAGATGGCGGCATCATTACCGTGGATAACACCGACGGCTCGTTACGTTTCTACGACGTGGCAGCCAATGAAGTTTTTCAGGGCCAGAAATCGGTGAGGATCGATCTCACCATGCTTCCCACCTACATCCAATCTTCCCGTGGGCCAGCACACACTGTGGAGCGCGTCCGGCAAGGCAACATTAGAGACAAATATCCGGCCGAGATCCTGCCTCACGATTTTACCCAGCACATTACTGACAAGGCTCTCGCACTCAACGTTGATCTGGCCAATCGGCTGAACCGCCCAATCACCGGCAAGCTGACCGTCAGAGCACCCGATGGGTTCGGTGTCGCAAACAATGGTGAGTCGGTTTCTGTTAATGCTGGTGAGAAGAAGACCATTGCGATCTCTTTCAGTGCTGTGAAGGAAGACCCCTCCAACCAGTATCCCTTTGAATTCACGTGGGCTACAGATGCCGGCGTCTGCTCTTATAAGGAAACACTCAACTGCGTGGTCGCCGTCAAAGGCACGAAAACAATCGATGGCGACCTGGGCGACTGGGAAGGCATCCCTTCAATAACCCTGGTCGGCAAGGACAAGAAAATCAGCCAGGACGAACTGGCCCGCAAGCCCTGGCTGCGCCTTCTGAAAGACCTACCGGAAGGCGCCATGTTTGCCGAGCTCAAAATGGCGTGGGACGAGAACAATCTTTACGTCGCAGCACGAGTCAACGACCCGACGCCGCAGACCGACAAACCGCGCATGGAGGGACGCGATGAAGACGCCTACTTCCACAGCGCGGCTTCCGACAGGGAAGCTCCATGGAAGGCATGGCTTGAAAAACATGCTCAAGGTCAGAGCTTCAGCCAGGTGCCATACGTCTACAAGAAGAAGCCCTTCGACAATTCTTACACGGGCGACCAGTTGCAGATCGCGTTCAACGTGGCGGAAGGCTGGCATGACCTGGTGCAGCCGACTGAAGTGCCCTGGGGCTTTCACGCCGTCCCCGATACCGATTACGAATACTGCGCCTACCTCTGTGCCGATGGCAAGAGCGAGGTCTGGAATCTCCTCGCTCCCGGCCTGCCCCGCATCCACGACTGGCCACACCAACCCAAGGGCAAGAAGACCACCAATCCCACGCCGGGCGCCCGCCACGTCGTCAAACAGAACGGCAACGTCCGCACTTACGAGATCGCCCTCTCGAAGGCGAACATCTCCGGCCTGGAACTGGCCGCCGGCACCAGCTTCGGTTTCGTGTTCAGAGTTGGCAATAAAGGGGGCCCGAGAATCGACTATGGCGATGGCAAAGCAGTCACCAAAAGCAACGGCCTGACGCTGCACCCTTACTGGCAGGCGTCACCCTCCTGTAGTGTCACCTGGAGGCTTATTGATTCACCATGAAACAGATCTATCCCCAATCGAGAACCATCGCATGATGCTTGCTATTGCTCTGTTGTTGACATTCACTGGACTTCCAGGCGATGAGATCCAGATTGATGGATTTCAGACTGAAAGCATTCAGAAAGCCATTCTGAAGGCCGTCGAAGGCGACACCGTAGTATTTCCCAAAGGGACCTTCTTACTGACCGAAGCAATTGCTCCAAAATCCAGGACTCGGATAAAGGGCGCAGGCCAGGACAAGACCATTCTGAAGTTCATCGGGAACACGCCCGGAGTGTTTATTTCACTCAGCAACGTACAGGCGGTTGAAATCTCGGACCTGACTCTGGATGGGAACGAAAACCCAAACGCGTACCAGGGCATATCTGGAGGCAATTCGAGCAAGTTAAGAATTCATCACCTGACCATCCGAAATCTGGTGAAGTCGAAATCTTTCGGGCCCCATGGAATTCTGTTCTCGGGAGTCAATCCAACCCGCAAGAATGGTGTCACCGATTCTGTGATTTCGGACTGCACGATAGAGAACATCGGTGTCGGGGCAAAGTTCGGCTGCGGGATTCGTCTGGCATGGGGGTCATCGAGGAACCAGGTGTTACGCAACACAATCCGCAAGACAGGCCGCGGAGGGATATTTGGTGACAATGGTTCCACGGACCTGATCATCAGAGGGAACGCTGTCACCGAATCAGGAGGAACCGGACTGGGTATCGAAGTCTGGGGCTGGTGCGACCGATCCGTTATCGAAGACAACCGGATCGATCACTGGCTGAGTATTGGACACTGCAACTCTTGTGCAGTCAGGCGGAACGTTATCAGCGACAAATCAGGAGTCGTGAAGTTTCTCGGCATCGAGGGGATTGGCAGCAACTGCGTCATTACGGACAACGTTGTCGATCATGGCGCTCAGATCGGGCTTTCGGTCTCGAACAATACTCCCAAGAACAATTTCTATTGGGCGAACAACACGGTCCGCAATTGCGTGCAATGGGCTGCACAATTTCAAGGAGAAAAAGACGGGATAGCATTCCATTACTTCTATCGCTGCAAATTCAATGGAACGACGCCAGACCGGGGCAAACCCAGATATCCTGGAGACGCCGGCCATGGGTTCAGAATCAACGGGCACACGTCACACCTGGATTTTGAAGAATGTGAATTCTCCGGGAACAGTGGTTATGGAATCCAATTGGGCGGGCCTGCCATAGATTTCTTGAGTTTTGTCCGGTGCAATATTCAAAAGAACCGATCGCTGGCCGTCACTGGCGTTGGCAGCCACTCCAGCACGAAATCCGCAGCTTACTCGGCACTGGAATGGAAGGACTGCACCGTCGAACAGAACGGTAACAATCATCTGCCAGACGAGAGAGCATTTAAACAAGCCGCGCCGCAGGCATCCTTTAAGGGCCCACTCGAAGCTGTGGCAGGTCAGGAGCTTACTTTCGCCAGTACTTCGCGTGCTGCCCGAGGTACAATCAGAGCCATCCTCTGGGACCTGGGCGACAGTTACCCGCGAAACGAAAAGACGACACGTCATACCTACACCCGACCCGGCGATTATTCCGTGACACTCATCGTCTGGGATGAATCCGGAAGAGGAGCCCGCGAGACCAAAGTCGTTCGAGTTGTTCAAGAGCCGTAGGCCTGAAGACGATTTGGGGCGAAGGTAGATTTGCTTGCGTGTCAGCGGCTTCGTGCTGATGTCGTAGCAGTGGTAGCCTCTCAGCCACGCTGGTAGGTCAAGACGGGGGTGTCTTTACGGATTTCAGGGGCAAAGCCCCGCCGGTTTGCCTACTAGCCCAGCCCGGCGGGCTGGGAAGTAATGAAGGACAACCAAAGGGGCAACGCCCCGACCATTTGCCCGACTGATATGCTGCAAATGGACGGGGCGTTGCCCCTGAGTGGCAATCCTTCTCTGATCCCAGCCCGTTGGGCTGGGCTAGGCAAACGATCGGGGCTTCGCCCCTGAACAGAGGACTCCCATTTCTTAAATCCGTAAAAGATCTTCCGTCTTGCCCCACGAGGAATCAGCCTGTGGGACCTCCACCGTGCATCCGTCACAGGTTTGCACTGGGCAAGCCAGCGGCCTCCTGGTTTGTGCAAATTCCTGAATTCTCATCTAGCTCCGTTCTCCTTCGGGCATGAAGGGACGGTACAACTGCCGCCAATAGGCCGGGCCGCGCCGGGATTCGCCGTGCAGCGGCGCCTCGGTGTGGATCAGGCGGTCGAGCAAGGCGCGGGTCATGCCCTCACGCATCTCCGCATACTCCGCCCGGTCGTAAAGATTGGTGATTTCATGAGGGTCGGATTCGAGGTCGTAGAGCTCGCCAAAGGGCTGTCCCGGATAGTGAACCAGTTTGTACTTCTCGCCTCGCAGCATCTTGACCGCGCCGCTTTCGGCATAAACGTACTGGCGGGGCGGCGGCGCGTGTCCGGACAGCGCGCGACAGAGGCTCAGGCCCTGGATTTCGGGCCCGACGTCGAGTCCAGCACAATCCAGAAGAGTCGGGCAGAGATCGATCAGCTCAACCATCTCGTCGCATACGCGGCCCTCATCGGCGCCAGGCGAGCGAATCACCATGGGGACGCGGAGCCCGCAGTCATAGAGCATGGGGAATTCGTCGATACTTTTGGTGAGCATCCCGAAGTCGCCGAGGAACTCTCCGTGGTCCGAGCAGAAAGCCACGACCGTATTGTCGAGCAGGCCGCATGATTCGAGCGCAGCCATGATCTTGCCTACCTGGTCATCGACGAGCGTTGTAGCGCCGTAGTAGTAAGCCATGGCTTTTCGCAGTTTGGGCTCGTCCAGATTCTCATAGTTCACGCGACGCCCCGACCGGCGGAACTCGGCGTGTATCGGCGGCTTGCCCGAAAGATCGGCGCCGATGAAACTCTGTGGCAGGGGCATCTCGGCCGGGTCATACATCGAAGCATACGGCTCCGGGCAGTCGAACGGCATGTGCGGATTGGGCAGCCCGACAAACATGAAGAACGGCTCATTCGCCGGTTGGCTCTGAATGAACTCGACCGCGCGATCACCGACCCAACTGTCGATGAATGCCTCCGCCGGCATGGGATTCACGTTGGCCTGAAAGTTATCCCAGTACTCGTCCGTGCCGTGGATGGCGTATGCCTCTCTGGCAATTTCCCAATACCCGTTTTCCTTGAGCCAGGTCTTGTAGTCTTCACGCAGGCAGTCGGGCGAGGTGGCCCCTGAGTGCTGCCCGCCACTGAGCATCGTGTCGGTAAAGGACGCCTTCTCCTTTTGCTCGAACAGATGTAGTTTTCCCACGCCGATGCTGCGGTATCCGGCGGTGATGAAACGTTCGCCGAGCGTCGTCTCGTTATCCGCCATGGCCGCATGATTAGAGACGGCGCCGTTGACGTGCGGATACCGGCCCGTAAGTAGCGCCGACCGGCTGGGAAGGCACTGAGGGTGCTGCGCGAATGTCCGATTGAAACGGGTGCCGGAAGCGGCCAGCGCGTCGATGTGCGGAGTCCTGATGACAGGATTGCCGTAACAGCCGACGCAATCCGCCCGAAGCTGATCGGCCAGGATGAGGATTACGTTCGTGGGCTGCGCGTTCATCTGTCTCGAATGTCCTGAACTCGGTGTGGAGAAAGAGAAGTTATCCCATTCGCGTTGATTTGCCCGGCCAGTCTGGCAGATCGCGGCCCTACTTCGACTGAAACACGAACAGCCTGAAATCATGAGGCCGCACCGGGCATTTGAGCAGGCCGTCCTTCCACTCGAACTTGCCATCGGGGTCGTTGGCTTTACGGTCTTTAAGGGTGACCTTTTTCTTGAAGCCGAGTTCTTCAAGCTCGGATTCTTCGTCGTCGGCGCCTGCCTCCAGGTCGCCGGCTTCGCGTTTGTCGCTCGTTTCCAATTCCTCCCCGGCGATGTCTTCCGCGTCGGGGGTCTTTAACTTTGTCAAATCCTGGTCGAAGTAGCTGAGGAGTGTTCTGTCGACGTCTCTGATTTGGATGACGTCAACGGCGACGCTGCCGAAGCCCATGCGTTTGGGGTCGAGCCTGACTTCGGATTCGATGCGGGTGCGGCTCCAGTTGACCAGGGCAACGGCGCACCAGTTCTCGCGTTTCCAGGCACAGACGTAGAGACTTTCGTGGTCGTGGGTCCCGACGGGTTCGGCGTCCCAGTAGCCGACGAACTCTGTCTCAGGATCGAGGGCGAGCTGCGACTCTTTAATCCACTTCTTGTCGATCTCGTGCTGTCCTCCCAGATGGACAACTGTCCAGACGATGTCGTTGGCCAGGAGCGCGGCGGTGTAGGTGCGCCAACGCTGCCAGAGCATGGTCTGGTAGCTTTTCCAGTTGCCGCCCGTTCCGGCGAACCAGCCGAGCCACGTCGTGGTCAGCCCCCACTTTTCGTGGTTCATGAAACGGACGCGGGCTGGCGTCCAACTGTCCATAAAGTCGCGCTTCTGTCCGGCGGTGGTGTAGAAGTCTTCGCCATCGAGGATGACATCGAAGAAAGAATGGTACGGGATGAAGTAGGTGTGGGTCGTGTGGGAGCAGAGGTGCGGGCGGAGTCCGTGGTCGTGGAATATCTGGCGGGTGCGCTTCATGTGTTCGCGCTTCTGTCGCCACTGAAATCCGGGCTGCGTTGTGCCGTCTTCGCGCTCGTAGCTGACGGGCGCATCCCCCGAATCCATCGGGTAGTTGAAGCAGTTGTCATAGTAGATGCCGCGAGCGAAACCGCGGCGCACCCACTCGTTCCAGATCCAGGCACAGTAGTCGATCATCTCCGGAGTGTATTTGCGGCTCCACCAGACGTGCCCCCTCCATTCGCGGGTGTGTTCGGGAAAGGAGTGGATGCCGGAGAGGTCGTGGTAGAGGCCCGCGGTCATCCGTTCGTGCGGTTTGGGGTCACGGCCGTACGTGCGGCGGAATCCGCGATCAAATTGAGGCTCTCGATGCGCCGCGCCCTGGGAGCCAAGCTCGCCGCGGTAACGCTGAGCAACCATTTCCCAATCCATGTTCTCCGGGTGGCGATAAAACTGCGTGGCTTGCGTGCCTTTCAGATTGAAGCCGCAAAACGAATCTGGCAACACGCCCCAGCTCGGCGTCATACGGAAGCCCTTCTGCAGTGGCTTGACCGGTATCGGGTGGAGCCCGAACTCGAAGGTGCGCGGCTCACTTATGGCTAAGGCATCGCTGATGATATTGAGGACGAGGCTGACGGTCTGGCCTTCTCGCCGAATCTCAACGCCCGGCGATTCCGTGCTGTAAGTCCAGCCCTTGTCGTTTTCCGCAAACCAAGCCATGCCCCGCAGGTCGCCGGCGAGCATGACGTAGGGAATGAAGCTGCCGCGCATCTTTCCGTGCAGTTGGACCCGCTTCCTGTCAAGGCTGGAGAACACCTGGCCTTCGCCATCCGGTGTCGCTCCGATGTGTACGACGCGAGGATTGCGGAAACCATGCGCGCCACTCCACCAGTGAAGGAGACGGGAGGCGTCTTCCTTATGCGGGATGGTTAAGGAAAGATGCTGGATGCTGGATTCCCGGTTTTCGATGCCGTTCAGCGTGACGCTGAACCAGGTCATGCCGTCGAATTCGATGTATCCCTTGACCTCAGCATTGATGCCGGCCCCGGTAGACTTGCCGGTGAAGTCCGCGCGGACTTCGCCCTTTGTTTCGGCACGGAACGCGCCCGCGACGGGTCTGAGCTTCTGAGCGTTTCCACCTGCCGTCGCGGTGAGGGTGATGGGCGCGGCGAGGATCTCTTCGCCCGCAGAGATAAGCGATTCGGGCAGGCCGGAATCACTGAAACGAATGTCACGACGCACGACCGAGAGCGTCTTGCCCTTCATCTCGACGGGCGTCCAGCCGGGCATTACTTTATCCGAGACTCCGATCTTGTTTCTCCACCAGGGCGGCTCTTTTCGGTCGAAGGTATCGACGACTTCGCAGATGGGTTTCCCCTCCGCGTCTCGGGCCACGGCTTTGACCTCGTAGCCGCCGAACTCCATTGGCGGCGTGGTCACACGACCCCTGATCTGGTCGCTATCCTTGCTCTCGAATTTCTGCTGGCCGATGGGCTCGTCTGCATTCTGGGGTGTCACGGTGACGAGGGCATCATTCACCTTGGCGAAGTCCGGAGTGAGCGGATAGAGCTGCACATCCACCTGGCCGAGGATGCCGTTGTACCCGAACGTCATTTCCATCGACGACAGCGGGTGGACCTCGCGTCGGGGATCAAAGAGTGCAGCGATGTTGGCGACTTCCGAAGGCGCGAGGGCGCGGTTGTAGATGCGAAAATCATCGACTGCGCACTGTGAGCGATCGCGGCCGAACCGTAGCGCCAGTTCCTTTTTGGGGTCGAACTCTTTCACCTGCCAGTGCCATGCTTCCCAGTAAGGCCACGGCTCGCCGTCCAGGAAGAAGGTGCGCCGTTTATTCTCCCATGCCATACAGAGATGCATCCATCGGCCAGGATGGATATCGACGGGATGATGCCAGGCTTCGTTGTGGGGAGTCTGAGTGAGGGTGAAGTGCGCGACACGCTCATTCTCCCCCGCGAGGACTTCAAAGAGACGGATCGTCTTCTTGCCGTATGGGGCGAACTGATTCCAGGTGACTTCGTTGTTCCAGTTCAGCGGGCGCACCCAGAAAGCGATCGTGCCGCGGCCGGGCGCAAGCAGTTGCCCTCTGTACGTGAGAGGAACCGCGTCTTTGCCCGGATTCCCAACCGCCACCGCGTGCCCCTCGATCCCTTCGGCGAAAAGGGGGCGTGGCCTTTCCGGATCGATGAATTGCAGCAGCTTGCGCGCCTCTCCGATTTCGTCGGGCGCGACAACCTCGTCCGGCGCTTTGACGGGGATGAACGTGCGATTGAAGTTCAGGTGAAGAAGCAGATCGTTCGCGTCCCGAAAGTAAGGCCTACCTTCTTTTGCCGCGTTTCTGTTGTCGTTCAGGGCCCAGCCAAATGTGCGCGGGTAGTACTCACGAACTCCGTTGGAGACTCGAAGCTCGTCCAGGACGCCCCGGAAGCCGGTCTTGGCCTTGCGGTCATTGCCGATTACATACCTGTTGAGCCCGCCCTTTTCACTTTTCAACGGTTTCTCAAACTGAATCAATTCACCGTCAAGACGAAACTCGACAGTACTTCCTTGCCGCGCAAGGCTCACATGAGTCCAAAGTTCTTCTCTGAGCTGATAACTCGGCACACGCTGCACGAGACCTGCCCAGTCCAACTCGATGGATCCATCCTTAAGCAGCCGAAGAACGACAGGTCCGGCCCGCCGGTTCGCCGGATGGAACAGGTGCAGGATCGTGAACGCCTCACCCTTCGGTTTCTCAGGCTGCATCCAGAATTCAAGGGTCCCGCTCACCGGCAGCCTCCCCATTAACCGCCCGTCACCGCCGTCAAACCTCAGCCCGCCCCCGAACCGCCCCTGATTCGCGACAATCCTGCAAGCACCAATCAAATGCAGTTTCTCTCCTGACATCACTGCATTGGCCGCCGACCGGCCCTCCCCCTGTTCATCGGACGAGGGCAATGCTAAATCAAGCCCGCCGCCTTCCTCATCCTCCGGGTCTTCGAGTTCCGCTTCGACATCGTCCATTTCCAGATCATCGAAATGAATGAGCCCCACCGTGTTGCCGTCGTAGCGGTAAGGTTCCCAGAAGATGGACTTAGGCTTTTCGGGGGTCTCCCCGCACGTGACAGACTGCAGGAGCAGAAGGTAAACGCTGAGGATGACGAGAGGGTTCCTGGCAGTCATAGTGGCGAAGAACATATCCCAACTGGCACGTAAATTCTTCACGACCTTTGCTGAGAGAGTCTGTCGTCGCAGCAGCGAAGCAGCAGCCTGTTCAGCCATCAATTCCATACTTGCCATCCCAGTTCTTATTTGTCGTCACTTGTTAGTGAACAAGCAAATGAGGTCAGACGAACAGGACGAAACCAGGATTCTCTGCTACCTACTTAATGAGTAAGGCGCCGGGCTGGGATGGCCGGTGCTGTTTGAGCGGCGGTCTGTATGAGCATGATGCTGGATACTGGATGCTCGATGCTGTAGGGCCGGTCTGTTCTGAATTTCGTACGTCCTACGGCAGCATTTGGCCGCAACCGAGGATGAAGTCTTTGGTTCTTGATCTTTATCGTAATCGTTCACTTGTTCTCCTTGCTCTCGGAAGATCAAGTGAACGATTACGATAAAGATTATGAGGTTTACACGCACAGCGCGCAGAAGTTTCGATGTAAATCTCTGAAGTCCACCCCCGCCGTTACAACTGCACCGGCACTATCCAGCATCGAGTATCCAGCATCCAGTATCACTCCGGAAGAGTGGCTCGTCTGCTCAATTGCTCGTCTTTACCACTTGCCTCCCTTCGTTGCCTCTTCACTCCACTTTCACCTCAACAACATGAACGCCTTTGTTCAGGCTGTGGTACAGCATGTTCACGCGAAGAAGCCGGACTTCCCTGGGCTCGAACTCGAAGCGGTCTCCCCTGGGGGTGGAGGGGGTCTTGTTCTCCCGCTTGTCCCCAACGGTCGACCAGGTCTCGCCATCAGCGGAGACCTGCAATGTGTACTGGTAGTAACGCCCGCCGCCCCAGTAAGGGTAGAGATGGACGGCTTTCAGCACCCGCGGCTTACGCAGATCAACTTGGAGCCACGCGGGGTACGGATCCGTCTGCCAGGAAGATTGAAGGTCGCTCGCGTTGCCATCGATCGCATTCGCCGGCGGATACTGCGGCAGACTGGCAGAGGCTGTTGCCACGCCGTCCAAGGGCATCCGACCCGCGAACTGCCTGTCGTACGCAGCCCGGCGGGCCTCGGCGGTCAGCAAAGCCGGCGGCTCGACCGGATACGGTTTGCCGCCGCCCTCCACATACAGCT
>Ga0187827_10002505_pt1 | contig 24987 bp, 27 predicted proteins | sample ETNtaG_39_FD_167969 | JGI IMG/M metagenome (GOLD analysis project Ga0187827, IMG submission 167969) | Marine microbial and viral communities from oxygen minimum zone, Eastern Pacific Ocean - ETNP2014_SV_150_PacBio MetaG (Illumina Assembly) | ecosystem: Environmental > Aquatic > Marine > Hypoxic... | reverse complement strand
CATGGGTCAGTCATGCGATGATTCTCCTTCACTTCTTGTCCCGCAATTTGCGCCAGCGCGCCACGTTCCGGTTGTGTTGATCGAGCGTGCTGGCGAAGGCGTGGCCGCCCGTGCCGTCAGCCACGAAATATAGATCCTCGGTGGCCAGCGGCCTGAGCACAGCCTCCAGCGAGGCCCGGCCAGGATTGGCGATGGGGCCCGGTGGCAGACCCTTCACCAGGTACGTGTTGTAGGGGTGCGGCCGTTCCAGGTCGGCCCGGCTGAGGCGGCGCTCCAGCGGCCCCCGGCCAGCCGTCAGGGCATAGACTACGGTGGGATCGCTTTGCAGCCGCATGCCGCGGCGCAGGCGGTTGATAAAAACCCCGGCGATGTGGCGGCGCTCCTCGTCCAGGCCGCTTTCCTTCTCGACGATGGAAGCCAGGATCAGGGCCTGGCGCGGGCTGGCCAAGGGCAGGCCGGGAAGACGTCCGGGCCAAAGCTCGGCCAGCGTGCGTTGCATGGCGGCGGCCATGCGTGCGATCAGGGCGGCGCGGCTATCGCCCAGGGCATAGTGATAGGTCTCGGGCAGCAGCGCGCCTTCCGGCGGCGGCCGGGGAAGGTCCGCCTCCAGGCCCTCGGCGGCGGCCACCAGATCGAGCACCTGGCGCGTCGTCAGGCCTTCGGCCAGCGTCAGCTTGCGCACCACGGTCTGGCCCTTGATCAGAATGTCGAGCACTTGCCGCGGCGTGGCCCGGGCGGGAAAGCTGTACTCGCCCGCCTTCAGCGCCCGGCCCTTGTTCATGATCCGCACGCCGAGCACGAAGACGTCGGGCCGGGCGATGACGCCGGCCCGGCCCAGACGCTCGGCGATGGCATTGAGGCCGGCGCCGCGGGGAAACACCACCTGGCTCTCGGGACCGGGGCCCGGGGCGTTGAAGTGTGAAACGGCCCAGGCCAACAAGCCGGCTCCGAGCAGCAGCAGGAAGGCTGCCAGCAGGCTGATGAAGCGGAAGATTCGCCGCGCCATGGCCGCGCCAGCCGGTGCTTTTGCTAAAGCTTGGTCATGACCAGGGAGGCGTTGGTGCCGCCGAAGCCGAAAGAGTTGGAGAGCGCCGCCCGCACCTCGCGCTGTTTGGCCTCGAGCGGCACCAGATCGATGTCGCAGCCCTCCGAGGGCCGCTCCAGATTGAGCGTCGGCGGTACTACGTCGTGGCACAGGGCGAGAATCGAGAAGATGGCCTCGACGGCGCCGGCCGCTCCCAGCAAGTGGCCCACCGAGGATTTGGTGGACGACATGGAAAGGTTTTCGGCGGCGGCGCCGAAAAGCCGCTTGACGGCCCCCAGTTCGATCACGTCGCCCAATGGCGTCGAGGTGCCGTGGGCGTTGATGTAGTCGATGTCTTCGGGGTTCATTCCGGCGCTATTCAGGGCGCCCTGCATGGCCCGCAAACCGCCGTCGCCGTCCTCGGCCGGGGCCGTGATGTGATAGGCGTCGCCGGAAAGGCCATAACCCTTGACCTCGGCGTAGATGCGGGCGCCGCGGGCCTTGGCGTGTTCGAGTTCCTCCAGCACCACGACGCCGGCGCCCTCGCCCATGACGAAGCCGTCGCGATCCTGGTCCCAGGGCCTCGACGCCCGTTCGGGCTGGTCGTTGAAACCGGTGGAAAGCGCCCGCGCGGCGGCAAATCCGGCGATGCCCAGACGGCAAATGGCGGCCTCGGCGCCGCCCGCCACCATGACATCGGCGTCGTTCAAGGCAATCATGCGGCTGGCATCGCCGATGGCGTGGGCGCCGGTCGAACAGGCCGTCACCACGGCATGGTTCGGTCCCTTGAAGCCGTAACGGATGGAGACGTGGCCCGACAAAAGATTGATCAGCGAGGCCGGGATGAAGAAGGGGCTGAGGCGCCGGGGGCCGCGCTCGTGCACGGTGATGGCGCCGGCCTCGATGGTTTCCAGACCGCCGATGCCCGAGCCCAGCAGCACCCCGGTACGCAGCCGCCCGGCTTCGTCCTCGGGCTGCCAGCCGGCATCTTCGACCGCCTGTTGGGCGGCCGCCAAACCATAGAGAATGAACTGGTCGATCTTGCGCCGTTCCTTGGAGGAGACCCAGTCGTCGGGGTTGAAGAGGCCCGGCCCCTCTCCCAGATCCCCGACCAGCGGCACATGGCAGGCGATCTTGCAGGTCAGGTCCGCGGTTTCGAACTTGGTGATGGCGCCGGCGCCTGAATCCCCGGCCAGCAGGCGCTGCCAGCTGTGCTCGACGCCGATGCCCAGCGGCGTCACCAGACCAAGCCCGGTTACGACGATGCGCCGCATGGCGGTTCCTTCCCGCTCTCCCCAGCCCCGCTTGCCGTCTGCCCCTCTAGGCGGGGCCCGCGGCTCCGGTCAGGAGAGATTTTGTTTGAGATAATCGATCGCGTCCTTGACGGTGAGAATTTTCTCGGCCGCGTCATCGGGGATCTCGCAGCCGAATTCCTCCTCGAAGGCCATCACGAGTTCGACCGTATCGAGGCTGTCGGCCCCCAGGTCGTCGATGAAACTGGCGCCTTCGGCGACCTTGTCCTTGTCGACTCCCAGGTGCTCAACGACAATCGACTTCACGCGATCGGCAATGTCTTCACTCATATCCGTACCTCGGAGTCAGTCTCGGGAAAATCCGGCGCTGGAGCTTGGCAATTCTCTGCACCGGTGGCCCTTCGCCAGGCCAAAAAGTTGCGGTTAGGTAACACACTTTTTCGGCCTTGACCAGACACCCCGCACGGCGCTGCACAAGCCCCCGTCCGAGCCCCGACAAGCGCCCCCAAACGCCCCCCCCGGGGGCCTCAGATCATGGCCATGCCGCCATTCACGTGCAAGGTCTGGCCGGTGATATAGGCGGCCTCTTCGCTGGCCAGGAAGACGACGGCCCCGGCAATGTCGTCTGCGCTGCCGAAGCGGCCGGCGGGAATTGCCTTGGCCAGTGCCTGGCGCTGCTCGTCGGACAGCTTCTCGGTCATGGCGGTCTCGACGAAGCCGGGTGCCAGGCAGTTGGCGGTGATGCCGCGCGAGGCCACCTCCTGGGCCAGGGCCCGGGTCATGCCGGCCAGGCCGGCTTTGGCCGCGGCGTAGTTGGCCTGGCCGGGATTGCCGGTGCTGGCCACCACCGAGGTGATGTTGACGATGCGTCCCCAGCGCTGCTTCATCATGGGGCGCAGCGCCGCCCGGCAGATGCGGAAGGCGGCGCTGAGGTCGACCTCGAGCACGGTCTGCCAGTCGTCGTCCTTCATGCGCATGAAAAGGTTATCGCGGGTAATACCGGCATTGTTGACGACGATATCCAAACCTCCCAAAGCCTCGCCGGCACGGCCCGCCAGAGCCGCGGCAGCCTCGGCGTCGGCCAGGTCGCAGGGCAAAACCTGGGCGCCTTCGCCCAACTCCTCGGCCAGCGCCGCCAGAACGTCCGTGCGACTGCCCGAGAGCGCCACATGCGCCCCCTGGGCGTAGAGCGCCCGAGCCACGGCGCCGCCGATACCGCCCGTCGCCCCGGTCACCAGAGCCCGCCTTCCCGCCAGTTCAAACATCGCCCTCTCCCACCTCAAACCGTCTTGAGGAAACTCTCGATATCTTCGGGGCCGTTGATGGCGGCCACCTCGAGCTCGCGATCGATACGGCGGGCCAGCCCGGTCAGCACCCGGCCGGCGCCCAACTCGTAAATCGCCTCGACGCCGCTCTGGCGCATGGCCAGCACGCTTTCGCGCCAGCGCACCAGGCTGGTAATCTGCTCGACCAGTAGGCCGCGAATGGTTTCCGGATCGCTGACCGGCGCCGCCGTGACGTTGGCCACCAGCGGCACCCGCGGCGGCAGCAAGCTGGCGGTGGCCAGAACCTCGGTCATTTCCTCCGCCGCCGGCGCCATCAGGGCACAGTGGAAGGGGGCACTGACCGGCAGCATGATGGCGCGCCGGGCGCCCTTTTCCTGGGCCAGGGCGATAGCCCGTTCGACGGCGTGATGGTGGCCGCTGATGACCACTTGGCCGGGCCCGTTGTCGTTGGCGGCGGCGCAGATGCCGGGCTCTTCGCCTTCGTCGCCGCCGGGCTCGCTGGCGGCGGCCACTTGCTGGGCGGTCTCGAGTTCCAGACCCAGCAGCGCCGCCATGGCGCCCTCGCCCGGGGCCACGGCGCGCTGCATGGCGCCGCCGCGGCGGCGCAACAGCCGCGCCGTTTCCTCCACCGTCAGCGCACCGGCGGCGGCCAGGGCCGAGTATTCGCCGAGCGAATGGCCGGCCACCAGGGCCAGGCCGTCAGCCACCGTGAAACCGCCTTCCTCCTCGATCACCCTGAGCGCCGCCAGGCTCACCGCCATCAGCGCCGGCTGGGCGTTTTCGGTCAGCGTCAGCTCGTCGTCCGGGCCCTCGAACATGAGTCGCGTGAGGTTTTGCTTGAGGGCCTCGTCGACTTCCTCGAATACCTGACGGGCCGGCGCGAAAGCCTCGGCCAACTCGCGGCCCATGCCGACTTCTTGGGATCCTTGGCCGGGAAAAGTGAAAGCGCGTTTCATCGCTGAAATGGAAACCCCCGCGGTGATGGGAATGGTCTGCCCGCCGGAACGGCGGCCCCAGTGATAGCGTCCCCGCCGGCGCTGTCAAGCGCCCTTGCCAAGGGCCGCGATTGCTGTATAGTCCGCGCCTTTCGAAACTCCTTGCCGGAGCATCCGGCTATGCAGCGCTAGCGCCCGGGACTGGACTCGGGGAGTCGAAGCTGCCGAGACAGCCTGAAGGAGATCAATTCCATGCCTCACTACGAGAGCGTCTTTCTCGTGCGTCCGGACGTGTCTTCCAGCCAGGTCGAAGCCCTGGCCCAGGAGATGTCCACGATCATCGAACAAAACGGCGGCAACGTGCCCAAGGTCGAGCACTGGGGCCTCAAGAATCTGTCCTACCGCATCAAGAAGAACCGCAAGGCCTACTACGTGCTCTTCAACATCGCAGCGCCCCATGAAGCGGTGGCCGAGATGGAGCGCAACATGCGTATCCACGAGGATGTCCTGCGCCACCTGACGTTGCGCATGGATGAACTCGAGGAAGGCGCCTCGATCATGATGCAGAACAAGGCCAGCCGCGACGAACGCGGGCCGCGCGGCGGCGATCGCGGCGGCTACGGCGGCAAGCGGCCTGACGAGCGCAAGGCCGAGGAGCCCAAGGCAGAAGAAGCCAAGGCCGAGAAGCCCAAGGCAGAAGAAGCCAAGGCCGAGGAGCCCAAGGCAGAAGAAACCAAGGCCGAGGCGCCCAAGGCAGAAGAAACCAAGGCCGAGGAGCCCAAGGCAGAAGAAGCCAAGGCCGAGGAGCCCAAGGCAGAAGAAACCAAAGCCGAGGAGGCCGACGATTCGGCGGCCAAGCCGGCTGACGAGGCGGCCCCGGAGACGGCCCCGGAGACACCCAGCGAGGACAAGCCCGACGAAAAGGCACCAGCAGGAGACGACACATGAGCAACGGCGGCAGCGGCGGCGGTCGGAGACCTTTCTTCAGACGCCGCAAAACCTGTCCCTTCTCGGGCGCCAACGCACCCAAGATCGACTACAAGGACCTGCGCCTCCTGCAGCGCTTCATTTCCGAGCGCGGCAAGATCGTGCCCAGTCGCATCACCGCGGTATCGGCGAAGAAGCAGCGCGAGTTGGCCCGGGCCATCAAACGGGCCCGTTTCCTGGCGTTGCTGCCCTACGTGGTGAGATAGCGGCAGGCCGCCAGAGAGCGTTGTGAGGTATGTCGAAAGGCGTGCCGATCGCCCTGGGGGTCGGCGCCGTCAGTGCGCTGCTCTATTCCTCGGTGCTGATGGGCACGCCGGGTGCCTTGATCCTGGCCTACCTGTCCATGCTACCGATCTTCATGCTGGGATTGGGCCTGAATGCCTTGGCGGCGGGCCTGGCGGCGGTGGCCGGGGGCGTGATCACGGCGGCGCTCGGCGGCCTGCTGGCCGGCGTCCTGTTCGCCGCCCTGAATGCCGTACCGGCAGCCTGGATCTGCCATTTGGCACTGCTCGAACGGCGCGACGGCCGGGGCGACGTCGAATGGTACCCGTTGGGCCGCCTGCTGACCTGGCTGGCCGGCCTGGCGGCGGCCGGATTCTTGTTCGCGCTGGGGCTCGGATTGGGCTACGAGGGCGGCCTGCAGGGCCAACTCGAACGGTTGCTGGAGGAATTGCTGCGCCAACTCCTGGAGAGCCGGATGGCACCCGGCGAAAGCCCGCCGGAGCTACCCTCGCTGGCGACCTGGGCGGCCTTTGTTCCGGCTATCTTCGGCCTCTGGTGGATGCTCATGATGGCGGTCAACGGCGCCCTGGCACAGGGACTTCTGGTGCGCTTGGGCCGCCAACGCCGGCCGACGCCGGAGTTGGCGACGCTGGAGCTGCCGCCGCGCCTGTTGTATGCCGTGGCGGCGGCGCTGGTGCTGGCGCTGCTGCCGGGGGACGCCGGTTATGCCGGACAGACCCTGGCGGCGCTGCTCGCCGTGCCCTATTTTTTCCTCGGCCTGGCGGTCATGCACATGCTGATTCGCCGCTTGCCCGGGGCAACGGTTGTGTTCGTGCTGTTCTACGTTTTCATGTTGATCTTCGGCTGGCCGCTGGTGCTGATTACCGGGCTTGGCTTGGTCGAACAGTGGGCCGGTCTGCGCCGCCGTTTGGGCGACGCCGATGACGGCCAGGAGGTGGAGTAATGGAAGTCATCCTGCTTGAACGGGTCGAAAAGCTGGGCCTGATGGGCGAGGTGGTCAAGGTCAAGGACGGCTACGCCCGCAACTACCTCTTGCCCCAGGGCAAGGCACTGCGTTCGACGCCGGGCAATCTGGCGCGCTTCGAGGCCGAGCGCCACCAGCTCGAGGCGAACAATCTCGAACGTCGCTCGGACGCCGAAACGGTATCCGAACGCATGGCCGGCCTCAGTGTCGTGCTGCTGCGCCAGTCGAGCGATTCAGGACAACTCTACGGCTCGGTCAATGCCCGCGACATCGCCCAGGCGGTAAGCGAAGCCGGCTTTGCCATCGATCGCACCCAGGTCAAGCTCGACAGCACCATCAAGACCTTGGGTCTGCATACCGTCGACATTCGCCTGCACGCCGAAACCAGCGTCAGCATCGAGGCCAACGTCGCCCGTTCGCAGGCCGAGGCCGAACAGCAGGCGGCGACCGGGGAAGGCGAGGTGGCGCTCGACGCCGAACAATTCTTCGAGGACGCCGCCCTGGCACCCCAGGCCGAGGACGAAGAGGAAGCCGAGACCGAGACCGAGACCGAGACCAAGGCCGAGGCGGAGGCCACGCCCGAGGCGGAACCCGAAGCCGCAAGCGATTCCGAGGCCAGCGCGGAAACCGAAGGCGACAGCGAAGAGAACGCTACCTAGTCCGCACTTTGCCACCTTTACAACAAGGGCGGAGCTACCTTTTCGATAAAGGATAGCTCCGCCCTTTTTTTTCCTGTAACGCATTTTCACAAGCGTCGGAATTTGCTAATATCCTATCGCTGGGTTCGCGTTTCTGTCTGGTAACAGAGAGAGAGGCGTTGCGGTGCTGCTGAGCAGGTTGCTGAGGAATAGGTTTCGGACTGGGCGCCTCGAAATCATCGACGCCCGCGGACGGCGGCATGTCTTCGGCAACGACCCGGAACCGCGCATCGTGCTGCGCTTCCATGATCGGGCGTTGGGGCATCGGCTTTTCTTCGCTTACGACCCCGGCCTGGGCGAGGCCTACATGGACGGCCGCCTGAGCATCGAGGAAGGCGACGTCTATGGCCTGCTCGAGCTTTGCGCCGCCAACCTGGCGACCATCGAAGGCCATTGGCTGCATCGCTGTCGCGGGGCCCTTGAGTTGCTGGTCCGGCGGCTCGGACATTTCAATCCCGCCAGCCGCTCGCGGCGCAACGTGGCCCATCATTACGATCTCTCGGGCCGCCTTTACGAACTTTTCCTGGATGCCGACCGGCAGTATTCCTGCGCCTACTTCGGCCAGCCGGACTTCAGCCTCGAAGAGGCCCAGGAGGCCAAAAAAAGACGCCTTGCCGCCAAGCTGCTGCTGACACCAGGACAGCGTGTGCTGGACATCGGCTCGGGCTGGGGCGGGCTCGGCCTCCATCTGGCGCGAGAGAGCGGCGCCCGGGTGGTCGGCGTGACGCTATCGGAGGAGCAGCACCGGGTATCTCGCCAGCGCGCCGCAGCGGCTGATCTCGGCGACCGCGTGGATTTCCAACTGCAGGACTATCGGTCGCTGGAGGGCAGCTTCGACCGTATCGTCTCGGTTGGCATGTTCGAGCACGTCGGCACGCGCCACTATCCCGCCTTCTTCGCCAAGTGCCGTGACCTCTTGAGCGACGACGGCGTCGCCCTGCTGCATACCATCGGCCGCGCCGGCGGCCCCGCTTCGACCTCGCCCTGGACGCGCAAGTACATTTTCCCGGGCGGCTATTCGCCGGCGCTTTCGGAAGTCGTCCCGGTCATCGAGCGGAGCGGCCTGGTGATCACCGACATCGAGGTGCTGCGGCTGCACTACGCCGAGACCCTGCGGGCCTGGCGCCAACGCCTGGCCCAGAACCGCGACGAGGTTATGGAGCTCTACGACAAGCGTTTCCTGCGCATGTGGGAATTCTACCTGGCGGCCTCCGAGGCCATGTTCCGCTACGGCGGCCACCTGGTCTTTCAGATCCAATTCGCCAAGCGCCAGGACGCCGTACCGATCACCCGCGCCTATCTCGACGAGGGTGAGCGCCAGGCACCCCAGCGGCGCTCTGCCGCAGTTTGAGTTTTCGTGGGCTTAGTCACAGGCCGTCATTCCTGAAATTGGGTTCATGACAGCGCGCCAGCATTTCATTCCCGTCATTAGGGGGCTGTGGAAAAGTACCGTCCCCGGCTTTTTTGTTCTCATGTGACGGCTGCTGGTGCCAAACGTCCGGCCCGGTGTTATGAATCCGACCCATGGATCCAGCCCGCGACACCAGCCACCTCAACGCCGTTGAAGACGGCAATGAAGACCCCGGTTATCGCGAGCTGCCGCACACCGTCGAAGCCGAACAGGCGCTGTTGGGCGCCATCCTGGTGAACAACGAGGCGGCTCACCGGGTGGCCGATTTTCTCCTGACCGAGCATTTCTTCGAGCCCGTGCATGGGCGCATTTTCGAGGCCTGCATCAAGCTCGTCGAACGCGGCCAGATCGCCAGCCCGATCACCCTGAAGGCCTTTTTCGAACGCGACGAGGCGCTCAGCGAGGTTGGCGGCGCGCAGTACCTGGGCCGCCTGGCGGCCCACGCCGTTACTATCATCAACGCCCGCGACTACGGCCACACCATCTATGACCACTTCCTGCGCCGCCAGCTCATCGAACTCGGCGAGGACATGGTCAACCGGGCCTATGATCCCAGCGTCGACCAGTCCGCCCTGGAGCAGATCGAGGAAAACGAGCAGCAGCTCTTCCACCTGGCAGAAAGCGGCCAGACCGAGGGCGGCTTCCAGTCCTTCGACAAATCGCTGCTCGTGGCCATCGAATCGGCCGAGGCCGCCTTCAAGCGCGACAGCCGGCTGACCGGCGTGCCCTGCGGCCTCAGCGACCTCGACGAGCTGCTCGGTGGGCTGCACCGTTCGGACCTGGTGGTCCTGGCCGGCCGGCCCTCGATGGGCAAGACGGCGCTGGCCACCAACATCGCCTTCCACGCCGCCAACGCCTACAAAGTCGAGAGCGACGAGCTGGGCCAGAGCCGAACGGTCGACGGTGCCGTGGTGGGTTTCTTTTCGCTGGAAATGTCGGCCGAGCAACTGGCGCTGCGACTGCTGGCCGAGACCACCGAGATCCCCTCCAACCAGATCCGCCGCGGCCAGGTTTCGAGCGAGCAGTTCCACAAGATCGTGGCCGCCAGCAACCGGCTGGAAGAGCTGCGCTTCTTCATCGACGACACCCCCGGCCTCTCCATCGCGGCCTTGCGCACGCGGGCGCGGCGCCTCAAGCGCCAGCACAATCTGGGCCTGGTGGTGGTCGATTATCTCCAGCTTCTGGGCAGCTCCAGCGGCCGCTACCAGGACAACCGGGTGCAGGAGATTTCCGAGATCACCCGCGGCCTCAAGGCCCTGGCCAAGGAACTCGACGTACCGGTGCTGGCGCTGAGCCAGCTCAGCCGCGCCGTCGAACAACGCGATGACAAACGGCCGCAGCTTGCGGATCTGCGCGAATCGGGCACCATCGAACAGGACGCCGACGTCGTCATGTTCGTCTACCGCGAGGAATACTACTGGATGCGCTCGAACCCCAAGCCCAAGCAGCGCAAGGACGAGACCGAGGCCGAATTCAACATGCGCTTCCACGAATGGCTGGAAAAACTGCAGGTGGTGGGGGGCGAGGCCGAGATCATCGTCGGCAAGCAACGCCACGGCCCCACCGACACCGTCAAGGTCCATTTCAACGCCTCGCTCACCAAATTCGACAACCTGGATACCTACGACCACTTGCCCGAGCCCATGTAAGCGGGCCGAACATGGATGCCCGCCACGCCACCATCCTGACCATCGATCTCGCGGCGCTGGCAGCCAACTACCGCTTTTTCGTCGATCAGCTCGACGCCGGCAGCTGCGGCGCCGCGGTCAAGGCCGACGCTTACGGCTGCGGCCTCGAAAACGTGGCTCCGGCGCTGGCGGCGGCCGGCTGCCGCCAGTTCTTCGTCGCCACCCTCGACGAGGGCATTGCCGCCCGCGATGTGCTGGGTGGCGGCGCCGAGATCTTTGTGCTCAACGGACCCGTGGCCGGCAGCGAGGCTGAATTCGCCGAACATGGTTTGCTGCCGGTGCTCAACGACCTGGGCCAGATCGAGCGCTGGCGGGGAGCGGCGGTGGTGCACCTCGACAGCGGCATGTCGCGGCTCGGTTTGCCGCCCGCGGAGGTCGCCACGCTGGCAGCCGAGCCCGAGCGGCTGGCCGGCATCGAGCTCCGCTACGTGATGAGCCACCTGGCCTGTGCCGACGAGCCGGAACGGCCCGAAAACGCCGCTCAACTGGGGCTTTTCCAAAACCTTCGCGCCCAATTGCCACCGGCAAGGGCCAGCCTGGCCAACTCCGCCGGTATCCTGCTGGGGCCCCAATACCACTTCGATCTGGCCCGCCCGGGGATCGGTTTGTACGGCGGAAACCCGCTTGCCTCGGGACCTAATCCAGTGCGCCAAGTGGTTAGTTTGCAAGCAAAAATCGCCCAGGTGCGCGAGATTGACAGCCCCCAGACCGTTGGCTATGGTGCGGCCCACCGAGCGACCGGGCCAAGCCGCATCGCAACGGTTCCCGTGGGTTACGCCGACGGTTATCCGCGATCGCTCAGCCAACGGGGCTTTGCCTCCATCGCGGGTGTTCGGGTTGCGCTTGTCGGACGCGTTTCCATGGATCTCATCACCCTCGACGTAAGCGCGCTGCCGCCCCAGACGGCTCAGCCGGGCAGCCTCGTCGAACTGCTCGGCGGCGAGGTCGACATCGACGAGTTGGCTGCAGCCGCCGGCACCATTTCCTACGAACTGCTAACCGGCCTGGGCCGGCGCTACCGGCGCCGCTATCTCGGCGCCGCAGCCGATGTGGAAACGCCGCGATGACCCTGGTGACCCGCTTTCTCGCCACCATCGGCCGCTTCTTCATCGCCGCGCTGGAGACACTGGGGCGTATCGCCATCTTCACCGTCACCTCGGTGCTGCACTGTCTGCAACCACCCTGGTTCCTGCGTCTGATCGGTCGCCAGATGCTCTCGATCGGATATTATTCGCTGCCCGTGGTGGGGCTGACGGCGCTGTTTACCGGCATGGTGCTGGCGCTGCAGATCTATTCCGGCTCGTCGCGCTTCAACGCCGAAGGCGCCGTCGCCACGATTGTCGTCATCGGCATCACCCGCGAACTCGGCCCGGTACTGGCCGGCCTGATGGTGGCCGGCCGGGTCGGCGCCGCCATGGCCGCCGAGCTCGGCACCATGCAGGTGACGGAGCAGATCGACGCGCTGAGCACGCTCAGCACCAACCCCTTCAAATACCTGATGGCGCCGCGCCTGATCGCCGGCGCCACCATGCTGCCGCTCCTGGTACTGGTGGCCGACGTCATCGGTGTCTTCGGCGGCTATCTGGTGGGCATCCACAAGCTGGGCTTCAATCCGGCCACCTACCTCAACAACACGGTTGAGTTCCTCGAGGCCCTGGACGTCATCTCGGGTCTGGTCAAGGCCTCGGTATTCGGCTTTTTGATCGCCCTGATGGGCTGCTATCACGGTTACCACAGCCGCGGCGGCGCCCAGGGCGTCGGCGCCGCCACCACCAACGCCGTGGTCTCGGCCTCGATTCTGATCCTGGCGTCGGATTACCTGATAACCGAGATCTTCTTCGCCAAATGAGCCCGGACAGCAACCCAGCGGCGCCCAAGATCAAGCTCGAGAACGTGCACAAGGCGTTCGGCCCCAAGCCCGTGCTGGCCGGCCTCGACCTCGACATCGGGCGCGGCGAATCGGTGGTGGTGATCGGCGGCTCGGGCACCGGCAAATCGGTCATGCTGAAGTGCGTGCTGGGGCTGTTGCGGCCCGACCAGGGCGACATCGCGGTCGACGGCGAGCCGGTCGTCGGCATAGGCGGCACGGACCGCGACCGGGTGCTGAAAAAGTTCGGTATGCTGTTCCAGGGCGCGGCGCTTTTCGACAGCCTAAGCGTCTGGGAAAACGTCGCCTTCGGGTTGATCCAGGGCGAGGGCATGGCCCGCGACCAAGCCAAAGGCGTGGCGCTGGAAAAACTGGCCCAGGTCGGCCTGGGGCCGGAGGTCGGCGAGCTCGACCCGGCCGAGCTTTCCGGCGGCATGAAAAAACGCGTCGGTCTGGCCCGCGCCATCGCCACCGAGCCCGAAATCATCTTTTTCGACGAACCGACCACCGGGCTCGACCCGATCATGGGCGACGTCATCAACGACCTCATCGTCGAATGCGTGCGCGAGTTGGGCGCCACGGCGCTCTCGACCACTCACGACATGGCCAGTGCCCGCAAGATCGCCGACCGCGTCGCCATGCTTTACCAGGGCCGCATCATCTGGGCCGGGCCGGTGGCCGAGATCGATGAAAGCGCCAACGCCCATGTCGACCAGTTCATCAACGGCCGCGCCGAAGGCCCCATCGCCATGGAAGTCCTCAAGCCGTGAATGCCCGTCCTCAGGGAGCCCGTCCCTAGTGGCCCGGCTGGCCGAACGCTACGTCTGCCAAGACTGCGGCACGGTTACGCCCAAGTGGTCGGGACGGTGCGAAGCCTGCCAGGCCTGGAACACCATCGTCGAGGAAAACGCGCCGCCACAACCGCCCAAGGGCTTGTCGGCGGGCCGCGGCCGGGTTTTCGAATTCGTACCGCTGGACGGCAAGTCCGAGGCGCTGGTGCGCTTGACCACCGGCATCAGCGAACTCGACCGGGTGACCGGCGAAGGCCTGGTGCCGGCCTCGGCCCTGCTGGTCGGCGGCGACCCCGGTATCGGCAAGTCGACGCTGTTGCTGCAGGCCGTGGCGGGACTGGCCGCGGCCGGCGTCGACTGCGCCTACATCTCGGGCGAGGAGGCCGTGGATCAGGTACGCCTGCGGGCGCGCCGCCTGGGGCTCGGCCAGGCCCCGGTGCGCCTGGCCGCCGCCACCAGCGTGCGCGACATCCTGTCCAGCCTGGGCCAGCCACCGCCGCGGGTGGTGGTGATCGATTCCATCCAAACCATGTTCCTCGACAATCTGGAATCGGCACCGGGTACGGTCTCCCAGGTCCGGGCCAGCGCCCAGGAGCTGATCCGCTTCGCCAAACAGAACGGCACCACGATGCTGCTGGTCGGCCACGTCACCAAGGAGGGCCAGATCGCCGGCCCCCGGGTGCTCGAACACATGGTCGACACGGTGCTCTATTTCGAGGGCGAGCGCGGCCACCAGTTCCGCATCCTGCGCGCCGTCAAGAACCGCTTCGGACCCTCGGACGAGATCGGCGTCTTCGAGATGACCGACCGCGGCCTGGCCGAGGTCGCCAATCCCTCGGCGCTGTTCCTCAGTGAACGCGAACGCCCGGTCAGCGGCACCGCCGTTTTCGCCGGCATCGAAGGCACGCGGCCGGTGCTGGTCGAGATCCAGGCGCTGGTGGCAACCTCGTCACTGGCCACGCCACGCCGCGCCGTGGTGGGCTGGGATTCGGGTCGGCTGGCCATGGTGATGGCGGTGCTGGATGCGCGCTGCGGCCTGGCGCTGGGCGGGCGCGACGTCTATCTCAACGTGGCCGGCGGCTTGCGCATCAGCGAGCCGGGTGCCGACTTGGCGGTGGCGGCGGCGCTGGTCTCGGCGCTCACCGGAGTGCCGGTTCCCGAGGGCGCCGTGGTGTTCGGCGAGATCGGCCTTTCGGGTGAGATCCGTGCCGTCAGCCAGGCCGATCTGAGATTGAAGGAGGCGGCAAAACTGGGCTTCTCGCGGGCCCTGGCCCCGGCCGTTCGACAACGCCGCCAGGCAACGCTGGAGCTTGATGAGCTGACCCAGCTTGCCGACCTGGTGCGGCGTTTCGAGGCCGGCGGCGAAGGCGCTCAATCGTGGGCCGACGATGGATAGCCTGGCCGACCTTCCCATCAACGTCGTCGACCTGGGGGTCGCGGTGGTGTTGCTGCTGTCGGCCGGGCTCGCTTTTGTGCGCGGCTTCGTCAAGGAAGTGCTGGGGGTGGCCGGCTGGGTCGGCGCCGCTTTTGCCACGCTTTACCTGCTGCCGCTGGTCGAGCCGCTGGCCCAACAGTACATCCCCATGTCGGCGCCGGTGCCCAAGATCGCAGCCTCGGTGGCCACCTTCCTGGTGGCGCTGGTGTTGTTTTCCTTCCTCGCCCATGCTCTGGCGCGGCGCGTGCGCGACAGCACACTGAACGCACTGGATCGTTCGCTGGGCTTTCTCTTCGGCCTGCTGCGCGGCGCCGTCGTGGTCTGCATCGCCTACCTGCTGGTGGAAATGTTCCTGCCCCCGGCGGAACAGCCTCCCTGGCTGCACCAGGCCCGTGTCATGCCCATCGCGCGCACCGGCAAAAACATGCTGTGCACGCTGGTGCCGCGCAAATACCGCGAGCAATGCCAGACACCGGCCGCCGCCGGCAGGCCCCTGCCGGCAGCCACAGAAAGCGGTAAGGAAAGCGGCTTCCTGCCCCGTGTGCCTGACAAGGCCCGCGACTCCGGCGGCGAAACCGGTTACAAAAGGTCGCCCCGCAAGCAGCTCGAACAGCTCATCAGAAGCAATCAGTAAGGGCCATGGCCGGCAAGCTCTTGGAAAACACCGACCGCATGCGCGACGAGTGCGGCATCTTCGCCATCTTCGGCCACCCCGACGCGGCTGCCCTGGCGGCGCTGGGGCTGCACGCCTTGCAGCACCGGGGTCAGGAATCGGCCGGCATCGTCACCTACGACGGCAGCCACTTCAACACCCACCGGGCGCTCGGCCTGGTCGGCGACATCTTCGGCTCGCAAAAGGTCATGACCCGCCTGGAAGGCGACACCGCGGTCGGCCACGTGCGCTATTCGACCACCGGCGGCACGCTTTTCCGCAACGTCCAGCCGCTGTTCGCCGAGTTCGCCTTCGGCGGCCTGGCCATGGCCCACAACGGCAACTTTACCAACGGCTGGGCGCTGCGGCGTGCCCTGGTCGACCAGGGCAGCATTTTCCAATCGACATCCGATACCGAAGTGCTGATCCACCTCATCGCCACCAGCACCTATTCCGGCGTCATCGACCGCTTCGTCGATGCCCTGCGCTCCGTCGTCGGGGCCTACGCGCTGGTGGCGCTGACCGACGACGCCGTGATCGGCATGCGCGACCCGCTGGGGGTGCGGCCGCTGGTGCTGGGCACGCTGGATGGGGCCCATATTTTGGCATCCGAAAGCTGCGCGCTGGACATCATCGGCGCTCAGCACGTGCGTGACGTAGCCCCCGGCGAGATCATCGTCATCGACCGCCGCGGGGTGCAAAGCCTGTCGCCCTTTGCCGCCGCCGATTCACGCTTTTGCATCTTCGAATACATTTACTTCGCCCGGCCCGACAGCCTGGTCGAGGGCCTCAACGTCTACGAGGTGCGCAAGCGCATCGGCGCCGAGCTGGCGGTCGAAAAACCAGTGGCGGCGGACATTTGCGTGCCGGTGCCCGATTCCGGTACGCCAGCCGCCATCGGCTTTGCCGACACAGCGGGCATCCCCTTCGAGATCGGCATCGTGCGCAACCACTACGTCGGCCGCACCTTCATCGAGCCCGGCGAGCAGATCCGCCACCTGGGGGTCAAACTCAAGCACAACGCCAACCGCGCCTACATCGAAGGCAAGCGTGTGGTGCTGGTCGACGATTCCATCGTGCGCGGCACGACCTCGACCAAGATCGTCGAGATGATGCGCAACGCCGGCGCCGCCGAGGTCCACATGCGGGTGGCCAGCCCGCCCATCTCGGATCCCTGCTTCTACGGTGTCGACACGCCGGACAAGGACGATCTGCTGGCCGCCGGCATGGATATCCCGGCCATGCAGGAATTCATCGGCGTCGACAGCCTGGCCTTCCTTTCCATCGAGGGGCTTTATCGGGCCCTGGGTGAGAGCGGCCGGCATGAGGAGCCGCAGTACTGCGACGCCTGCCTCTCCGGCGCCTACCCCATCACACTGGTGGATCACAACGACGGCGACGCCCCGGCCCAGCTTTCACTGCTGGCCGAACAGGCCTGAAGCGCCGCGTGGTACCGCGAATGCAGGACCGGGTGGCCCTTGTTACCGGCGCCTCGCGGGGCCTCGGCGCCGCCGTGGCCGAACGCTTCGCCGCCGAAGGGGCGCACGTCATCTTGGTGGCCCGCACGGTGGGCGGCCTGGAGGAATGCGACGACCGCATCCAGGCGGCCGGCGGCAGCGCCACCCTGGTGCCGCTGGACCTCACCGACGGCGCCGGCATCGAGCGCCTGGGCGTCGCCCTGGCCGAACGCTGGGGCCGCCTCGACGTACTGCTGGGCAATGCCGCCATGCTGGGGGGCTTAAGCCCGGTCGGCCACTTCGAGCCCGAGACCTGGGAGCAAGTCTTGGCCGTCAACACCACGGCCAACTGGCGGCTGATCCGTTCCTTCGACCCCCTGCTCCGGGCCTCGCCCGCCGGCCGCGCGGTCTTCGTCACCTCAGGGGTGACGCAGGGCGTATATCCGTACTGGGCGGCCTATGCCGCCAGCAAGGCGGCGCTCGAGGCCTTGGTGCGGATCTACGCCGCCGAAGTGCAGAAGACGGCGGTGCGCGCCAACCTGGTCAGCCCCGGCACCCTGGCCACCCGGCTGCGCGCCCAGGCCTTCCCCGGCGAGGACCCGGACGAGCTGGCAAGGCCGGAAAGCATTACCGACGTATTCGTCGAATTGGCTTCGCCTGATTGCCAACGCAACGGCGAGATCGTCAGCCCGGGTTAGGGCGGGCCGCAGCCAGAGTGGAAATCCGGGCTATGCTCCAGCGGCTTCCAGCGGCACAACCTTGATCTTGCCGGCGTACTTCTGCGCTTGGGCAAGATCGTACGCGGACTGCGCTGCCAGCCAGGCCCGAGCGTTGCTCCAACCCATCTTTTCAAGCCGTATCGCCATTTCCGGCGAAATGCCGGCACGACCGTTGACGACCCGCGACAGGGTATGACGTGCGACGCCAAGCCTTTCCGCGCCTTCTGTAACCGAGAGGTTCAGCGGATCAAGACAAGCGTTTTTTATCGAGCGGCCGGGATGGGGAGGATTTTTCACGGCTATTCCAACGCCTCCTGGTGATAGTCAAGCAGATCAACGTCAAACGCAGCGCCGTCTTCGATCGCTTCAAGCTTGGCTTGCCGCAACCTGCTCCGGTCACCTCGTTCATGAAGCCTTTTCAGCCCACGATGTTTGAAGGCTCTTATCATGTTTTTTTGTACCGTGTATCGGTACAGGTGTCAAATTCCCAATATTGACAGGCTAAGACGAAGGCGGGCACGGCGTTTGTGCGGCGACGGGGGATTTGCTATCTATCCCGCGGACTTTCGCCCGCCAGCCGTTCCACCGGAGATCTTGCTATCAGCAGCGACAAATTGGTTGAGCTCAGGGACGCCATCGCGGCCCACGTCGGCGACGGCGACAGCGTGGTGCTAGGGGCGGCGTTGGAGCACGCCATTCCCTTTGCCGCCGGCTTTGAGCTGATCCGCCAGGGCCGGCGCGAGCTCAATCTCATCGCGCCGATTTCCGACATGTCGACCGACCTGTTGATCGGGGCGGGCTGCGTCGGTCAGGTCACGGGCGCCTGGGTGGGCAGTGTCTCGGGCGGGCTGGGCCACAACTACCGCCGGGCCGCCGAGGCCGGACTGCCCCACCCCATCCGCATCAACGACCATTCCAACCTGGCACTGGGCATGGCGCTGTTTGCCGGCGCCTACGGGCTGCCTTACGTGCCCATCAAATCCGTATTGGGCTCCGATATTACCGCCTCCAACCCGGCCATCAGACTGGCCGAGAACCCGTTTGCCGAAGCCGTGGAACCTGTGGCCCTGGTGCCGCCCTTGAAGCCCGACGTCGCTATCTTGATGGCCCAGCGGGCCGACCGTTTCGGCAACTCGCACATTTGGGGCTCGACTGGCGTCAGTCAGGAATCCGCCATCGCCGCCGCCCGGGTCATCGTGCTGGCGGACGAGATCGTCGAACCCGAGGTCATCGCTTCGGATCCCGGCCGCGTGCTCTTCCCCGGTTTTTTGGTCACCGTCGTCTGCCACGTTCCGGCCGGATGCCACCCGGCGCCGCTGACCGGCTGCTGGCAGCGTGACAACGCCTTTTTCAACGACTACCACGAGGCCAGCCGCGAGGCCGAGGGTTTTGCCCGTTGGTGCGACGAATGGGTGCGCGAAGTGGCCGACCAAGCCAGCTACCGGGCCAAACTGGGCCAGCGCCTCGAGGCACTGCGCATCCAGGGCCAAGCACTTTCCGCGCCGGCCAACTGGGCCGCCGAGTAAGCCCATGGCGGATTATTCAACGCAGGAGATGATGATCGTCGCGGCGGCCCGCGAGATCGCCGATCATGAGCGGATCTTCGTCGGCATGCGGCTGCCCATCACGGCTTTCGGGGTCGCCCGCCTGACCCACGCCCCCAACGCCGTCGGCCTCTTCGAATGCGGTATCGCACGCTATCAACCAGCCCAGGGTATGCTCTACACCATGTCCGACGGCCCCAACCAGTTGGGCGCCGCCTGGAGCACGGGGCTGGTCCAGATCATGGGACTGCTGAGCGGCGGCCACGCCGATGCCGGTTTCATCGGCGGCGCCGAGATCGACCGCTTCGGCAACATCAACTCGTCCTACATCGGCGATTTCACGGCCCCAAAAAATCAAGTTGCCGGGTACCGGCGGGGCCACCGACATCGCCGCCATGGCGGGACGCCTGATCGCCATCATGAACCACCAGAAGCACCGCCTGGTGGAGCGCGTCGATTACGTCTCGTCGAGCGGTTTCCTCGAGGGCGGCGAGAGCCGAACCCGGGCCGGCCTGCCCGGCGGCGGCCCGGCCGCCGTTATCACCGACCGTGCCATCCTGCGCCCCTATGGCGCCGAGAAAGAGCTGCACCTGGCCTCGGTCCATCCCGGGCACACGCCCGAGGAGGTGATCGAGAACACCGGCTGGGCACTCAGATGCCGGCCCGAGATGGTTGAGACATTGGCGCCGACGAGCGAGGAAATGGCGGCGCTGCACCAGATCGACACCGAGGGGTTCTGGCGCAGCTAGAGGGGGAAACGGAAAGCATGGAAAAACGGCTCTATTTCGTCTTCGGCGACGTGCTGGCCTGTACCTCGCTGGGCGCCGCCGCCGGCTGGCTAACCTACGCCGTGCTGCCGCAAAACTGGTGGTTTGGCGTCGCCATGGTGTTGGGCATGTTCCTCGGCATGGTAGTGGGCGCGCTCGGCGGCTTTCTCTTCTCTCCCTTCTTCGGCGCTATGGAGATCGCCCTGCCCACGGCGCTGGCCGGCATGATGGCCGGCATGGCGGGCGGCATGCAGGCGGTGATGTCCGGTACAGGCGGCGCCGAAGCGCTGCAGAGCGGCGCTGGCATCGGAATTCTCTGCCTGGCGTTCACCTATCTGCTGCAGTCGCAGTTGCAGGGCGAGGTGGACTGATGGACGAGAGAGCCCAAAAGAGGTGGGACAAGGCCGCCGCGCTTTATGACCTGACGGGCGGCTTCGGCCCGGAAAAGCGCTGGCTGCCCCACAAAACGAGGCTCTTTTCCGGCATGCAGGGCAAGGTGCTCTTTCTCGCCGCTGGCACCGGGCTCGATTTTGCCGCCTTCCCGCCCGGCCAAGACATCACGGCCATCGACATCAGCGCCGGCATGCTGGAAAAGGCAGCGCCCCGCGCCGCCTCATACCAAGGAAACATGACGCTACGGCAGATGAACGTCCACCAGATGGACTTCGCCGCGGCCTCCTTCGACCAAGTCTATACCTCTTGTACCTTCTGTTCGGTGTCCGACCCGGTAGCCGGGCTGCGGGCCCTACGCCACGTACTCAAGCCCGGCGGCCAACTCGCCATGTTCGAGCACACCGGCTCGCGGACCTTCCCCTTCGGGCTCATGCTCGATGTCATGAACCCGCTCTGCCGCTACTTGGGCCCCGAGGTCAACCGCGACACCGTGGCCAACGTCGAAGCCGCCGGTTTCGCCATCGAAAAGGTCAGCAACGTCTATCTCGACGTGGTCAAAACCATAGAGGCCCGGGCACCATCAGATGAACAAACTTGACGAAACCGAAGTCACTGAGCTTTGCCGCACCGCCGTGCCCTTGGTGGCGCTGCTGGGATTGCAATTGGAGGAGCTGGACGGCCCGCGGGTGCGCCTGCGCATGCCCTATCGCGAGGTCATGGTGCGGCCCGGCGGCACCGTGTCGGGACCGGCCATGATGGGCATGGCCGATTTCGCCCTCTATATCGCCATCATGAACGTCATCGGCAGGAAAGACCTGATCCTGGCCACCAGCCTCAACATCACTTTTCTGCGCGCGCCCAAACCCATCGACATGCTCTGCCAGACCAACCTGCTCAAACTAGGCAGGCGGCTGTGCGTCGGCGAGGTGCAGATCTTTTCCGACGGCGATCCCGACCCAGTGGCCCATATCCTCGGCACCAGCTCGATCCCGCCAGGGGAAGCCTAGCCGCCTGTGACCTTGGGTTCCGAGGTGCCGCCGCCGCTTTCGGGCATGGTTTCGCGGTAGCGCTCGAGGAAGGCCTCGAGCGTGCCGATCTGGGCCACGGCGCTGGCCGCTTTGCGGAATTCGAGACTGGTGGGATCGACGCTCGAAGTCAGGACTTCGAAGGTTTCGGCCTGCGGTGTGTCGGCGATCTTCGGCTGGTAGCGCTGACGCAGCTGGGCGATGCCCTGGAGATCGTCGGCCAACATCAACGCCACCGCCATACGCAGCAGCCATTGATTCTCGTCCTCGGTCAGCGGCGCTTCCTTTCTCCAACGCTCGCCCAGCAGGGCCTGGATGGCGTTCACCACACGCGGCCATTCCTCGGCATGCCAGTAGACATCGGTGCGAATCAGGTTGGCTTCGCGACTGTCGTCGTTAATCAACGCCTCCAGCGCTTCGTTGTTGCGGTCGAGGTCGGCCAGGGCACGGGCCCTGAGATGCCGGCGTTTGGTCGCAATGTCCCGCGGCAACAGCTTCCAGCGGCTCATGGTCAGGATGTCGAGCGCCTTCTGCGGCTTGCGCGGTTGGTCAGGTTGATGAAGGCCAGCGAGGCTCCCACTTTGGCCCGTTCGGGGCCCTTGAGGCGGAACTTGACCTGATGCTCGAGCAGTTGCGAGGCACGGTCGAGCAGGTCGACGGCCACCAAACGGTCGGAAAGCTTGCGAATCATCTCGTCGCCGATCTTGCCGACCGGTGTCAGTTCGCGGAAATCGTAATACAACGCCAGCGCCGATACCGGTTCGAGCTCGTCGGCCTCACCGTCGAGGTAGAGCAGCCTGAAGATGTCGTTCATCTGCTGGGTAAGGGCGCGTGATTCGCGCAGTTCGGGGAAATTGGTCACCGTACTGCGCATGGCGGTCAAGGCGTTGCGGTAATCGCCTTCCTGCAGATAGAGCTCGCCCAGACGTTTGAGCAGCCCCACTTCGAAATCGTCGCCGCGCCAGGCGAAGCGCAGTCTTTCGAAACGATCGATGGCCTCGGCGGCGGCAATGTCGCCGCGTTTGAGCATCATGTTGGCCTGATTGAAGGCTGCCCGGGCGCCGCTGGGCCGGAACTTGGCAGTGATCACGGCGTCGAAGGTATCGAGCGCCTGCTCCTCCTCGCCGACGATCTCAAAGCCCTCGCCCCGCACCAAGTCGACCTCGGCCGCCATCTCGAGATCCAGCTCCTGGGCCGCCAGAGCCACCAGTTCTTCGTTGGCCATCTGCAAATCGTCGGCTCGCAGCGCCGCCTTGGCGGCACGCAGCCGGAACTGGGTCTGCATCTTGGGCGGGAAGCGGGTTACCGCCGTTCCGGCGAATGAGAACTGATCGTGAGCGCGCTCGAATTCCTGCATTTCGGTGAGCAGGGCGCCGCGCCACAGCGCCGCCTCGCGGTCGCCGTCGAGCTCGGCATCCAGAAGATCGTCCTGGGCCGCCTCGAGTTGGCGTAATTGGTAGCGCGCGGCGCCCCTGAGCGCCCTGAAATCCTTGCCCTCGGCCACCCGGGGCGCGTGCTCGCCGATGATCGCCAGAACGCCCAGCGCCTCGGCCTCCAAACCACTGGCGAAAAGGTACCTGGCGAGGCGCCAGCGCGGGCCATTGCGCTGACCGGCCGGTGTCATGGAAACCTAGTACTGAAGCTCGCGCTTCATGCGGCGCACCGGCACCTTGGTGTCGATCAGCCACTCTTCATACTTGAAGAGCTGGGCCTCCGTGGTCTCCTCCTGGGCTGCCTCCGCCGCGGCCGCGGAATCTTCCTCGCCTTCGGCGTCTTTTTCCTGGGCCGAAGGAACGCCGCTGATGACCAGGCCGGCTTTGGTGTTGATGGTTATGCCGTTGCGCAGTGTATTGATCTCGACGCCATCGGCCCAGGCCAGCACGGCCACGCCCTGGGCCGTGGGCTGCAGACGGAATTCGACGAAATCACGCCGCCGCTCGACGCCGCTGCCCGGCGCCATGACGGGTACGGTCTGGATTTCGTCACCAACCTCAGGGTCCTGAATTCGCACCACACTGCCCACATTGAGCACCGAGAGAAAGATCCGGGGACCGCTCTTGGCCGCCGGCTGGGGTCTGAGCTCGATCGGCCTTGAGGGGCCGCCAGCCTCGGGCGACAGGTCGACGATCCAGTCCGCGCCCTGGCGCGACACCGCCGGGCCAAGTCCTGGGCGCAATCGGAAACGGAATGTGGTGGCCCGGGGATTGGCAACTTGCTCGGCCAAAAAGACGCTTCCTTTGGCCACCTCGGGAACCTCCGGTATGTCCACCTGATAGCGTTCGTCGAGCACCGCCCAAAGATGTCCGGCACGCTGGAAAACAGCGAACGGCACCGGCTTTTTGGATTCGAATCGCAGGCGGGTGAAGCCGTCCGCACCCTGCTCGAAGTGCAACGCCAAATCCTTGGCCTTGCCGTTGCGCTTGGCACCCTCCGCGTCCGCCGCAAGTTGTTCCTGCACATCCGTTTCGGCGGCGGCCCCCTTCCCTCCCTTTTCCGCCTCGACCGAAATTTTCGGCGCCGCGCCGGCCTTTTGCTGCTTGGCGGCGGCTTGCGGACGTTGTGGCGCCTTGGGTTCCGCTTGCTGCGCCGGCCTCGCTTTGGGCGCTTCTTTGGCGCTCGGCCCGCCCGGTTTGTCGAGCACATCCAGCACCACCTTGGTGCCGCTGCGGAAGTGACGCAGCCGGGCCTCGGCGGCAATGCCCAATGAAACCCGCGACTTGCCGCCGCCGACGCTGGCCTTGGCGGCCGTTACGCGGGCCGGCAGGCGGCGCGCCAACGGCGCCACGGCAATGGCGTTGGAGCGGTCGAATTCTACCTTCACCTGGGTTCCCTGGCGATCGACGCGGTAGCGCACGTCGCCCGTCCAGTCGAAGACCATGCGGGTGAAGCCGGGGTGCTCGCCGACCCGCACTCGCACCGGCGGACCGCCGCCCGCTACCGCCGTCGGGTTTTTGCTCGCGGTCTTTGGCGGGGTTTTCGATGGGGCTTTCGGCGCCGCCTGGCCGCCTTTCGGCTTGATGTCCACCACCACGGCATTGCCGCTGCTGCGGGAGCTGGCGGTGAAGTTGCCGGTCAGCGGCAACGTCACCGTGTTGCCAGCCAGCCTGCCGGTCCCCTTGCGCACGTAGGCGCCGAGGTAGCGGTCGACGCGCGAGAGATCGGTCTCCAAGGGCCGGGCGAAGGTGATGACCAGCTTCTGGTCGTTAATTCCAACCTTGACAGTGACCGGCGCCGGCCAGTCGAACACCAGGCGCCCGAAACCGGGGTGAGCCCAGGCCCGTGTGCGCACCTTGTCCGCCGCCTCGGCGCCCGTGGCCAGCATCGCCAGCAGCCAGGACACCATGATCAACAGCAGTCGGAGCTTATTTGTCACTGCGCACCCCTGCCCCTTCCCGCACCACGATATCAACCCGGCGGCCGAGCTGGTACCGGCGCTCCTCACTAAGCTCGAAACTGAGATCCTCGAAGCGTGAGTCAGCATAGCCGAAAGCCGAGATCTGGTTGGGATAACCCGAATCCTTCAGCGCCAGCGCCATGGCTGTGGCCCGGGCCAGCGAGAGCTCCCAATTCGAAGGATAGGCCGCCGACTGCACCGGGTCGGGATCGGTGTGGCCGATCACGTCGACCCGATTTCCCACCACCAGGAGAGCGTTGCTGAGCACCATGGCCGCGTTCATGGCCTCTTCGGTCAAGGTTGCGCTGCCGCGCTCGAAGAGCGCATCGGCCGGCAACGAGATCACCATACGGTCGTCGAGTTGCTGTATGACGGCGCGTTCCAGCACCTCGACGCCACGCACCTTGTCGGCCAGCACGCTGCGGAAGTAGGACGGGTCGACAGCCTTGGGAAT
>Ga0187827_10002503_pt1 | contig 24998 bp, 23 predicted proteins | sample ETNtaG_39_FD_167969 | JGI IMG/M metagenome (GOLD analysis project Ga0187827, IMG submission 167969) | Marine microbial and viral communities from oxygen minimum zone, Eastern Pacific Ocean - ETNP2014_SV_150_PacBio MetaG (Illumina Assembly) | ecosystem: Environmental > Aquatic > Marine > Hypoxic... | reverse complement strand
CGCCCACGGCTGTAACACGGTGTTGGCCACCAAGACGGCGCTCAAGCTGGCCGATTACGTGATTACGGAAGCCGGGTTCGGGGCCGATCTCGGGGCCGAAAAGTTCCTCGACATAAAATGCCGCAAGGCCGGACTGACGCCCGCCGCCGTGGTCATCGTCGCCACCGTGCGGGCCTTGAAACTGCATGGTGGGGCCGACGCCAAGAACCTGGGTCCGGAAGACCTGGGTGCCCTGGAGAAAGGCATTCCCAACCTGTTGCGCCATGTGGAGAATATCGGCAAATACGGCCTGCCCGTGGTGGTGGCAATCAACCGCTTCCCCACCGATTCCGATGCCGAGGTGGCGCTAGTGCAGTCGTCCTGCGAGAAGGTGGGCGTCAACGCCGTGCTCGCCGATCACTGGGCGCGGGGTGGCGAGGGCGCCGAAGATCTGGCCAAGGAGGTCATCAACACGCTGGAGACCAAGAAAGCTGATTTCAAGTTCCTCTATCCCGATGACATGCCGCTGATTGAAAAGGTGCGTGCTGTCGCCAAGGAGATTTACCGCGCCGACGATATTTCCGTGGACAAGGCGGTGGCGGCGCGCTTCGCCGAAATCGAGAAGCTCGGCTTCGGCCATTACCCGGTTTGCATGGCCAAGACCCAGTACAGCTTTTCCACCGATCCCAGCCTTAAATGTGCACCGGAAGGGTTTACCGTTCCCGTGCGCGAGGTGCGGCTGTCATCGGGAGCCGAGTTCGTGGTGGTGCTTACCGGCGATATCATGACCATGCCGGGTCTGCCCAGTGTGCCGGCGGCTGAGGCCGTGGGCGTGGGCGATGACGGTCTCATCTTCGGGTTGTTCTAGGGGATAGCTTTTCCCTTTATCCTTGTAAATGAGGCGAGAGATACCCCAGAGAGAACGGCGGGGTATTCCAGCAGGTTTCTCAGGCGCTTTTTATTTCCCCATAGGCGGTGAGAAGGGGGGCGTCATCACTGGGTTCGAGGATGCGGTCGAGACCGGGTAGAAGCCCCATTTCCTCTTTCTGGATGTGAAAGACCTCACGCTCCACAAGTTCGCGCCCGGCGGCGTGAAACTGGCTCCAGCCCGGGGTATCGAAGCCGCTTTCCTTGGCTGCGGCGGCGGCCACCAGACGCTCGGCCAGGGGTCGGATGAGTTCATGTTCCTGGCACAGCATTTCAGGGATTCCGGGGTCGAAGGCTTGGCCAAAACGGGGGAAGAGGTGGGTTTCCTCGAAGGCGTAATGATAGGTGACGTCCTCGCCGAGGGTGGTGGCCAGTTCCTCGAGCAGGGCGGCGGTATCCGCATCGCCCGTGTCGGGAGGATCTTCGGGGCCATGGGCGGCTAGTAGTTTTTCGAGACGCTCCAGCAGCGCCAGCATGGTGGCATGTTCTTCGTGCAGATTACGCAGAATTTCGAGGCTCAGATTAAACATCAGGACTTTTCCTTATCCGTTATTTCGGTCGTTTCCGATATTTTACCAGTCTTGCCTGCGGTGTGCAGGCAGCGGCGTATCAGCCACAGCACACGTAGCGCGAAGGCGGTGTATATCAAGGCACCGAGGAGTCCGGCAAGACCGCCGAGGCGGACCGGCAGGGGCGCTTCCAGAGCCATGCCCGCCGCCACCAGAATAAGGGCTAGGCCGTGACAGAGGGCGTGAGCGCGGCGCGGGCCCTCGGGCGCCAGCTCGCTCATGAGCGGTGGCGTAGCCCCGGCGCTGGTGGCGTTCATGGCGCCGAGGAAGGGTAGGATGCGCTGCAGGACTCCGAGGAGAAAGGTGAGAAGCCAGCCAAAAAGCACGGCAAAGACGAACATGGCGAAGCCCTGGCTTCCAGAGAGGCCGAGCGCCGTGGCGCAACCTAAAGCCAGGCTCGCCACCAGAAAAAACCAGCCCGCGCGCATGAGCAGAATGGAAACGCCCAGCTTGCGGCGCATGGCGGTGGCCAGGCAGCGCCTCATGCTGCGCAGATGCAGGGATACGCTGAAAAGCCCCAACAATGCGCCCGCTACCATCAGCAGGGGCGTTCCGAGGAAGATACCGGCAAGCGCCGCCATCAGCCCGAATACGGCGAGTGCGAAAACGGTGCGGCTCTCACCCACCGGCACGCCCTGGGAAAGGGTGAAGAGCGGTAACAGGATGTGGCTAAATCCGAGCACCAGCATTCCCATGAAGCCGAACCCGGCGGTTATTATGTGGAGGGCGGTGATGCCCGCGCGGTCATGGAGAAAGCCGTGGTCACCGTCGGTGATGAGAACAAGCCCCAGCGCCGTGGCGGCGGCCAGCGCTACCAGCGCGGGCAGGCCGAATCCGCTCAGGGGTTCGAAAATCAGGGCACGTTGCAATATCCGCCACATCAGCTCGGCAACCAGAACCATGTATATGGCGAGACCGAGTGCCACGCCGAACCCGCCCACGGCCATGGCAGAGGGGTCGCTCGCCGCCATGCCCCACACCAGGATGGCGACGCCGGGGATGAAGAACCAGGAGGCGCCGCGGGTGGCCGTGGCGCCGCATAGCGGCATTCCCGTGGCCACCGGCAGCATCTGGAAAGAAACCCCCATGGCGGTCATCGTCAACACCCCCAGCGTCAGGCTGTGCAGTGCTGCCAGCGCTGGTCCGGGACCGCCGGTGAAAAAGGCCACATGGTTGGGAAAGGCCGCGATCAGCGCCCATAACAGGATGTGGAAGAACAACGCGGCGGCGAAATAGCGGTATGGTATGGTGGGGTCGAGTAGCTGTGACTGCGCCCCCATGAGGATGCTTCCGGGAAAGTTCATGATCTGGATTCCAAGGACTCTGGGGGCGGCTGTGTGCGGGTGAGGGTCAGGCGTAGCTCGCCTTCACCAACAGCGTCGGGGGGCTCCTTGGTCCAGGACCAGCCGCGCTCCACCAGTTCGGGATACAGGTTCACGGGGTCACGGGCCATGAGGACGTGCACCGTGTCTCCGGTATCGGTGCGTTCAAGGAGCTCGACGATGGCTACCAAGGGCTTTGGTGGGGTGTGGATATCACGCAGGTCGAGGCAGGGAGCTCCCGCCTCCCAGAGGACTGGGACATCGCCAGCCACGGGTTTGTGATTCGTCGTTTCGGGCAAGGTTCCACTTTCGTGTTTCCGATTGGGTAGAAACAAGGGAGCAGGGAGTCAAGAGGGCTCTGGTTTCCTGAAGGATTACACTGCCTTTGAGTGCTTTCCTTCCGCCATCTCGAGATAGACGTCGAAGACGGCGCACACACAACGCACCAGCAGGCGGCCGTCGGGGGTGACGGTGATGTGGTCGCCGTCCAGTTCGATCAGCCCGTCGGCGGCCAGTTCCTCGAGCTTGGGCCGGGCTTCGGCAAGGGTGTCGGCGGTTTCCCCGTGCTCGGCGCAGATTTGCACAAGGTCGATTTCAAGATCGCACATGAGGCGCTCGATCACCGCCCGGCGCAGCCGGTCGTTATCGCTCAGTTCCACGCCGCGTGCGGTGGGCAGGTGGCCATCATCAATGGCGCGGCGGTAGAGGTTGATCTGGGGGAGGTTCTGTGTGTAGCCCTGGGGCAGCGAAGAAATGCTCGACGCACCGAGACCAATAAGGGTTTCTGCGTGGTCGGTGGTGTAGCCTTGGAAATTACGGTGAAGTGCACCCGTCTTCAGTGCTACTGACATGGGGTCATTCTCGAGGGCAAAATGGTCAAGGCCGATGGTGATAAAGCCGTGGTCTTCGAGAAAAGTCATCGCGGCCTCGGCCTGCTTCCAGCGTTCTTCAGTTCCGGGTAGGGCGGCCTCGTTGATCATCTTCTGATGGGTCTTCATCCACGGCACATGGGCATAGCCAAAGAGTGCGAGGCGCGCGGGTTCCAGTTCCAACACCCTCTCTATCGTAGCCAGAACTTCTTCCACGCCCTGATGGGGTAGGCCGTACATGAGGTCAACGTTGATCTCAGTTATGCCCACGCCGCGCAGGCCGTCAATGACCCGATTGGTTTCGTTGAATGGCTGGATGCGGTTTACCGCCTGCTGTACCTTGGTGCTGAAATCCTGGATGCCGAGGCTAGCCCTAGTCACGCCGGCCTTCCCCAGGGCATAAATAGTGTCATCGCCTATTCCGCGGGGATCGATCTCCACCGCGAATTCACTCTCGCCATCAAAATCGAAATGAGTACGCATGGCGTCAGAGAGGCGCAGGATATCCGTGGGGGCGAGGCTGGTGGGGGTGCCGCCACCCCAATGCACGTGGGAAGCGCGGTGACGCTTGCCCAACGTATTTGCCACCCGTTCCACCTCTGCCGTCATATGGTTGAGATAGGCAGTGACGGGCTCATAGCGGTTGACAATCCTGGTGTGGCAGCCACAGAACCAGCACATAGTGTCGCAGAAGGGGATATGCACATAGAGGGAAAGGGATTCGTCCCCGGGAATTTCCGCAAGCCACTGCGCATGGGTTTCGGCGTCCACGGTCTCGGTGAAATGAGGCGTGGTGGGATAGCTGGTATAGCGCGGTACCGGCTGGTCATATCTGGCGAGGGTTTCGAGCTCTAGCATGGGGTTTCCATGGCGTTAGGCCGAAGCATTTCCGACAAGGTTCTTGTAGAGGGCCACGGTTTGGGTGGTGATAAGGGACTGCGCGAAGCGTTCCTCCACTAGGCGACGGGCCTCCTTACCCATCTTTTCCCGTAAATAGGGGTCCCGTGCAAGTCGGGCAAGTGCTGCGGCCAGTGCTTCGGGGTCCCGGGGGGGCACCAGAAGGCCGCTTTGTTCATGGCGTACGATCTCGCGGCAGCCAGGTACGTCGCTGGCGATCAGCGGGCGGGCGCAGGATGCGGCTTCCAGTAGGCTGAGGGGAAGGCCTTCGCGGTAGGAAGGTAGTACTGCCATATGGGTGGACTTTAGGATTTCCGCCATGTCACGGCGATGTCCCCACCATTCCACGGCGCCCTCGCGCTGCCACTTCTCCAGGGTCTGGCGGGGGATGCTGGCCGGGTTGGCGGGGTCGGGTTCACCTACCAATGCAATACGCAGCGCCACTCCTTGTCTTTTAAGGAGACGCGCTGCTTCTACCAGCTCGCCCACACCCTTGTCCCACAACATACGCGATGCCAACACCGCCAGCGGTGGTGCGTCATTGTCCTGTGGTTGCATGGAGGGGGTGAAGACTTCTGTATCTACGCCGGAGCCGGGGATAAGGGTGACGCGGCTAGGAGAGACAATGCCGGAGGCTTCCAGAGCCTCCAGGTCGTCGGTGTTCTGAACGATCGTATGGCTGCGTTTATGATTCAGCAGCAGACGCAAGGCCAGCCGGATAAAGGGGCGCAGCAGGCGTGCCAGTGGGTCGCGGGAGATGAACACGTAGCCCAGCCCGGCGATTGAATTAACATAAACTGGCACCTTCGTGAGGCGGGCGGCTAAGGAGCCGTAAAGGGCGGGTTTCAGGGCTACGTGCTGGGTGAGGTCGGGACGTTCACTGCGATAGAGGCGCACCAGTTCTGCAATGCTGGCTAGTTCACGCAGGGGGTTGCGGCTGCGGCGGTCAAGGGAGAGAGGCACAAGGCGGAAGCCATCGGCTTGAATTTGTGCTGCGGGAGCGCCGGGGCTCGGATCATTCACATGGGTCGCCACCACCACCTCGAACCCGGCCTCGCGGGCGGCACGGGCATGGGCGATGCGATGTGAGCAGAAGTACCAGTCCTCGGTTACAAAATAGAGGATTTTAGGTGTGTTTTGCAGCGTGACCTGCGTTCGGGGGGAAGGGTCCATGGGGCGATCATGCGTATATGGGGAGGGCTTTTCAAGGCTTCCTCATGGCCGGGGCATTTTCTCCGTCCGGGCCCGTAAATGGAGTAGATAGCACACTGAGTAGGTATACTATGGGAATCGTAATGTTAAAAAAACGATTTTATATTAGTGATTCTAGATAGATATAAGATTTTAGCCATACCCAGTAAACAGGCGGGGTTGTCGCCAAAGACGAGGGGGTCTATGTTGGCCAACTCGCGTTTTACTATCCTTTATTTTATCCACTGTACCCATAGGGGGGGTATCACTATGTCTAGTCTTCTCGCTTTGTCAGTCAGTATCGGTGGCCTTGGTGCTGTTGCAACTTGGCTGGCTCTCGTCGCGGGGGTTCCAGGTATGCAGATCTGGGGTGTGTTCATCGGATGGGGCTGCTATTTTGCTTCGGGCGCTAATGCCGAAGCCCTGAAAGGGGCTATATGTGGGCACATTAGTGGAGCTGTTCTAGCAGTTGTTGCCCTTAATCTGGTGGGCCTGCTGCCGATTGCCGGTGCATTGAATGTACCGATTTGGGTGGGTGTGACAGTGGCTGCTCTTGTCTACGCGTCACAGGTTGCGGCCTTGGCCAATATCCCGGCTGCCGTCTACGGCTATGCCACCACTGCAGGGCTCTTTCTTCTCGGTGGGCCTGTTTTACAAGATGTTTCGTCGCTTAGTCTTGGCAATCCGGGCGTTGTAGCTATCATCTCGCTGATAATCGGTGCGTGCTTCGGGGCCATCTCAGGACGTCTCGCCGGCGTGTTGGGCAGCGACTGACGTTCGTCTGATCGACCCTCGTCCCGGGAAACATTAACCGCCACGGGACCAAGGTCGTAGAACTCGTTTAAAAGACCCCGTTTCCCACCATTATTCCATGGTGTGGGGGACGGGGTCTTTCTATCTACCGTTGTATGATTTGCTTGCGCACCGGCCGTTGCGCCATGATGGCGGCATGGCCCTCCGATTTTCCCCATGACGGGCAGCTGCATCTGGAATAACTCCGCAAATGACCTTGTTCCACTGAGGCCGTAGACTGGCCCTACGGGGGTGTTTTGGCGGGAAGGGACGTATCTAAAGTGGCGATTTATTTTATTTCCGGGGTTCTTTTATTAGTAGCGGTGCTGCTGTTGATACGGGGTTTTGCTGATGCTGATCCCACGGTCATGGTGCGCGTACTCAAGAGAACATTACTGATCGTGGGGGCGGGGGTACTAATTTTTCTGGCAGTGACGGGGCGTCTAACCGCGGCGCTGAGCGGGCTGGCGGGGCTGGTTGTATTAGCCCTGCGCTGGCACGGCATCTGGCGCCAAGTGAAACAGGCCAAGGAAGGTTACGAGGCCTTCCGTGGCGGCACTGCGGGCGGGCCGGGCGATGGCACTGGAGGTCGGGGGCAAGCGAGACCCAGAAAAGGACCTATGACCCACCAGGAGGCCTTGGAAATCCTTGGTTTGGAGGAGAATGCCGACAATGCTGCAATCCGCGAGGCCCACCACCGGCTGATGGTGAAAATTCATCCCGACCAAGGTGGCTCCAACTGGTTGGCTACGCGCATTAACCAGGCCCGCGACCTTCTTCTGGGGGGGTGATTTTGGCGCGGGCAAGCAAGCTTGCGCCTCCACGTTGCGCTGTGGCACAACCGGCGGGTAATTTTGCGCCGTGCGGGTGGTGTGAAATTTCAAGTAGGGAGCGGGAGAGAAAATGACGAAGCCGGTAAACAAGGCGGTTTTCCCGATGGCGGGATTGGGGACACGCTTTCTTCCCGTCACCAGGGCTATACCCAAAGAAATGCTTCCTGTGGTGGACAAGCCCCTGGTCCAGTGGGCGGTGGAAGAGGCTGCAAGCGCTGGGATTGAAAAATTCATCTTCGTCACCGCGCCTGGAAAGGAGGCCATCGAGGCCCATTTTGGCCCCACGCCGGTTCTTGACCATGCCTTGGAAGAAAAAGGCAAGACCGGTCTTTGCGAGGGATCACGTGCTTTGACTGAACTGGGGGCGCGCATTACCTGCGTGTTGCAGCCCGAGCCCCTGGGCCTCGGCCATGCCGTATGGTGTACCAGAGAACAGGTGGGCGACGAACCTTTCGCAGTACTGCTTCCCGACGACATGATTTTAGGTAAAACTCCCTGCCTACAGCAGATGATGGCAGCTTATGGCGAGGTTGGCGGAAACGTGGTGGCTGTGGAGAACGTGCCCTGCAAACACACCGACCGCTATGGAATTGTTGATCCCGGCAATGGGACGGTCTCGGAAGAAACGGGCGCACTGGTGCCGGTGAAGGGGCTTGTTGAAAAGCCGGAACCAGCCAAGGCGCCCTCCACCTTGTCGGTGATCGGGCGCTACATCTTGCAGCCGCAGGTTTTCGAGCACTTGGATCGCAAGACTCGAGGCGTAGACGAGGAAATCCAGCTTACCGACGCCTTGGCCAAGATGGTCGATACCCTGCCATTTCACGGGCTGCGGTTTAGTGGTGAGCGATTCGACTGCGGCGACAAAATAGGATATCTCAAAGCCAATATGGCATTTGCTCATGACCGGGATGCGTTGCGGGGCGCTGTTTCCGCCCTCTGCCGTACTTTTGCGTAAACTGCTGTTCTAATTAACCGCAATACTTAGGCAGGAAAGATAACACTATGCATATCGCTATGATCGGTGTCGGATATGTGGGACTCGTCTCCGGCGCCTGTTTTTCGGAATTCGGCGTGGATGTTGTTTGCGTCGACAAGGACGCAGACAAGATCGAGCGTCTACGCAGGGGAGAGATTCCCATCTATGAACCTGGCCTCGAGGCGATGGTGCGGGACAATAAGCAGGCCGGACGGCTGTCATTTACCACTGATTTACAGGATACCGTGGCCAAGGCAGACGCTGTCTTCATTGCCGTGGGCACACCGAGCCGTCGAGGCGACGGCCACGCCGACCTTTCCTACGTGTTCGCCGCGGCGGAAGAGATAGCCAGTGCCCTGGACGGCTATACGGTGGTGGTGAACAAGTCCACGGTGCCGGTGGGTACTGGCCGCGAGGTAGAGGCCATCATCCACAATATTCGCAAGGACGTCGATTTTGACGTGGTCTCCAACCCGGAATTTCTACGCGAAGGCTCTGCCATCAACGATTTCATGCGTCCTTATCGGGTGGTGATTGGCGCCGAGACCGACCGTGCCCGTGCCCTCATACGCCAACTCTACAGTCCGCTTTACTTGATCGAGACGCCAATCCTGTTTACTAGGCGAGAAACGGCGGAACTCATCAAATACGCAGCCAACGCCTTTCTCGCCACTAAAATCACCTATATCAATGAGATTGCCGATCTTTGCGAGAAGGTGGGCGCCGACGTTCATGACGTAGCCAAAGGGATGGGGCTGGACGGCCGCATAGGGCGCAAGTTTCTGCATCCTGGTCCCGGCTATGGCGGTTCGTGTTTCCCCAAGGATACGTTAGCGCTGGTGCGCACTGCTCAGGAAGTGGATGTGTCGCTAGGTATTATTGAGCATGTCGTGGCCGCCAACGATGCGCGCAAGAAACACATGGCTGAACGCATCATCACCGCCTGCGGTGGCGCCGTGGAAAACCTTACCATCGCCGTGCTTGGCCTCACCTTCAAACCTAACACTGACGACATGCGCGATAGCCCTAGCCTTGAGGTCATCCCAGCCCTGCAAGTAGCGGGGGCCACTGTGCGCGCTTTTGACCCCGAAGGCATGGAGGAAGCCAAGGCGCTTCTCGATGATGTGGTTTGGTGCACGGACGCCTATGACGCCGTGAAGGATGCCCATGCCTTGGCCATCATGACCGAATGGAACGAGTTTCGGGCACTTGATCTAGATCGGGTCAAGTCACTATTGCGGGAGCCGGTTTTGGTGGACCTACGCAATGTCTACGATCCAGCGAGAATGAAGGCTGCTGGGTTTGAATATTTCAGCATCGGCCGTCCCGATAGTGCCTTTGGCAACGGCATGTAGGGAAGTCCCCCTTGTCATCTTCCCGCAGTTGCATTTCCCCTCACAGATTTGATCCAACGATTCTGCGCGAATACGATGTGCGCGGAATCGTGGGCGAAACTCTGGGGGTTGATGACGCCCGCGCCCTGGGGCGGGCCTTTGGCACCATAGCGGGAGAATCTGGAAAAACTACGATTTGCGTGGGCTATGATGGACGCACCAGTTCACTGGAATTGGAGTCGGCGATAGTGGAAGGGCTGAGTGAGGCCGGAATGGCGGTAAAACGGATAGGGCGAGGCCCCACACCCATGCTCTATTTTGCTATCCACCATCTGCAAGCTTGTGGCGGTATCATGGTTACTGGCTCCCACAACCCGCCGAATCATAACGGATTCAAGATGATGCTGGGAGGCAAGCCATTCTTCGGCGATGACATTCGGCGTCTTGGTGAAGTGGCGGCGAGGGGCGATTTTGCAGAAAAGACGAAAGGTCAGGAATCGCCGGTGGAAAAAGTTGCTGTGGATGAGCCTTATCTTCACGCCTTGGCTGCGGCTTATGACGGGGTGGCGCGGGGGGCGGAACTCAGGGTGGCATGGGATGCGGGCAATGGTGCTGCCGGCGAGATCATGACGCAGCTGACGCAGCGTCTTGCCGGGACCCATGTGCTGCTCAACGAAACTATAGACGGCAGTTTTCCCAGCCATCACCCCGATCCCACCGTGGTCGAGAACCTTGTGCAGTTGCAGGAGACGGTGCGGCGTGAGAGTTGTGATCTCGGTATTGCTTTTGATGGCGACGGCGACCGCCTTGGTGTAGTGGACGGCGAGGGGGAGATCCTGTGGGGTGATCAGTTCATGGTGGCTTTGGCCGGAGAGGTTCTGGAGGACATGCCTGGTGCCACCATCATCGCTGACGTCAAGGCAAGCCAGGTTCTCTTCGATGAAATCACGCGTATGGGTGGCACGCCGCTCATGGGGCGTACCGGCCATTCTCTGATCAAGGCGCAGATGGCGGAAACTGGCGCGCTGCTGGCGGGCGAGATGAGTGGCCATATCTTCTTCGCTGACCGCTATTTCGGCTATGACGACGCCCTTTACGCAGCGGTACGCCTGCTTCGTGTGGTGGCGCGTACGGGTGAAAGCCTTACCGCCCTGCGCAGGCGTTTGCCAAAAGTGGTGAATACCCCAGAACTGCGGTTCGACTGCGCCGATACACGCAAGTTCACCGTTATCGAAGAGGTGAAGATGCGGCTTGAGGCGGCAGGGGCGGAGGTCAACGACATTGACGGAGTGCGGGTGCTTACGCCCGAAGGTTGGTGGTTGTTGCGGGCTTCCAATACCCAAGCGGCGCTTGTAGCGCGTTGCGAGGCTGGCGATGAGGTGGGGCTGGAACATCTCAAGGCCGACTTGGTGGAACAGTTACGAAAAAGTAGCGTGCAACCGCCGCGATTTTAGTAGCTTTCCAACGCAGACTTATTTGGTCCGCATTAGTTGTCTCTGTAGCCAAGAAAAAAACCAGCCACAGTTCCGTAGCCGGCGGTCTGACAGACGAGTTGTAGGACAGTTTCAGCTTCTTTATTTGCTCGCCGTCTGTTCCTACATCGCTCCTTCTGCGGTCCGGGCAGTAGTGGCTCGACCGCCTGATGGCACGGCCACACAACTAAAATCACCCTTTTTCAGTTCCTCGCAGGCTTTGCGCGCCTTGGTTTCATTGAACCCTATGAGGCGAGCGCGGTAGATCATTCCCGACTCCTTTTTCAACGGCAGGACCACTACTCTGGCGTTTCCCAGCAGGGAGGGCAGACGCTGTGCAGCGCTGCTGGCGGCGAGATGAGCTGGAGCGTAACGTGAAAAAGCCCCTATCTGCACCCCCCAGACCACCTTGCGGACTTTCTTCGCGGGCATCATCTTCGCCGCCTCCATAGCGGTCGTCCGTTGCGCCTCCTCTTCCACTTCTAGAAGGGCCTGTTTTTGGTCATCGCCTGCCTGTTTCATAGCAACGCCGGAGCGGATGGCTCGGAATCCCTTATCCAGGAGTTTTCTCATATGGACGTTGCGGGATTTTGCCGATCGTCCCCCCATAACCACGCCTACCAACCGTTTATCATAGCGCACCGCCGAGGCCGCGAGGTTGAATCCAGAGGCTCGGATATAGCCTGTCTTGATACCGTCGGCCCCGTTATAGGTATCTAGTAGTTTATTGGGGTTCTTGTAGGTTTTGTCATTGTAGGTAAAGGCTTGTATCGCAAAGAAATGATAATATTCCGAGTAATCGGTAATCAGCCCCTGCGCCAACACTGAGAGGTCGCGTGCGGTGGAGAGCTGACGCCGATTAGGTAGGCCCGAAGCGTTGCGAAAAGTGGTGCTTGACATGCCGATTTCCTTGGCCTTGCGTGTCATCATACGGGAGAAATTCGCTTCATCCTCACCGAGGGATTCGGCGATGACGGTGGCTACGTCATTAGCCGATTTTGTTACTAAGGCGAGGATGGCGTCGCGCACGGTGATGGTTGCGCCCTTCTTTAGCCCCAGCTTAGAGGGCGTCTGGCCGCTGGCCCTTTTGGAAACGTGCAACTTCTTGTTGAGGGTGAAACGCCCGTCTTTCAGGGCTTCGAAGACCATGTAGATGGTCATCATTTTGGTTAGTGATGCCGGGTAGTTCCGGGTGTCGGCATTGATCTCGTGAAGAACAATACCGGTATCAGCGTCAACGATAATAGACGCGTATTTTGCCAGAGCCGGATGCGCGGAAAAAAGAATAAAAAGAACAGCTACGACAGCAAAGACCGGGGGAGGAAAATGGAGGAAGGAAACTTTCATCGTGCCATCACTTACCTTGGGTTCCGTGCCTCGCTGTACATTCCTGCGTGAGCCAGTGGTTTTTGTTTTGGCTCAGGACGCCGATTCCCCCCACACATGCATCCTAAGCCATGAATTCTAAAGAAAGAGAGGAATGTCTGTCCACTGGATTAGTGAATATTGGTTAATTGGTCCATAGTTATATGAATATTTCCTTACCAGATCTTAAGAAACTTGAGGTTAGTGTGGGGCAATCTATGGTGCCTTGTAAGCCTTGTCTGGTAATAATTTTTCCCGGGGGTTTTTTCTGCCGCGGGAGAGTCATTATGATATCTTGGGGGATTATTTTTAGGAGACAGCTTTTTGAAAAGCGGGAGACGAGGGGCAGAAATGAACGATCGTGACAGGCATGATGGGTACGACGGGATTCCAGAAACTGGGGTGGTTATCAAGAGCACGTCCAAGTCCAAACTCAAGAAACCTTCCCTCTATAAGGTAATTCTTCTCAATGACGACTACACGCCCATGGAATTCGTGGTCGAGGTTCTGGAATGTTTTTTCAACAAATCCCACGAGGCAGCCATGCAGATCATGCTTAATGTACATCAGAAAGGGGTCGGTATCTGCGGTATCTTTCCTTACGAGATCGCCGAGACCAAGGCCACCCAGGTAATGGATATGGCGCGTCGCCGCCAACACCCCCTGCAATGCACGCTCGAAAAGGAATAAAAAGCCGTGTTGTCGATGAATCTTGAGAGAAGCCTACACCGGGCGTTAGGCCTATCTGGCGAACGCCGCCATGAATACGCCACCCTGGAACACCTGCTTCTGGCTCTCACTGAGGATCAGGACAGCCTTGCGGTGCTGCGCGCCTGCGGGGTGGATGTCGATTGTCTGCGCCAAAACCTAGAAGACTATATCGATAACGAATTGATGGACATTGTCACCAACGAAGAGGAAGAGGCTAAGCCCACAGCCAGTTTCCAACGCGTTCTCCAGCGCGCCGCTATCCATGTACAGTCCTCGGGCCGCGAAAAGGTGACGGGGGCCAATATCTTAGTGGCCATGTTCGCTGAGCGGGAGTCCTACGCTGTTTATTTCCTCCAGGAACAGGACATGACACGGCTCGACGCTGTCAATTATATCTCTCACGGTATCGCCAAAGTACCAAAGCTTTCTGAGACCCGTCATGTGCACGGCGTGGAGGGGGACGAGGATGAAGTAGAAAGCAAGCCAGAGAAAGAGGCCTATGAAGTTTATTGTGTGGATCTCAACGAAAAGGCGAAACAGGGAAAGATAGACCCTCTGATCGGCCGCGACGGGGAGATTGAGCGCACCATCCAGGTGTTGTGCCGGCGCACCAAGAACAACCCGCTTTATGTGGGGGAACCAGGGGTCGGCAAGACGGCGATGGCCGAGGGGTTGGCACGGCGCATCGTCCACGGAAAAGTGCCCGATGTGTTGAGCGACACGAGCATCTACGCTCTCGATATGGGCGTCCTGTTGGCGGGGACGCGCTATCGTGGCGACTTCGAGGAACGGCTAAAGGCTGTGATTGGGGGCCTTGAAGCCCGCGAAAACGCTGTACTATTTATCGATGAAATTCACACTGTGGTGGGAGCTGGCGCCACCAGCGGCGGCTCCATGGATGCTTCCAACCTCTTGAAACCGGCTTTGGCCGGTGGCCAGATGCGCTGTATCGGCTCTACCACCTATAAGGAATACCGCAATCATTTCGAAAAAGATCGCGCCCTGCTGCGCCGTTTTCAGAAGATCGACGTAAATGAGCCGACGGTGGAAGAAGCGGTAGAAATTTTACACGGGCTGAAACCTTATTACGAAAAACACCATAAGGTGCGTTATACCGCCGAGGCTATCCGCACCGCGGTGGAGCTTTCGGACCGCTATGTTGGTGACTGTAAGCTTCCCGATAAGGCCATCGACGTGGTGGACGAAGCCGGTGCGGCACAGATGCTGCGGCCCAAGAGCCGTCGCAAGAAGGTGATTTCGGTCAAGGATATGGAAACTGTGGTGGCCAAAATTGCTCGCATCCCGCCACGCAATGTTTCCACTGACGACAAAGCCGTTCTCAAAACCCTAGCCCGTGATCTCAAGACTATGGTTTTTGGCCAGGACAAGGCTATAGCGGCGCTTTCCAGTGCCGTTAAACTCTCTAGGGCTGGCCTGCGTGAGCCAGAAAAACCGGTGGGCAATTATTTTTTCTCCGGCCCCACTGGGGTCGGTAAAACCGAGGTAGCGAGGCAGCTCGCTCTACAGCTGGGGATTGAACTGATCCGTTTTGACATGTCGGAATACATGGAACGGCACAGCGTCTCGCGCCTGATCGGCGCTCCACCGGGATATGTGGGATTTGACCAAGGTGGGCTCCTAACCGATGCCGTGGATCAGCACCCTCATTCGGTTCTGCTTCTCGACGAGATCGAAAAGGCCCATCCCGACCTGTTCAATGTGCTGCTGCAAATCATGGATTACGGTAAACTTACCGATCACAGCGGCAAGACTATAGATTTCCGCAATGTGACGCTGATTATGACCACCAATGCCGGGGCTAGTGAACTGGCCAAACCCGCCATCGGCTTCGAGCGGCAGAGCCGGGTTGGTGACGATGAAGAGGCTATTAACCGCATCTTCACTCCGGAATTCCGCAACCGGCTGGATGCTATTATTTCATTCGCGCCGCTTTCCCCTGCTACCATGGGCAAGATTGTGGATAAGTTCGTAATACAGCTTGAAAACCAACTGGCCGACCGCGAGGTGACGATCGCGGTGAACACCCCGGCGCGTGCTTGGCTGGCCGAGCGGGGCTATGATGAGAAGTTCGGGGCGCGGCCACTGGCTCGTATTATCCAGGACTACCTGAAGAGGCCGCTGGCTGAGGAATTGTTGTTTGGTAAGTTGGTCAAGGGCGGCGCTGTGCGGGTCACGGTGGCGGATGAAAAGCTGACCTTCTCGTATCCAAAATACAAGCGTAAGAAGCCTTCACGCCGCGTTGCCGCCGGAGCTGGTAAAGACTGATAAAGAATAGTCTAAGAATTCACCCACTTTATCCCACCTCGAACATGGCGTTGATTTCAACCGCCGCGCCCAGGGGTAACGAAGTGCAGCCCACGGCGAAGCGGGTGTGGCGACCAGTCTTGCCGAATACGTCAACCATCAGGTCCGAGGCGCCGTTAATGACTTTTGGATGATCGGCAAATTCCGGCGTCGCCGCCACGAAGCCACCCATCTTCACGACCTGCTTCACATGGTCAAGATTACCCTCCAGCGCTGCGGCAGCCTGAGCCAATAGGTTGATAGCGCACAGCCGGGCTGCCGCCGCACCCGCCTCAACATCTAGTTCTGCCCCGAGACGACCTGCGTATTTGATGGCGCCGCCTTCCATCGGCAGTTGACCGGAGACGTAAAGGTGCCCGCTCGACAGAAGATAGGGCACGTAATTGGCGACGGGGGCCGCCGCCTGAGGCAGGGTGATACCAAGTTCATCGAGTCTGGTTGTTATGGATTGGTTCATAGGGTCTCCTTCCGTCAGTCAAGAGGTGTGCGCTCGGTCCACATCCGCCACGTCATGTCATCGGCATCCGTCATGGTCCTGGCAAGGCCTAGAAGTTTTAGTGCTACTGCCGTGGTGCCGGTGACAGCGGCCACCGCCGAAGGATGGTCAAGCTCCCCCCTCCACAAAGCCGAAAGGCGGCCTACCTCACGGGGCTCTCTGCGCCAGTCATAAGGTTTGCCTTCGGTGAGTGCCGGCCACTCCTCCTCTCCGTTCACGCCGTTGCAGACCGAGAGCACGCGGCAGGGCTTTTCTGGATTACGCTGAGCCTCGCCACCCCCGCCCTTGAATACCGCTGCTTTTGCCTGGTTCGTGAGCCGAGAAGTGTCGCGGTGAAGGTCGCGGAAGTCAGGATGGAACACACCAGTTATATGCGCGCGCGCGCGCATGGGATTTAAGGCCCGGGCAAAGCTATTCACTGGTGAGCGCAGAGCAAAGAGGGGTTGCAGGACAAAGAGGGCATCCAGATTTGGGGCAATGGTCTCCAGTGGCAGGTAGATAAGAGCGTCACGGGCTAGTCTTGCGGGGGTGTCTTGCAGTGACGCACAGGGAGCAATACCGAGGTGGGCAAGCGCGGCGCGGGTGGTGGGAGCACAGTCCTCATCTTCCATTCCGGCAATGCCGTGCATGGCTACAGTTATGCCGTTCTTAGCCAGCAGAAGGGCCGAAAGCACGAACCACGGAAGTTGTTTATGGCGGTCGGCATAGGAGGGCCAGTCGAGGTCAATGGTTAGTGCGCCACCGGGTAGGGGGGGTAGCATTGCCCGTGCTGCCTCCACGAAGCCCGCTAGTTCTTCGGCCGTTTCGCGGCGGTAGCGCATGAGCATGAGGAAGGCCCCGAGTTGCTCTGGGGCCACTCGGCCATCGAGGATTAGAGTCATAGCTTGCTGCGCTTCGCCTCTGGTTAGTGCCCGGGACTTGCTGGGGCCACGCCCGAGGAGGCGTACGAAGGAGGCGAAGATCGTGCTATCTGATTCCGGGGCGGTCATGATCCCATCATATCCCAAGTCATGGACCAAGCCAGGTTACGACCGTTTTACGGCTAGGGTCAGGCCGTCGGCCACGGGGATCATGGAAAGGGTGATGCGCTCATCCTGGTAGAGGGAGGCGTTAAAGTCACGTCGTGACAGCATGTCGGCGGACGTGTTAGCAGGGTCGGCGGCTTTACCGCCGCACAGCACATTATCCACTACCATGAGCCCGCCTGGGCGTAGCAGTTCTAGAGCCCGTTCGTAATAGGCGGCGTATTCGGTTTTGTCAGCGTCGATGAAAGCGAAATCAAAACTACCCGCCATGCCCTCGGCCAGAAAATTGTCTAAGGTTTCGAGTGCCGGGGCTAAACGCAGGTGGATCTTGTCTTCCACCCCGGCTTCGGTCCAGTAGGTGCGCGCTATGGCCGTCCATTTCTCGTTTACGTCGCAGGCTAAGAGCCGCCCATCCTCAGGCATGGCCAAGGCTACAGCTAGCGCCGAATAGCCTGTGAAGACGCCGACCTCTAGGCACCGCTTTGCACCTGTGAGTTCCACCAACAGAGCCATGAAGGCTCCCTGTTCTGGAGAAATCTGCATCTCTGCCTCGGGCATACGGGCAGTATCGGCGGCGAGCTGTTCGAGCACCGGGTGTTGGCGTACACCCACCGAGAGAAGATAATCGTAAAGGCGGGGGGTGAGGGATAGGGTTTTCCGTGACATGATCTGATTTTTATTCTCAGTTGGGCAGCACCAGCTTGCCTGGGTTCATGATGTTATTGGGGTCAAGCGCGCGCTTGATAGCTCGCATTTGTTCTAGTTCCAGTGGGTCGGCGAGCCGCACCAGTTCGTTGCGCTTGAGCCGCCCGATGCCGTGCTCGGCGCTGATACTGCCACCCATTTCCACCGCCGTGTCATGAACGACCCTGCTGGCCTCTTCCCAACGGGAAAGGAAAGCCTCTCGCCTGACATTCTTTGGCTGGCTCAGATTGAAATGAATGTTGCCGTCACCTACATGACCGAAGGCCACCACCCGCACACCCGGAATAAGCCTAATCACGCGCTTGGTAGCCTGATCCATGAAGGCTGGTATGGCGGCGATGGGCACCGAGATATCGTGCTTGATGCTGGCACCCTCATGTTTTTGGGCCTCGGGCACGCTCTCGCGTAGCTTCCACAGGGCCTGCGCCTGGGTCTCTCCGGCGGCCATAGTAGCGTTATCCACTAACCCATCCTCCAGCGCCGTTCCCAGCAGGGTGTGGAGGGCCTCGGCCAAAGCGGGGTCACGACGTGTAGCAGTGGCCTCACAGAGCACATAAAAGGAGTGAGGCGCGGCCAGCGGGTCGCGGGTGCCGGGAATATGGGCGCATACGAATTCCAGCGCGATGCGTGGCATCAACTCGAAGGCAGTGACGGCGTCATCCAGCGTTTCCCTAGCTCGGGCGAAGAAGTCAAGCGCAGCTTGCAGGGTGGAAATGCCAGCAAAGACTGTGTGCCGTTCCACAGGTGGGGAAAAAAGTTTAAGTACCCCCGAAGTTATGATCCCCAGCGTGCCCTCCGAGCCGATGAGGAGTTGTTTGAGGTCATAGCCAGTGTTGTCTTTGCGCAGGGATTTTAGGCTGTCATAGATCCGCCCGTCGGGTAGCACTGCCTCGATTCCCAGTACCAGTTCGCGCATATGGCCGTAACGCAGCACCGCGTTGCCACCCGCATTGGTGGCTATATTGCCGCCGATCTGGCAGCTTCCCTGGGAGCCTAGCGAGAGCGGGAAGTAACGCCCGGCGTTGCGAGCGGCTCCCTGTACAGCTTCCAGGATACATCCTGCCCCCACGGTCATGGTATCGTTCACCGTATCCACCTCATAGATACGGTTTATGCGCGAAAGGCAAAACAGGATCTCCCCGCCGTGTTCGAAAGGAACCGAGCCACCCACCCGACCAGTATTACCGCCTTGAGGCACTATGGGCACGCGGGACTCTGCACACAGGCGCACGCAGACTGCCACCTCATCCACATTGGCCGGGCGCAGCAGGAGGGGACTTTTGCCGTGGTATAGGCCGCGTTCATCAACCAGATGAGGAGCCATGTCTTGAGGGTCGTCGCTCCAGCCCTTTTTGCCAACAGCGTTCTTCAGGGCGTGAAGAAGCTCCGGTGTCGGAGTTTTGTGGGGGGCAGGAGGAAACACGTTCATGAAGACGGTTCTTCGGGATTCACGGCAGGGTTGGCGGCGCGGTGCAAGCGGTCGTTGATAGCGAGACCGAGGCCTATCTCGGGAACTGTCATGACGGCAATGGCTGTATGGGCGGGGCTGTCCAACTCGCGCAGCATGGCAAATAGATTGGCCGCCGCTTCAGTAAGGTTGCTGTCCGGCGAGAGATTTAGCTCCGTGGCCGCGCCGGTAATAGTGTGCGGCCCGAAGGAAAGCAAAGCTTCTCCGGAATTGACGCCAACCGCATCAAGACGCAGGGGCCTCCTCGGTGCGTAGTGCTGCAGGAGACGGCCAGGCGATTCGGGCGTGGTATCGGCTCCCCTGTCCATATGAGGAAAGTGACCGATAACAGCTTCTACCTCTTCTGCCGTGACGCCGCCGGGGCGCAACAGGAGGGGTGTTTCGCCGGTAAGGCTGATTACCGTGGATTCAAGGCCGATAGTGCAAGGGCCACCATCGATGATGAGGGAAACAAAATCACCCAGCGACTCGGCCACGTGGGAAGCAGTGGTAGGACTGACTGCACCGGAGGGATTGGCGCTGGGAGCGGCCACAGGGCGGGAAAAGGCGGTGAGTAGGTCCAGCGCCACCCCGTGGGCGGGTATGCGTAAGGCTAGACTGTCAGTCCCGGCACTGGCTAACAGCGAAACCGGGCAGTCGGCACGGCGAGGCAGAACTATGGTTAACGCTCCAGGCCAGAAGGCGTTGGCTAGTTTTCCCGCGCGCTCATCGAATACCACGAGAGCTTCTGCGGCTTTTGTGTTGGCTACATGAACGATGAGCGGGTTGAAGCGGGGCCGACCTTTGGCCTTGAAGATAGCGGCAACGGCGTCATTTGAGGCAGCGTCGCCACCCAGTCCATAGACAGTCTCAGTGGGAAAGGCTACCAGTTCACCCGCATCTAGCGCCTTTGCCGCGCGCGCGATTTTTGCTCTGTCGGGGGTAACGGGGGACAGGGACGTGGAGACGGCATTGCGGTGTGGCGACATGGGGCCTTCCGTAGCGGTGGTTGAAATGAAACGCAAGTCTAGCGCATCCCGACGCCGGGTTATAAGGCAAGACCGGTATTCTAGAAACTGATAGTGATTTTCATATCACTAGGAATTTAGCGCGCCGTAGGCGATGAAATGGGGGTTTTCCAGTTTTTCCTTGCCGTAGAGAAGGAGTTCTCCGGCGGTAGTTTCCACCCGGCCACCTGCGGCCATGAGCACCGCCTGGCCGGCAGCTGTATCCCACTCCATAGTACGGCCGAAACGGGGGTATATATCGGCCTCGCCTGCCGCTACAAGACAGAACTTAAGCGAGCTCCCGGTCTGGCTGGTGGATGCTACCTCAAGGCTTCTGAGAAAAACGTCTAGTTCTTCGCTTGCTCCGTGGGAGCGGCTGGCCACCACTACCACTCCATCAGCGGGGACGGGGCGGGTGGCAATGGGGTTGGTTTTGCCCTCTTCAAGGCAGCATGCGCCTTTATCCTCGGCGCCGTAAAAAGTACGGCCTATGACTGGAGCGTGGACTACACCCAGCACGGGATTGTTATTCATGACTAGCGCAATATTGACGGTAAATTCACCGTTGCGGCTGATGAATTCCTTGGTGCCATCTAGTGGGTCTACCAACCAAAAGACGCCCCGCGAGATGTCGGGTATGGTTCCGGCTGCTACTGATTCTTCTGCCACCACGGGAACGTCTGGAGTGAGTGTTTTTAGTGCGGCGAGGATATGTTTTTCAGCGGCTTCGTCGGCTAGGGTGACGGGGGAGGAGTCGTCCTTAGTTTTGACCACCACCGGACGGGAATAGATGTCCGTGATGATGTCGCCTGCGGCGAGGGCGATGGAAACGATTTTGTTAAGCAGGTGGTCGGTAATCATGCCAGCCCTTTCGTGGGGGGCATGGTGCCGGCGCACGGATTCGAACCGCGGACCTGAGGTTTACAAAACCCCTGCTCTACCAACTGAGCTACGCCGGCTCCCAGTAAAGACGGAACGTGAAGGTGTAAGATAGTGGAAACCACAGGATAATAAAGATTATTGCGAGCCTCTCTACAAGGCCCGACCGGCATGTCCCCTCCGCCTATGGTCGGGTGGTGTTGAGGGCGTCATTTTTACCCATCCAGCGCCGGCGTAGTTGCCAGGCGCAGCCCCCGCCAGCCAGCGACAGCGCCGCCATGGCAAAGAAAACTTCACCACCGCCTGTGGCCTCGAAGATGCGCCCCGACAGGATCACTCCAAGGCCCAACAGGCCACCCATAGCAGTAGAAGAATAAAGACCCTGGGCGGTGGCTGAACACCCTGGCGGCGCAGCTCTGGCGATGAAATGCATGGCCGCGAGGTGAGTGGCACCGAAGGTGAGCGCGTGCATGGTCTGTACTGGGAATAACAAAAGCGGATTGGCGGTAGCGCCGATCACACCCCAACGCAGCACTCCGGCCCCTGCTGCGATCACGAGAAGAGTAGTGGGCGTAACCCGAGCCATGACGGCACGGCTGAAGGCGAATAACAGAACTTCAGCCATGACCCCGGTGGCCCACAGTCCACCGATCACGTCGTCGGCGAAACCGGCATCACGCCAGAGTAGGGTAGCAAAGCCGTAATAGGCGCTGTGGCTGGCCTGGATCATCCCAGCGGCGGCGAGGAAAAGCAGAAATACAGGCTGCCGGAGAATCTGCCGTAGGGGTGCCTCTGGTGTGTGTGGCTTTCCACTGCTTGCCACGGTCTCCGGGTTTGGAAGCTGAAGTGCGGCGAAGAAGGTCAGAGCAACCCCGCCTAGAACCAACCACAGCACCGCTTCCACTGGCAGGTTTACAAGCACAATACCGCCACCACCGCTGGCAAGGATGAAGGTAAGTGACCCCCATAACCGGATGCGTCCGTAATCTAGTTTATGGGTATAGCTAGTAATCATGGTCAGGTTCTCGCCAAGGGGCATGAGGGCTGCAAACATGGAAAAGGTGACTAGGGTTACGCACAGAAGCGGCCAGAACCCCTGCACCCAGTGGAACAACGAAAACCCCACTAAGGCCCCTAGCGCCAAAATGGCGAGCAGACGGCGTTTTTCCGGACGGCGGTCGGAGAAATGGGCGAAAAAGGGATTGGTCAGCACTTTCATCCACAATCCCGCCCCCAACAACAGGCCAATCTCTTCGGCGCTCATCCCTCGCGTTTCCTTCAGCCACAGAGGCCAGAAGGGCATGAGTACGCCCACCACCAGAAAGACAGCGGCGTAGAACATGGCAAGACGGAAGGAAAGCGCCAGGCGTGGTGACAGGAAGGCGGTGAAAATCATGCGCGTCTGTTATGTTCGTAAAGGGCGATGGCGGCAGCGTTGGAAACATTGAGGCTGTCCATCCCGCTTTTCAGGGAGATGCGCGCCGTCAGGTCGCAGCTTTCATGCACAAGGCGTCGCAAACCGCGCCCCTCTGCCCCTAGGACCATGGCAGTCAACCCCTTCATAGGAGTGTCGGAAAGGCTCCGCTCGGCATAGGCATCAAGGCCCACGCACCAGAAACCGCAGTCTTTAAGTTTCCTCATGGCGTGAGACAGGTTTTTCACCCGCACCAGTGGTATTTGCTCCAGTGCCCCGCTGGCAGCCTTGGCCAGAGAAGCCGTAGCTTTCGGGGCGTGGTGCTCGGTGATGATCACGGCCAGGGCGCCAAAAGCCGCCGCCGAACGTAGCACTGCCCCTACGTTATGGGGATCGCTCACCTGGTCGAGCACCACGGCCACACCGTTCACGGCTGCCTGCGCTACGCAGCAAAGTTTTGCCAGCGAGGTTTCCGGCAACGGATCGGTTTGTAGGGCAATTCCCTGATGCACTGCGCCTTCGGGCAGGATAGTAGAAATTTTTATCCGCGTAGCCTCCTCTACACTGTCAATCCTATCCAATTTGACCATCAATTCGTCGATTTGCTGTCCCGTGGCGCGGCGGGTCTCTGGCGTGACCACAAGTCGATGACAGCATCGTTTCGGATTAGCTAATGCCGCTAGCACCGCGTGAACACCGTAAAGCCACAGGACTCCACTGCTTTTATTCCGTTTGCGCGAGTTGGAACGACGTCTGGAAGGCGTTTTTTTAGGGTGCGGTTTCTGGTGCTTGTGCCTCATGAAAATAGGTCCTAATATAGACGTGTTGGGACTGCAAGTTGCGTGGGCCGGAATTCATCCGGGGCGGACCGTTTGGTTTGCCCTTTTTTTGCACTTTTTGGCGTTGACATCGCTCTGGAAATCACCATAGTTCTCAATCCGTTGTGCCGATTTACCCTCGGCGTGGAGGGGTGGCCGAGTGGTTAAAGGCAGCAGACTGTAAATCTGCCGACGTACGTCTACGTAGGTTCGAATCCTACCCCCTCCACCATTCATGTCGAGGGGGTGTTTTGGGGATGGGGCGATTAAGGACCAGAATAGCAACAGAAACCCAGCCACAGCGGGTGTAGCTCAGTGGTAGAGCCCCAGCCTTCCAAGCTGGTTACGTGGGTTCGATCCCCATCACCCGCTCCAAGTTGAAGATGCTGCTTTCGCGGGTAGACATTTGAAAAGTGGCCTAATTTTTTGAGATTGTTTGAGGGACAAAACCCATGGCGAAGGAAAAGTTTGAGCGGACGAAACCACATTGCAACATTGGCACCATTGGCCATGTTGACCACGGTAAGACGACGCTGACGGCGGCGATCACAAAGGTGCTATCTGAATCTGGTGGAGCCGAGTTCACGGCCTTTGACCAGATTGACAAAGCCCCCGAGGAGAAGGAGCGCGGTATCACCATTGCTACGGCCCATGTGGAATATGAGACGGAGAATCGTCACTATGCCCATGTGGACTGTCCGGGTCATGCCGACTATGTGAAGAACATGATCACGGGTGCGGCGCAGATGGACGGTGGTGTTTTGGTTGTTTCGGCTGCTGACGGTCCCATGCCGCAGACCCGGGAGCATATTCTTTTAGCGCGGCAGGTGGGTGTTCCGGCCATTGTGGTCTACATGAATAAGGTAGATCAGGTAGACGATCCGGAACTGCTGGAACTGGTGGAGCTTGAACTTCGTGAACTGCTGAATTCCTATGATTTCCCTGGTGATGACATTCCCATTATCAAGGGTTCGGCACTGGCTGCGCTGGAAGGCGGAGACAAGGCCACGGGTGCAGATTCCATCGTGGAGTTGATGAAGGCGGTGGACGAATATATTCCACAGCCCGAGCGCCCCAAGGACCAGCCCTTCCTGATGCCTATCGAAGATGTGTTCTCTATCTCTGGTCGCGGTACGGTTGTGACCGGACGCGTAGAGAGCGGTGTGGTAAACGTTAACGACGAAGTAGAAATCGTAGGTCTGAAAGAGACCCAGAAGACGGTTTGCACGGGCGTTGAGATGTTCCGCAAGCTTCTTGATCAGGGCGAGGCGGGAGATAACATCGGGGCGCTTCTTCGCGGCACCAAGCGTGAGGAGGTGGAACGAGGACAGGTTCTGGCGGCCCCAGGTTCGATCACGCCGCACACCAAGTTCAAGGCAGAGGTCTACGTCCTGAACAAGGACGAAGGCGGGCGCCATACACCTTTCTTCGGCAACTACCGTCCCCAGTTTTACTTCCGTACCACAGATGTTACGGGGACCATTGAACTGCCCAAGGACACAGAAATGGTTATGCCTGGTGACAATGTGACCATAACTGTGGAACTCATCGTTCCTATCGCTATGGATAAAGGCCTGCGTTTCGCCGTTCGCGAAGGTGGACGTACTGTGGGCTCCGGCGTCGTCGCAGATATCATCGAGTAAGG
>Ga0187827_10002501_pt1 | contig 25005 bp, 27 predicted proteins | sample ETNtaG_39_FD_167969 | JGI IMG/M metagenome (GOLD analysis project Ga0187827, IMG submission 167969) | Marine microbial and viral communities from oxygen minimum zone, Eastern Pacific Ocean - ETNP2014_SV_150_PacBio MetaG (Illumina Assembly) | ecosystem: Environmental > Aquatic > Marine > Hypoxic... | reverse complement strand
GTGCCATCTGTTGGCTCGAACCAGTCGAATCTCCATGACAGACATCTTTCGGCGAATCTTCGAGCTAACCCGCGCCCACGTGGGCTCCGGTTCGGACACGCCACCCGTCGGTGACATTCCTTATGCCAACGCCTCGGCAAACGCGTCCAGCGAGTCTGTTCCTGATCCAGACGAGGACGATGAATTGGCAGGGTACTATGTCAACCTCGAGATTCCCTATGGTTCCGACCTGCCGACGGTGCGAACGGCCTGGAAGCGCATGATGAAGACATATCACCCGGACCTCCACGGCGATGATCCACAGAAGCGGCAGGTGGCGGGTGAGCTTACCGCAGAATTGACCCGAGCCTATCAAGCACTTGCCGCCGCCCTTGGCGACGGCAAGTAGAGTGAATCGAAACACCTTTCTCCCCACGTGAGGGCCATATGGCAGACCACTTCGAGCGCGTCAAGGGGTATATCCTTGACCTGGGTTTCTCTATAGATGACGAGATTGAGGAAGACGAGATCGTCGTCATCAATGACGAGGAGCGTGGGATACACCAACTCGTCATCGACTGCGAAGACGATCTGGTTGTCTTGGAACAACTCATCCTCAAGTTCGAGGGTGGAGTGGATGCTTCCGTGTATCGTCGCATCCTGCAGTTGAACCGCAGTCTCGTATTCGGCGCTTTTGTCCTCAGCGAGGAGGGCGACACGCTCCTGTATCGCAATACCCTCGCCCTCGACAATCTCGATCTGAACGAGTTGGAGTCGACCATCAACGCCCTCAGTCTGGGCCTTGCCGAGAATAGCGACGAGCTGCTCGGCTTCGTCGCCTGAAAGGAGCCGTGATATGGCTGGTATTTTCCATCGTCTTTTCAAGGCCGGTGAGTCCGAGGCGCACGCCCTGGTGGACAAACTTGAAGACCCGATCAAAATGAGCGAGCAGGCGATCCGCGACCTTCGCAAAGATCTTCAGGAGAGTTTGAAGAGTCTCGCAGAGGTAAAGTCACTGGCGATTCGCATGACCAAAGACGCCGACGATGCCAAGCGCCTAGCCACCGATTACGAACGCAAAGCCATGCTGCTGTTGCAGAAAGGCCAGTCCGGCGATGTCGAGTCGAGCGAAGCGGAACGCCTTGCCATGGAGGCCCTTTCGCGCAAGGAGGAAGTAGCGACGCGAGCGGTACAGGCGACAGAGCAGGCCCAATCGCAGCAGCAGATGGTCACCACTCTGCAGAATAATGTGAATGACCTGAAGTCGAAGGTCGCCTCGTACGAGAACGATCTGGTCATGTTGAAGGCCCGCGCCAAAACGGCGAATGCCACGCGCAAGATCAATCAGCGCCTGTCCAGCGTCGATTCCAAGGGCACTGTGGCCATGCTCGAGCGCATGAAGGAGAAGGTCGCCGAAGAAGAAGCGCTGGGGCAGGCGTATGGCGAGATGGCCGACGCCGGCGGCTCCGTGGACGACGAAATCGACAAGGCCCTGGCGAGTGGTGGTTCCAGTACCGCATCCGATTCCCTCACTGAGCTCAAGGCAAAAATGGGAATCAGTTGACGAGAGGCCTGCCTCGGCGATGAAACGGCTACCGCGCAGGAGCTTCCTCAAGTCCCTGCTGGCTGGTTCAGTGGCGCTGCCCTTCGCATGCACTGAGCGTCCGGCGCGGCGCCCCGTCGGTGATGTTCCGTCGAGCTTCATCGATCGGGTGAGCCCGGCCCAGGGTCACCTGTTACGACGTCCCGTCGATCCGTCAGAGTTTGCCACCGCCCGTGAAACCACCGTCGATGCCCTCGTCGTCGGCGGTGGCGTCTCGGGGTTGGCCGCCTGCTGGAAGTTGCGCCAGGCCGGCGTACAGCGCGTGCTGTTGGTCGAGATTGCGGATCAGTTGGGCGGTGATGCAGCGGCAGGGCAAGCACAGGGCCTGGTATTTCCCTTGGGTGCCCACTATATCAACGTGCCTCCCGCCGAGGCCGATTGCGTTCACGAGGTGCTCTCTGACCTCGAGATCATCACCGGCTACGATGCTGCCGGGCGCCCGATCATTCACCCCGATCACTTGCTCCGCTGGCCCGCCGAGAGACTGTGGGAGGACGACAGCTGGTCCGAAGGCCTGGATCCCTTTGGCGCCGCGGGCACCGGAGAACTCGAGCAGCTGCACGCTTTCGAAGACGACATGCTGCGCTGGACCTTGTATCGCGGCCAGGATTCACGTCGAGGTTTTGCCATGCCCCTCGCCTATTCAACGGCCGATGCCAGGGTACGTGACCTCGACGCGATGACGATGGCTGAGTATGCAAACCAGCAAGGCTGGAACAGTGCGCGACTTTCCTGGCTCATCGACCAGGCCTGCAAGGACGACTATGGTGGTACTGCTGCAGACATCTCGGCCTGGGCGGCAATCCACTACTTCGCTTGTCGTTTCTACGATCGTCGCGTGAAGGAGCAATATCCCACCGACACCCTCACATGGCCCGACGGCAACCAGTTCCTCGTACAGGGGATGGCACGCGATCTGAACAAAGATGAGTGCTGGCTGTCGACGGCCGTCGTCGGCCTCCTTCCAGGGGCCACGACGACGCAGGCCCTCTGCATTGACACCGCCACGGGTGAGTCCCTCCGCGTGCACGCACACTCCGTCGTGTATGCCGGCAAACTCCACGCAGCGCCTTATGTGGTGCCGGACATGCCCCGGCAACAGCGTCGGGCCATCGAGCAACTCGACTACGTACCGTGGCTTGTGGCAGCGGTGAAGCTGTCGTCTCAACTGGGAGATTCAGGTCTAGCCTGGGACAACGTGCTGATGGGCAGCCCATCCGCAGGTTATGTCTCCGCTCGGCATCAGACGTCACCCGCAGCTCGGCCCGAAGGTGAGGTACTCGTCTATTATTTGCCGCTGATCGAGGATTTGACCAGCACCAGAGAGCAGCTGTTGGGAGATGATCCGCAACCATGGGCGAACAGAGTGTTGGCTGACCTGACACGCGTTCATCCGCATCTGCCGAACCTGGTCGAGGGCATTGATATCTGCCGCTGGGGACATGGCATGATACGCCCAGCTCCGGGCGTGATCTGGGGGCCTGGAGCCGAGCAGCGTCGCCAGCCGTTTGGACGTGTCGCTTTCGCCTCCTGCGATGCAGGTGGGCTGCCTCTGTTCGAGGAGGCCCTCTTTGCCGGGATCGCCGCCGCCGAGCACAGCCTCGACACACTCGACACAACCTACACGACGTCTCTCCACGGAATGCCGGTCCATGGCTGAGCCCGGATCGACAGACACGCCCTACAACTCGGCGAAAGCGGCGCTGCTGCTGGCCGCCATCTTCTCGGCATCTGCCTGTGCCATCGTGTATGAACTGCTCATTGGCAGCACGTCGGCCTATTTCCTCGGTGACAGTGTCCAACAGTTTTCCGTCACCATCGGCCTGTTCCTCGCCTCTATGGGTCTTGGCGCCTGGCTCTCACGTGCTGTCGTCGACCATCTGCTCGAACGTTTCATCGCCCTGGAGTTGTGGCTGGCTGCCGTCGGTGGCAGCTGTGTGCCGATCCTCTACTTCGCCTATCTGTATACGGACGGCTTTCGTTATTGGATGATTCTGCTCATCGTCGCCATCGGGGCACTTGTGGGTCTCGAACTGCCCTTGCTGACCCGCATGCTTCAGCAACATGGTGGCCTGCGTACCGTGCTGGCCAACGTGTTGTCCATCGACTATCTCGGTTCGCTCGCTGCGGCTCTGTTGTTTCCGTATCTGTTACTGCCTCTGCTAGGCGCTTTCAACACATCCCTCACTGCTGGGCTGCTCAACGTCGCCGTGGGCCTCGTGCTTCTTGTTGCTTTCTGGTCGCAGCTGGCTCGTGGTCCGCGCCTGCGACTACTGGGACTGGGGCTCTTCGTCGTCGGTGCCCTGGGCCTGGCCCTGGTGATGGCCAACCCGATCCGTGAGAGGTTGGAGAGCGAACTCTATACGGACCAGATCATCTACAGCGAGCAATCCCCCTATCAACAGATCGTCCTTACCCGGTGGCAGGACGAGATCCGACTCTATCTGGATCGCCACCTGCAATTCTCCTCTGCCGACGAGTATCGCTATCACGAATCGCTCGTGCACCCGGCCATGTCCCTTGCAGATCAGGCGAAGCGGGTGCTCATCATCGGGGGTGGCGACGGGCTGTCAGCGCGCGAGATCCTGCGACACAGCCAGGTAGAGCGCGTTGACCTGGTCGATCTGGACCACGTGATCACCGACCTTGCCCGCCGGGACCTGCGGCTGACGGGACTCAACGACAACGCCCTGAGCCGCCCGGAAATGCGTATCTTCAACGAGGATGGCTTCACCTTTCTCGAGCGGGCGCAGGAGGCCTACGGTGTCATCATCATCGACCTGCCCGATCCGCGAGATGAAGCCCTGTCCAAGTTGTATTCTGTCGAGGCCTATCGCCTCTGCGCCCGCCATCTGTCCCCTGGCGGCGTATTGGTCACACAAGCAACAAGTCCGTACTATGCGCGAAAGTCCTTTTGGAGCATAGCCGCGACGATGGCTGAATCCGGCTTGCATGTGATCCCCTACCATACGCTGGTGCCGTCCTTCGGCGAATGGGGATTTGTCGCCGGCAGTAAGAGCAATCGGGAGCCAACGGAACTGACATTTGACGTGTCTGACCTTCGTTACATCACACCGGAACTCTTTCGGCAGATGCAGACCTTTCCTGCCGACATGAGTCGTCCGGAGCAGGTCGTCGTGAATCGACTCGACCGACCTGTTCTTGCACGGCAGTACCGAGAAGATTGGAGCCGCTGGTAGCGGCATTGCGATGATCAGTTTGAAAAAAATGTTCGGGCGGGACACGGGCGACGAGGAGGGCCGCGACCTCACGGACATTCGCCTCGACTCCATGCGCATGAGCGATCTCGTCGACTATGACCTGAAGACCTGGGAAGTCACAGGTCAATGCGTCTACGACTACGAGGGTTTCCCCGCCCAGGAGTGGCAACTGACCTCCGGCGAGGACGTCCGTTTTCTCGAGCGCTCCGAAGAGGATGGAAAGACAGAGTGGACCCTGACTCGCAGTATCGCGGTCGATGACATCGAGCAGGACGTCATCGCCGCCATCAGCGCCGATCGGGACCCGCCAGACACGATCCATTTCGACTCCAGGGCATATGAGGCGACCGAGTCCGATTCGGGCGTACAGCGTGACGTCGATCGCGATGGCTCGACTTCAGCAAGTGAGGAAAGAACCTTCGTCAACTGGTGCTACGCCGCAGAAGACGGCCGCGTACTCTTCGTCGTGCAGTGGGGCGAACAGCGATTCACCGCCTACGAAGGAGAGTACGTCGAGGAGTATTCTTTCACCGATATCCTGCCTGGAGGCGAGCGGTGAACCAGAGCCAAGATCCACGATACGGCGTTTCGAATACAGCCCGATTCGCCCTGATCGTCTTGTTGTTTTGTGCTGCTTGCGGAAGAACTCCTGACCCCGTCCAGGAAATCGTCCGCGATCTGGAGCGTTATCCCGAATACTCTGTCGTGATCGAGGATCTGAAGGTGGAGGACGGGTTTTCCCCCGACTATTCACTTCGATTGGCTCTCACCACCGCAGCCGGGCAGCGCCAGAATGGCCAGGATACCCTCGTATTTGAAAACCGGATCACAGACTGGATGCCGGTGACGGAGGAAGTCTTTGCGCGTTATCAGCACTACCTGGGCATGGTGGTCGCGAGCAGAACCCTCGACGGCCAACGCTCGTCCCCGGGACAAGCACACCCACCTGGATACCAGTACGTCGGCAATTCGCAGTATGGCCAATGGGGCGGTGGCGGCTTCTGGCAGTTCTACGGGCAGTATGCCTTCATGAGCAGCATGCTTGGCGGTCACCGCGTAGGACGCGGTGACTACGACGACTACCGCCGCAACCGCGAACGAGGCCGACCTCACTTTGGCCCCGTGACCAATGGACGGCAGACCTTTGGTACCGCAGGCACACGTACACAGACGACCAAACCCGCATTCTACCAGCGATACCGTCAGCGAGCAGCAAGTGGACGCGGATTCACATCGCGCAGTAGCCGCAGTGGCGGCACGAGTCGCTTTGGCAAATGATCAGGAATGTTCCCGCCCGGTGGCATCGCCGCCACCGGGCAGTAGCCGCAGGAAGCTGAGAGGAAGGTAACAGTGGAAGCCATGTTGATGCCCATGGGTAGGGCAACGGTGTACTTGCTCGAGGCCTTCGTGCTACTCGTGTTGGCCAAGTGGGCCTACACCGGTCTTTACCGCCGGGTATGTCTCAGAGAAGAGCTCTTCGACAAGGGCAATGTTGCGCTTGCCGTGTCGACCGCAGGCTACCTCTTCGGCATCACGATCGCCCTCGGTGGAGTACTGGTAGGGCCCTCTGCTGGATGGCAAGCCGATCTTCAAGGGATCGGCTTGTACGGGGTCATGACGATCGCCATGATGCTCGTCGCCAGTTGGTTGTGTGAGAAGGTTCTGCTACCAAGTTTCAACAACACCAAGGAAGTCGTAGAAGACCAGAATCTTGGCACGGGTTTCGTCGAAGCGGGTGTCCATATTGCGAACGGGCTGATCCTGTTTGCCATTCAGCAAGGTAGTGGTCCATGGTGGGTTGGTGTCGCCTTCTGGGCCCTTGCGCAGGCGGCACTATTGATCGTCGGTCTTCTCTATGAGAGGGCCACGCCGCACAGCATCCATGATGAACTCGAGCGTGACAATGCTGCCGTGGGTCTCGCCTTTGCGGGCGTGTTGGTGGGCATGGGCAACATCATCAGCCTCGCCGTGGCAGGTGACTTCACCGGTTGGCGGGACGGTCTGATCACCTTTGGTGCCGAGGTCGCCTTCGGCCTGGTCATCCTCATGATCATCAAACGACTGACTGACCTCGTGCTGGCTCCGGGAGTCAGCCTCGCTGCACAGCAGACGCATGAAACACCGCGCATCGGTGCCGGTCTGCTGGAGGCTTTTGGTTATGTGGGCGGCAGTATGTTGGTCCTGTGGGCATCCTGAAACTCTAGCCGGGCCTGCTGCTGAGATCATTTTCAGTCAAACAGCGTGTCCAACCCGAGATAATCGTGCTTCTTTGGTTACCCCTGCTGCGCGCCTGGCGCCGCATCAGCCATCGCCATTCGTTGGTGTGGATTTCACTCCTGTCGGTGTCGCTCATCGCCGTCGGTGGTCTGTTGTTCTCCTTCCTCGAACAGCACACGGTCGGCGAAGGGTTGTGGTGGGCTGTGGTGACGACGACGACCGTCGGATATGGCGATCTCTACCCGGTCACGACGGCAGGCCGTGTCATAGGCGCCGTCCTTATGATCCTCGGCATCGGCGTCCTTGGCGGCTTCACGGCGGAGTTGGCGACGATCATCATCGAACACCGTAGCAAGAAAGACAGGGGAATCAAACCCGTGAAAACGACTGGACACATCCTGGTCTGCGGCTGGAACGAGACGGGGGAGGACCTGGTCCGCAGTCTTCTGGCCGACCGCCTCGGTGTGGACGTCGTGGTGTTGGCGTCCCTGCCCACTCACCCCATGCCCACTGAAGGCGAAACGGGCCGAGTGGATTTCATCAGCGGTGGAGTAGACACACAGACCCTTGATCGGGCGTCTGCGCGAAACTGCATGGGTACAGTGATCCTCGGGAATCAGGAGATCGAGGATGTCGCAGGCCGCGATGCCAAGACCTTGATCGGCGCCCTCACCGTGAAGGAATACGACCCGGGGATCTACGTCTGCCTGCAGTTGTTCGATCCGCACTCAGTCCATCACGCAGACGTCTGTCGTGCAGACGAAGTCGTGGTCGTTGGTGCTCTGTCCAGTGGACTGCTGAGCCGCGCCGTACTCGATCCGGGCAGTTCACGGGCGATCTCAAGTCTGGTACGCATCGAAGAACAGTGTGAAATCTATTTGATCGACCTACCCACAGACTGGCGAGGAAAACGATTCGACGAGATGTTGCCGATTGCCAAGGATCGCCTGAACGTTCTGCTCATCGCCGTCGAGCCGAAGGATGAGAGTCTCGTGGTGAATCCAGCGAGCGACTACGCCTTCCAGGCTGGAGACCGACTCGCCGTCATCGCCGAGCATCGCCCGGATGCCTGAAACACACAACTCGTCCCATCCCATTTCGGCATCCACATCAACCAGATCCGCCCTCGGCTGCCAACTGCTGGTCGATTTGTATGGCTGCGACCGGGCACTCCTGAATGATGTGACCTTCGTCCGCAAGCAGTTGCTTGAAGCTGCGCGTCAAGCGGGCGCCACGGTCATCGGTGAAACGTTTCACAGTTTTTCGCCCTGCGGTGTGACAGGGACCTTGTCCCTTCAAGAGAGCCATCTGTCCATTCATACCTGGCCTGAACATCAATACGCTGCCGTCGATATCTTCACATGTGGCGATTCTGTCGATTCCTGGTGTGCCTACGAATTGCTTAAAGCTGCTTTCGAGGCCGAACGGGGTTCGGCGATGGAAATCCACCGTGGACGACCCGATGTGCTGTAAGAAGGAAAAAACGAGCAGATGCTGAGATGGATCGCTTCGAGTCACACGGTTCGTCACCCATCGATACGCGGAACCTTCCGATACATCTGCTGCTCGCCTTCACTCAGCGTCTCGAAGAAGTCCGTGAGAATTCCGTTCTCCACCAGGTGACCCACGCTCCGTACCCTCTCGGTCAAACCCCAGAACGGCCACACCCCGTGGGATGTCGGTGATGTTCGGTGACCCCCGATGGATACAACGCGGATCTCGAACCAGGACATCGCCCACTCTCAGATAGAGCGGCGTAAACTCCAACTCCCCATTCGTCAGTTTTTCGATCGCGTCCGGTATATGGTGACTGCCATCGCAGACTTCGAAGGGGCCGTTCTCAGGGGTGACATCCACGAAGGACGTATTGGCAGCCATCAGATCTGGCGGCTGCAGTTTTCCGTCTTCAGTGAAGTTCACGGTTGTGTCCGCGTGCCACTTCTGATGGACACTTCCCTTCGCCGGCGTGTCTGACGCAAACTGGTTGCAATACACGTCTTCACCCAGAATAGCGCGGACGATGGCCAGTACCGCCGAGTTGCCATGAAAGGCTGATTGATAGAGCGGGGGCTCGAAGGGCAGCACGATATAGTGGCGCATCGGCCCGCGATTGGGATCATTGCGGATGGTGTCCAGGTTCGCCTGATAGATGGGTTCGAAAGCGGACGCCATTTCCATCGCGACGTCGCGATGGAAATGGCCCTCGAGGCGGGCGTAGCCCACCTTGTCGATCCTGTCCACATGGTCGGCGAGTTGCGCTTTTCCATGGACGCTCCCGCCTCAGCTGAAGTCGACGCCGAAGAACATCACGGCAATGATGATGCAGGCAACCGCAGCCGACGCCAGGAAACGAATGAAGAACCGCCACATGCCGTAGCGGAACCACTCCGGTTCTGTGCCGTCCGCCAACTCGGCTTCCGTCGCCTCTCGGGTCATGAACCAGCCCACCGCCAGGGTGATCGCCAGGCCTCCGGTGGGCAACAGCCAGTTCGAGATGAAATGGTCCGCCATCGAGAACCAACCCGCCTTGCCGCCGAACAACAGACGCCCCACGACGCCGTGGGATTTCCAGATTCGTCACAGCTGGCACGGCGCCAAATGAGACGGCCGCCAGAATGGTGAAGACGAAGATCACCCCACCGCCACACGAGGGTTGCCTTGCGCCGCTCCACACCCCGCTCATCAATGACGTAGGCGGTCACGACCTCCAGAAGGGACATGGTTGAGGTGAGGGCTGCCAGGGCAATCAGGACATAGAACAACGGGCCCAGTACCGAACCAAAGGGCACCTGTGAGTAAAACAGTTCGGGCAGGGAGATAAAGAGCATCCCCACGGTGGACTTCCCCACCTGTTCGGCCATGCCTTGCACGCTGAAGATCACCGAAAACATGATCACCGTTGCCACCAGGGCGATAACCGTGTCGTTTGTCACGACCGATGCAGGAGTTGCAGGTTTCGAGTTCGTCGTTGGATCTTCAGGCGAACCCACGCTCACACTCCGTGATGCACAACACGAGTATGTCTTCACAGCGACTCAAGAGTAGCCGTTGTGGCTAACATCCGGAGGCTTGCCGGTCTCTGAACGAGACCGGAGTGGGCGTCGGAGATCGCCGATCATTGACATGCCTGCGAACCTGCTGCAGCTACGATCATATCAAGCGATACCGGCTCAACCGCGCTCTTCGTAGAGTGACGCGGCCGTCTTACCGAGAATCCACTCTTTGTCCTCGGAAGAGAGAAAATCCATGGCCTGCTCGACCACGCGAAAACCGACGGCCTCGCCGCGCTGGGGGTCTTCAGGAAAGCCCGTACACCCCAGCATACGCTGAGCGCCGAATGCCTGATGCACAGCGGATACGTAGGGGTGAACGTCTTCATGGGGCCACGGCTGCTGAGAGATCCCATCGATCCGAGTGGCTTTGATATAGAGATTGGGATATCGGGCTGCCGCCAGCAGCAGGCTGAAATCCTCGTCTATATCCTCTGCCATTTTGGGTTCGCCCAGATGGTCGACGATCACATTCACTTCGGGAAAGCGCTGTAGCATCGGCTCCAGCAGCGGAATCTGCGTGCAACGTCCGAACCACGTGAACGGGACGTCGAGTTCGCGTGCCGTCTCCCAGAGCGCGTTCTGCTCTTCGCCTGCAAGCCACGACGCATCCTGATCTTTGATTGGATACAGTCGCATGCCTTCGACGCCATGCTCGTGATACAGGCGCTGCAACTCCTCAGCGGCGCCGGGCATCTTCGGATCGATCAGCGCCACACCGTGCAACCGATCGGGGAACCGTCGTAGACAGTCACACATGTAACTGTTGTCGTAGCCGTGATACATGCACTGGATGAGGACCGTTCGATCGATCTGGTTGAGATCCATGTAACGGATAAGATCCTCTACCAACCCGGGGTATTCGGGCCGAGCCGTCGACATGGCATCATTGTGGACAAACGGTGGCTCACCCATTGTCCAGACATGTACGTGAGAATCGATTCGCATCGTGTCGGCTCCGGCTGTTAGGGTGCAACTTCGGCATCGTCCAGGCGATCAACCTGTGGCACAGCTGTCGAACGATCAACCCTTATCCGTTTGGGGTACCATCCGTGCTTGTACGGATACGCAGGTTGGCCTTCCCCACTGCAACCATCCGCCTTTGCCTCACCACGACCGAGCCTATCCCGACTCGTTGGCGATCCGCGGATCAGTGCGCTGACCACCGATACACATGCACCTCCAGAGGCTCGAAGAGGTCGGTGAAGGTCTGCACAGGGCCGTCCGAGGCGCGGTCCTCGAAGAGCATCGTGAGCGGGACCGACGCCTGGAATTCCCACGTGGCCAACACGTGCTCAGGCTCGGCGTTGACGGCGATCAGCGTGTGCTCGTCGTCGTGGACCAGTTCAATGAAGTGCACCGCCGACGTACCCTTCGTCAGATGCGCCGTATTTGTCGGCACACCTGCCGCCAATGTGGGTGCCAGGTAGCGCACCTCGGTGGCTACGGTCAGCATCTCCGTCCACTGCCGTGGGTAGAGGGTCACATCGGCCACGAAGTCAGTGCCTGGGATCTCACCGCCCGCAGCATAGAAGCACAGTCCCTTCACACCCTGGGTCAGGGCGAAGTAGTTCATGCTGCGGACCTCTTCGCGCGTTGGACGGAAGCCACCGTCGAGGGTGACGACCTTGCCGCGGTTGCTGTCGAGGCGATAGTCGAAAGCCTGCGACGCGAACCACACTTGTTTGCCCTCCCCCTCTTCGGCAACGGCCTCGTAAGCGGGCTTTAGGACGAGTTCACCGATGGAAAGGATTGAGTCGTCCGGCAACAGGGGATTCCTGATGGGATAGGCGTAGACGAAGTAGGCGTCCGAGAATTTGCCCGCCCAGGAGAGCATGTAGAGGACGGGATGGTCGGGGTCGAGTTCACGAATGAGGTCGTACGCGTCGGTGGCCATAGACGACTCGTTGACACTGGAGAATTCGTTCCACCAGCCGAGATTGGCAGGATGAGAACGGACCGACTCCACCAGTTGCGTGAGGGGTTGGGGATCTCCTCGACGCATGTCGTGCGAGGCGTAGTACACGTGGACGAGGCCCTTCATGCCGTACTGCTGCAGTTCGTCGAGCAGGCTGACGATGTTGTGTTCGCCGGCAAGCTTATAGTTGATCCCTGCCTTCGCGGCCGCCTCGATGTGCGGAAGATGGAACGATGGCGAAACGCTCGACGCATAGATGCCCACGGGAAAATACGGATCGCCATCAACACGGAACACGCCACCGTCGATACCTGACGTGCTCTTCACCGGCGTGTCGATCCCAAACCGCCAGCTCAGCCGGTTACCGACGTTACCGGCTTTGTCGGCGACCGAGACGCGGACCTGATGCACGCCGCGAGTCAGGTGCGACAGCGATAGCCTGAAACCCTCTGAGTCGATCTCGGCGCGGTCGGTAAGATCGACCCCGTCCACTTCGATGACGGCAGAGGACACATCGATTCCTGCACCGTGTTCTTCGAAACCCGCCGTCAGCACAACAGCCCCGCTTTGCTGTGTATCTGGCGCCGGCCTGGGGCTGTGCAGTGACGGTGGCGTCGTATCGCGTGATTCGGAGGGACTGACCTGAGCCAGCAGGCGATCCAGTTCGGAGATGCGCAGATTCTTCTCGGCCTCGTAGCGGGTGCGGATCTCCTCCTCGGACAGAGCACGATTGTAGACACGCACATCGTCGATCTGGCCGGTGAAGAGGCCGTTCAGCCCCGGACCATAGAAGCTGGCGCCGATGTAGAGCGGCGCCTCCAGCGTGCCCGTGTCGAAGGCCTCTTCGACGCGCTCGCCACGCAGTTCGCCGTCAACGTAGGCTCGGATCCTGCCGGCCTCGAAGGTACCCACGGCGAAGAACCAGCTGTCGGATTTGATCCCACCTCCACCGACCATTTTGCCGTGCTCCGGACAGTCCACGACGGTGAATTCAACCGACGAGCGTGACACACCGAGGCGGTAGTTCTGGCGCAGGTTGCTGCAGCCATTTTTGCCCAGCACGCTCTGCCCCGTCTCGGCCGGCGTGTTCAGCCACGCCGTCACTGTCACCGCCTCGGGCAGGCGCAGATGCGGCGAATCCGGCACGATCACGTGGTCGTCGATACCGTCGAACTCCAGGGCATAACCGTGGTCCAGAGCGCGGTACGTGGCACCGTGGATGGTGCCGTCCAGCCCATGCGGCCCGGCGTCGCGCACGACGGTACCCGACCCCTCGTCGAAGGGGTAGTGAACGACAAGTCCTTCCTCCGACATGACCGCCGTTGCCAAGAGGAGGACGAAGATCGGCAGCCCGGCCCAGTTGCGGCCACGGGTCGCACGTCTTGGTGCCACAACCGCTGTTTGCGTGGCAATGGTTTGCATGGGATTGCTCCTGAGCTGAAAGGGTCGCTGGGGAGTCAAAGGTGCGACCATTGTCGTTTGTCCTACAGATGCCGAGAGGGGCAGATACTGAGTGCCCGGATAGTTAGGGGAAGTTGCGTGAGCATGTCCATTGCGGCGTCCTGGGATCGCCAACGGTTGCCGGAGACTGCTTCAACGAGATCTCATGACAGGAGCCCCCCGTGGCGCAGATGTTGCATCTGAGATAGGGCTCAAGTCTGTTCACCTCTTTGCCGATCGGCGAGAAGAAGAGGATGTGTGTGACCAGCCATAGGTCCAAAGCAGACCCTGATGCCCATCCGTAAGTCGTTGTTTCTATTTGCCTTTGCTGTGACGGCCGTCGCCCAGGCTGAGAACCAGCCGCCCATCGTTTTGATCCACGATGCCACCCACGAGTTGGGATCGGGCACCTTCGTCGAGACCGAAGCAGAGACCAGTACGACCTATCTCTGGTCGGTGCCCGCATCTGACGTCAGCAATACGCTGAACTACGTCCCCATCGATCGAATGCAGCCAGCGGAGTACTACCTATATCTGGTCGCCGACGATGGCGTCAACGAGCCGGTGCTCGCCATCACGCCTTCTGCCGTGGCCGTGGGTACACTCGCCACAGCCGTTGAGGATCAGGGCTGGGCTGGCATAAAGTCACAGTCACGTTAGGCGCCGGAGTCCACCATGCGGTTGAAATCCATTTGCATCGCCGTCGCCGTCTTCATTGTGTCGGCGGTGGTTGCCGACGCACAGCTCGTCGGCCAGATCGTGTATTCCTCAAAGGTTTGGGGTGACTCTCCATGGGTCATTCACATCATGAATGCTAACGGGTCGGGGCGAAGGGCACTGGCCGACGGAATGACGCCATCCTGGTCACCCGATGGCGAGTGCATCGTCTATCGCGGTCGGGGCGGAATCTGGGTGATGAACCGGGATGGGAGCGGAAACCAGCTGCTGTTTGAGGCGAAGGACATCATTGATCCCGTCTTCTCACACGATGGCCGCAGGATTCTCTTCAACTGGTACCGGGATGGCGAGAGCTTCATCTACTCCGTCGATGCAACCACGGGCGGTGATCCAATCCTGTTGCCGCTGTTCCCTGCCGCTTCCACGGATCCCGGATTCCACGGCGACGTGACGCCTTCGCCGGATGGTCGGACCGTAGCCTTCACCTACGGGAAACAGAGTCAGCAATTCACAGCGAACTCGGTCGGACTCTTTGTCGCTAACATGGATGGCAGTGATGTCCACCTCATCAGTGATGTCGGCAGACACGCATATCCAGAGTGGTCACCCGATAGCAGTCAGCTGGCCTTCTTTGGCCATCGCGACGACGGCGAAGGGATCTACGTAGCCAATGCCGACGGCACAGGTCAGGCGCTGCTCTCGGCTGAGTGGGCCATCGACTGGCATCCCACCTGGTCACCGGACAGTGAGTGGATCGCCTTCACCTCGACCCAGAGCAGCAAGAGCCAGGACATCTGGATCTGAGTCGGCAATTCGCGGCAACTCGTGCAGCAACAGCATATCGTCGTCGTCGCCTTCCTGCCCTTTGCCATGCAGGGAGACGATGAGTGGCCAGTTTCCAGCGGATTGGTTGGGCAGGAAGAGCAGATGATCCATGTGATCGATCAGCGCATGCTCCGCCTCGATCTCGTGGCGACCGCGATACCACTCCGCCTCCAGGCTGGAGGCACCGAAGGTGACGAGGGCCAGCAGTATACTCACCCACTTGAAGATCGAAAAGCACCCATAGATCGTGTCAGCCGGCCCTACGGATGACGACGGCATGTTCGTCAGTCGTTCGGCTCAGGCCACAGGTGAATCGACAGTCCTCGCCGCGGACAATCCGTGCTGTTGCCACGTGTGTAGTGCAAGGTGCGACCGTGGTGGATGGTGACGTCGCCTGGGCCATACTCGACCGTGACCGCGAGGCTTTCGTCCACCATCACCTCGAGGGCAGCATTGATCGGATTCTTGTGGGTCGCATCCACGTGTTCGGCAATGCCTTCAAGGTGACTGCCGGGGACAAACTGCAGAGAACCCATCTCCTGCGTGACATCACTCAAGGCTAGCCAGCAGGTGCACGAGCGGTGGTTGGCCTTGCCGGGCCAGCCGTATCCTGCATCCTGATGCCACAGCAGTTCGACCGGGTTGTGCGGCGGTTTGTAGATCAGTTGGTCGTATTTGTAGTCGATGTCCGGTCCCAGAAGTTGCTTTCCCAGGCCGATGATGCGTGCCATGTACGGATGATCACTCCACCCGGGGATGTTCTTGTACGGATTCCCAAGCTGGAGAATCCCTCCCTCACGAATGCGATCGCGCCAGACCTCAACATCGACTCGGCCTTCGACCACTGCGTCGTAGTCGTTGCGCAGCTGCTCGACCATGTCGAGAGGGATCAGCCCGTGCACATGCAAAAAACCCTGGCGATCGAACTGTTCCTGCTGCGCACTCGTCACTCGTATGTCCGTCATCGATTCCACACCTGTCATTACCCCGCCAGTTTCGTCGCCAGCCCCCACCCACTGATTCCGGCGAAGACAAAGAGGACCAGCATAGACAGGAGCGCCCCTACCAGCACCACGGGATGGGTCCGATAGGCGGAGGGCAATTTGAAATTCAGATAGACCGCCGCCGCCATGATGAGAGCGATGGCGAAGTTCGCCATGATGAAACCCGCCACCTGAATGAGAATATCAAAGGGGATGTTGAGCCAGATGATGGCCACGGCGACGACGAAGACATACAGGCAGATCCGTCGCTTCAGACGGTTGTAGTCCCATTCTCGTTCGGGCCAGACCGCTTGCAGAAACTCCTGCATCACGCGTGCATAGATCTCGGGAAGCGCCTGTAACGTGCCCCAGAGAGCTGCGATGATACACACGTAATAGATCCACACCAGCGTCGGATGGATCGTGCGCCACACGTGAGCCTGCTCGGTGAGCAATCCCCATCCTTCGAAACGGCTCTCCAGCGGATACAGAACTGCTGCACCGGACAGCATGAAGGCGGCGGTGACGATGAACAACACAACCGCACCCAACCCCACATCCCAGCGCAGTGGTGCCGTGAGGGCCCTCAACTTGCCCGCCTGCTCCACATCGTTGGGGAGATAGTCGTGCCGGCCGGTCTCGAAGGCCTCGGCGCGAATCGCCTTGATGTCGTCGTGGCCGGTGAGCCCCCATCCGTGCAGACCGATCCAGTTCGAATAGGCGATGTAAGCGAATACAGAGCCGCCCACATACCCGAAGGTCGTGGCCATGGTCAGCAGGGGATGGTCGATGGCATCTTGTGGGGCCCAGGCGGGAAAGTCTGGCAGGTCGCCGATGCTGACGCTGCCCACCAGGGCCTGGGCCAGATCGGGCCGCACCAGCAAGGTGCCCATGATCGTGCCCGAGACTAGGATGCCGCAGATCACCAGTTGCTGTTTTTCGAGGCGCTCGAAGGACAGTTTGAGCCCGAAGATCATGGCCATGGCGATGAAGGCGGTGGTAAACAGGTTCTCCCAGAAGACCTCTGAGTCAGCCACGGCCGTCAGCGAGTCGCGAAACAGAAAGTGCAGCAGATCGCCGCACGGCTTGGCGATGGGTACCCAACCCAGAGGCGCACCGATCATCTCGAACACGATCAGCGCGATCAGCAGCCATCCGCGCGGACCCGGCAGGCGTACGAGCCGGTGGCCGATGTATTGACCACTGATCGCCGTGTAGCGCCCGACCAGATAGGTCACGAAGACACCCTTTACGATACAGCTGAGGAACACGAGCCATAACATGCCGTAGCCCGCCCACGCCCCCATGCGCACAACGACGATCGTCTCGCCGGCGCCAATACTCACCGACGCGACAATAGCGGCAGGACCGAAGATGGCCAGCAGCCCCAGCACCTTCTTCAGGGACCAGGGCAGGGCGAAGACACCATCAGGGGGTGGAAGTTGTAGGTTGTTCAAGAACAAGCTCGCATGTAGTTGCATCCGACAACGGGTTCGATCCGCACAGTTAACGTTGACCGTCGCCGTTCGCCAAGTCCCATCTGTCGTCGATGCACTGCTCCGGGATCCTCAACCTGGGTGATCGGGTGATGAAGTGAATATGGTCTACGGCATTCTCGTGTCCGTCGTCGCGCTCGCCGTCATTGCATTGACGTTCTGGGCGTTGGATCGTCTCGACTCCGTGGACAGAGACCCAAAGGCGGGGTCTCTGGCCGCCCTGGTATCGAACAGCCACGTGTGCAGCGATCTGTTTCGTGACGGGTTTCCTGTTTGCCTTGAGCCTTGAGGTGATGTGGATCCCCGTCGTCGTGTATGGGGCTCTGCTTGTGCTCCAGTTGTGGACGCGTAGTTCCATCCCGCTACAAGTCCTGGAGGTCTGGTCCATGTCCATGGCCCTTGTGGTCGGTGTGTATCTGGGCCATCGATGGGGAACGGGCGACTTCCCCTCTCGACCGAATCCACTCCACCTGTTTGGGGGCGGTGCAGCGTGGGCGCTGCTGGGGTCGGGGGTCGCCGTGCTGGCCACCATGATCCGTGTCCAGATCGAGAAACGGCTGCTCCGTCGTAGGTGAAGAGATCCTGGCCCCTTCTACGTCTCGATGCGCGTAACCTTTCGATACATCCGCTGCTCATCGCGGCTGAGACTTTTGTAGAAATCCGGGCGAATCCCATTCTCCACAAGGTGCCCTCCGCGCTCGGTTCCCTCTCGGTCGAATCCCAGAACTGCCACGCCCCGTGGCGTATCGGTGGTGTTCGGTGATCCCCGATGGATGCAGCGCGGATCACGCACCAGAACATCACCCACCTTCAGATGGAGCGGCCTGAACTCCAGTTCCTGGTTCGTCAGCTTCTCGATGGCATCTGGATCGTGGTGACTGCCGTCGCAGACCTCGAAGGGACCATTCTCCGGTGTCACATCTATGAACGACGTGTTGGCGGCGATCAGATCCGGCGTCTGCAGTTTGCCGTCCTCGGTGAAGTTCACCGTCGTATCCGCGTGCCACTTCTGATGAACGCTGCCTTTGGCCGGTGTATCAGAGGCGAACTGGTTGCAGTACACGTCGTCGCCAAGGATCGCCCGCACGATGGCGAACACCGCCGGATGGCCGTGGAAGGCCGACTGATACAGCGGCGGTTCGAAAGGCAGAACGATGTAGTGACGCATGGGACCGCGATTGGGATCATTGCGGATCGTGTCCAGATTCGCCTGGTAGATCGGTTCGAAGGCGGCTGCCATTTCGGCCACGACATCAGGCGCGATGAGGCCTTCGAGGATGGTGTATCCAATGCGGTCGATCTTGTCGACGTGTTCAGCGATCTGGCCCTGAGTCAACAACGGATTCCCCTTTTGTCGGTCAGCTGAAGTCCACACCAAAGAATATGTGCAGAGTCAGCTGGTCGCTATCTGCTGAAGACACTGGTCGCTGCGAGCAACCCGCGCCATATTGCCGCCCAGGCAATCATCTCGATGGAGAAACAGCATGGCCTCAAGAGCAAAGACAAAACCCATCCGTGTCGGCGTCATCGGCGTCGGCCGCGGACTCAGCATGGGGGGCAGCAACAGCGCCACAGGCCTCGAATTGGTCGCCCTCTGCGATACGTGGGAAGAGCGCCTTCTTCAGGCGGGTGAACGCCTCGGCGTGTCGACCTACACCGACTACGACTGCTTCCTCTCCCATGACATGGATGCCGTCATCCTCGCCAACTATTTCCACGAGCACGCACCCTTCGCAATTCAGGCGCTGGCGGCCGGAAAACATGTCATGTCCGAGACCGCCGCCTGCCACACCCTCGCCGAAGGTGTTGCTCTGGTCGAGGCTGTGGAGAAGAGCGGGCTCACCTACATGTTCGCCGAGAACTATCCCTACATGGCGTACAACCAGGAGATGCGGCGACTGTATCAGAAGGGGCACGTCGGTCAGTTCCGCTACGGAGAAGGTGAATACGTCCACCCGGACCCGCCCGAGGTGAAACTGGGCCGCAGTTGTGGCTACGATCACTGGCGCAACTGGACGCCCGCCACCTACTACTGCACCCACTCCATCGCGCCTGTCATGTTCATCACCGACACGCGACCTGAGAAGGTGAATGGCTTCGTCGTGCCCTACGACACCGACGATCCGACACAGACCCGCTCGGCAAAACTCTCCGATACATGTGCCACCATCATGTGCCGCATGGACAATGGCGCCGTGCTCAAGTCACTGCACGGAAATCTTCGCGGCCACGGAAACTACGTGCGGATCCACGGCAACAAGGGGCTGATGGAAAATTGCCGACATGGAGACAAACAGCGCCTGCGGGTCTGGCGCGAGCCCTTCGAGAAACGCACGGGTGAACCGAAAGAGACCGTCTACACGCCCGACTTCCCCGTGTATCACGACCGGGCGACGAGAGCCGGTCACGGAGGTGGAGACTTCTTCACCGGTTATCACTTCGCCGAGGCCATCCGCTCTGGCGAACCTCCATACCTCGATGTCTATCGGGGCGTCGACATGAGCATCGTGGGCGTACAGGCGTGGCGCTCGGCACTGGCCGATTCAGCAACCTTTGAGGTGCCTGATTTTCAACAGAAGAGCGCACGGCGGAAGTATCGTAACGATCATTGGTCGCCTGACCCGGCGCGCAAGGGCAAGGGGCAACCGGCCAGCAGCATTCGTGGCCGAATCAAACTCACAGACGAAGCGAAAAAGCTGGCGCGCAAAGTGTGGTCGTCGAAGGGATACGACACCTCAAAGATGTAGGAATCCCCTACGCCTGGGGCGCAACACGAACGGACTCAATCTGACCGTTGAAGCGCGCTCCGCCGCCACTGAGTTCGCCAAAGGTGACGGGAATATCCGGCGCCAGCAGTTGGCCTGACGCCTCACGCTGTGCGGCCAGCTTGCCATCGATCCACAACTGCAGAGATGCCCCATCGTAGACACCGACCAGGTGGTGCGAACCGGCCGACAGCGGCTGATGGGCAGCCACACTTCGCACACCGCCATCGGTGTTGATGAGGAAACTCGGCCCGGGCACGGCTGCGCAAAGCCCACCATTGTGGCCGTAATCGCAGAAACGCAGACTGAAGGCGCCATCCCCCCCGAGGGTGTCCACACGCATCATCCTCCCGTGGAAGGCTTCCCCATCCTCTGCGTACAGAGGGGCCGCATAGAAGGATCCGCCATCGAAGGCACCCGCATTGTAGCCCAGAGACACGAGCCCGTCCGTGGCACTCGCATCGTATCCCGTCCACGCACTGGGGTCGTCGAAGGAGCGGGTCGTGTCGAAACGCAGAAAGTTGCAGTGGTATCCCGAGCCACCCGGAGGCGCGGTGCGCGTCCAGGGACAGAAGGTGACATATCGCCCATCGAAGAAGCCACCGTCGAACCCGCCCGTGTCGATGCCAGACGTGTTGGCCGCGTCGTACTGTTCCCAGCTGCTGGCGTCGGCGAAGGGCTTGCGCGTGTCGTAGCGCACCATCGACGGATGACCGTAGGCGCAGAAATACAACCAGTGGCCGTCGAAGACAGCCCCCACATTCATGCGTAGTCCTACGGGTTTGGCGTCGAAGGCTTCCCAGCTGTTCGCATCGTCAAAGTCCCCCTGCGTATCGTGCCGCACGACGACGCCTTTGATGAGAGGCACGAAATAGACGAAGCGACCATCAAAGGCGCCCCCGTCGAAGCAAACCGCATCTGATCCCAGCACGGTGGTGTCGAAGACGCGATAGGATGCAGCGTCCTTGAAGTCCGCGCCCGTGTCCATCCGCAACACCTTGCCACTGAGCAGCCCCTCCGTCATTGGCTCGGCGGGAATACTCTCATAGCCAGGGCAGAAGTAGACGTGTTGTCCATCGAAGGCCGCGCCCTGAGCCGAGTGCGGCAGGTCTGCATCGAAGGCCGACCACGCGTCGGTATCTTTGAAAGGCCCCGTTGTGTCATAACGAAGCACACGACTGTGGTAGCCATGACTGTCGTCTCGCGGCGCGAAAATCACATGCCGCCCATCGAAGGCTGCGCCGTAGTAACAGACTGTATTCAGCTCATCCGTACCCCCCGCATCATACGCTTCCCACGAAGCAGGATCGTGGAAGTCTCCGTGCGTGTCACAGCGCAGCACGTGCCCGTGGACCGTGTCTCGTTCTCGATGCGAACGGATCGGGCAGCCGTAGACGTGGCGTCCGTCGAATACGGCGCCGTAGTACCCCGAGCAGGTCAAGCCATCCGTCAACGTCGCGTCGTATGCGTTAAAACGAGGTGTCGCCAGCGGCTGCCACTGGGAGACGATCGGCTGCATCGCCTCGACACCCGCTTCGTGAGCCGTGATACGCGCTTCGACGGTGAGTGCCGAACCCGCTTTGATCGGTGTCAGATCTACAGTTGGAGGTGGGGTCGGCTTCGACGACATGTTCGGGCTCCGGATAACTCGTGGCTAAAACGCGTAGATCGTGAGGGGCCAATGGTAGGGTCTTCAGCGGCGGCGCGCAGCCCCGGGTTGACCCTGACGGCGAAACCATCAGGTTTACGTCAACCTTCACCCGGAAGACACACAGATGGATCCCCATGCTGAGACGCCTGCTCTGTCCTGCGATCGTCGCCGTGGCCCTGCTTCAGCAGGCCACCCACGCCGAGTCGATCCCCACCATCCGTTATGACATCGTCGCCGAGACCTACGCCGAAGGGTTTGAGATCCCCTGGGCGTTGGAATTCCTGCCAGACGGACGCCTGTTGGTGACCGAGCGGCAGGGGACGATCCGTATTGTAAGCCCCGATGGCAGCGTCTCCGAGCCGATCGACGGTGTCCCGCCGGTTCGTGCTCGAGGCCAGGGTGGCCTCATGGACATCGTCCTGCACCCGGACTTCGCCAACAACCAACTCGTCTATCTCTCCTACTCAGAGCCAGGGGTTGGAGATGGCGACGACACCATCGGCTACACCGTGATCGATCGTGCTCGCCTCACCGGCCTGGCCCTGACCGACCTAGAACGGGTATACGAGGTGGATGCCGAGTTCTATTCGCGTCGCGGTCACCACTTCGGTTCCCGCATCGTCTTCGACGCAGATGGGTTTCTCTACTTCACGATTGGAGATCGAGGTCAGCGACCCCTCGCGCAGTCTGTGGAGACGCCAAATGGCAAGGTGCATCGCCTCCATGACGATGGTCGTATCCCGGCAGACAATCCCTTCGCCGAGCAGCCCGGAGCCATCACGTCAATCTGGTCGTATGGCCATCGCAATCCGCAGGGTATGGCCGTGCACCCCGCCACGGGTGAGATCTACACCACCGAACACGGCCCGCGCGGGGGTGACGAACTCAATCGGATTCAGAAGGGGGTCAACTACGGTTGGCCTGCCATCACGTATGGGATCAACTACGACGGCACACCGATTACCGAAGCGATGACCGCCGACGGCATGGAACAGCCGATCCTGTTCTGGAATCCGTCCATCGCGCCCTGCGGGATCGATTTCTACGATGGGGATCAATTTCCAAAGTGGAAGAATCACCTGCTCGTGACGGCGCTGGCCTTCCAGCAACTGCGGCGGGTCCACATCGAACAGGGGCGTGTCATCCACCAGGAGATCATCTTCGAGCCGGGTTCTCGTTTCCGCGATGTGGAAACCGGGCCGGGCGGGTTGATCTACGTCGCCCTCGAGGAGCCGGGGCGGATCGTGCGCCTGTCTCCGGCTGACTGACTTTCAAGCCCTGGGCGCCAGATCCGGGAGTCGTGCCGACCTAGTTCGTGTAGTTTACGGTCCCTCGAGCGTTCACTTCGTACCCCCACTTCGACAGATACGTGCCCGACGGCAGGAACTGGTCCTCTCGTGCTGCGAGTCTCGCCGTCAGCCGCTCGTCCATGTCCTTCAGCAACGCCTCGTGGCCCGCGCCGCCGACAAGATTCGTCAGCTGATAGGGATCGGCGTCGTTGTCGTAGAGCAGCCACGGACCTTCCAGGGCACGCACGTAGGTGTGCTGACGTGTACGCAGGCCGCGATAGGATCGGCCACCGTCGCCGACCCACCACTGCCCGAAGGGATGAGGACACTGCAGCAGGGCCGCACCATCCGACGGATCGTCTCCACCCTTCAGATGACCTGAGAAATCCAGTCCCTCCACCGTGTCCGGGATCGCCTGACCACACAGCCCAAGTAAAGTGGGCATGATGTCGGGAATGTCGATCCGTCCATCGAGTTGTCGCCCCTCGTCGCCAAACAGAGCCGGATACCGCAGCAGGAAAGGCACACGAATCGACTCGTCCCATGGGCGCTGCTTGTTGTAGACCCCCCTCGACCCGACCATGTCGCCGTGGTCGGAGAAGAACAAGAAAACCGTGTCATGTGCGATCCCTTCCTCATCAAGCGTCTGCAGCAGATCTCCCACGCAGTCGTCCAACGCCGTGCAGTGGGCGTAGTATCCCGCCAGTCGCTCTCGCGCGTTCTGTGCCTCGCTGTCGGGGACATTCCCCCGAAGCTCGACCTGCTCGGCCTCATAACGAGCGCGATACTCGTCGGGGGCTGTGTGATACGGGTTGTGAGGCGGTCCCCAGGACAGCACCATCAGAAAGGGGGACGTCTTGTCGCGTCGGGACCGTACATATTGCTGCGCCGCCTTTGTCTGCGAGAATGCGTCGTAACCCTCCCACGTCAGTTTCTCAGGTGAATCACCTGCATAGTAGAAGGACTCGTTGTAGTCGTGGGTGCATTCCAGCACCTGCCACTCGTCAAACCCCTGACGGCGCTCTGGCGGGATGTAGTTCGAACGGCCCTGGCCGTCCACGTGCCACTTTCCGATATAGGCCGTCTCGTAGCCCCCGTTGCTGAAGGCTTGTGCCAGACTGACGGCTCGATCACTCAAAGGAACGTCGTTGACGAAGACACCATGGGTCAGAGGATACTGGCCGGTGAGCAGGCAGGCGCGAGCGGGCGAACAGACGGGGCACCCCGAAACGGCATGGGTCATGTTGACGCTCTGTGATGCGAGCCGATCCAGGTGGGGCGTGTACACATTCGGATCTCCGCCGTACCCGGTCGCTTGTGATCGCCACTGATCGCCAAAGACCAGGATCACATTCGGTTGCTTAGCCATCAGCAGTTCCCATACGGAAGGTTGCCCAGATGCCAAGATTGCGAATGCAATTGCCATCGAGGATCGACGGCACATCGATCTGTGCCTCCGACGTGAACTGTACTGCACCGCCGACGACGACGGCCCCTGTGACGATGCCTTCTTCCGGCTCGTAGGCGGCCAGCTGTGTCATCGATCGATCTTCGAAGGTGATCCGGCTGACAGAAATCGTATAGACGGTATCGCTCGGATTGATGAAGATGATGTCGTAGTCGAGTGCGACACGGATCCCCTCCTCCGCCTCTACGGAATCCTTCATCTGCCAGCGCACCTCGGCCGTAATCGGCGACGTTCCCCAGAACGTACGGGGTGCGTCGTGCTGCTTTGTCGACAGCTTGTCGTCTCGAATCGAGACCCCATCGTCGCCACAACCCAGAAGCCCAAACGCCAGAACTGCGATGAAGATCCCTCGGAACACTAGAGCTTCACCTTGAAGACAGCTTTCTGCACCTGTGCAGGCGCTTCAACTGCCATTTGCGGCA
>Ga0187827_10002498_pt1 | contig 25035 bp, 25 predicted proteins | sample ETNtaG_39_FD_167969 | JGI IMG/M metagenome (GOLD analysis project Ga0187827, IMG submission 167969) | Marine microbial and viral communities from oxygen minimum zone, Eastern Pacific Ocean - ETNP2014_SV_150_PacBio MetaG (Illumina Assembly) | ecosystem: Environmental > Aquatic > Marine > Hypoxic... | reverse complement strand
TAGAAAATTAGCTTTAAAACATCACCCTGATAAAAACGAAGGTGATAAAGCAGCTGAAGAAAAATTTAAAGAAGCATCTGAAGCATATCACGTTCTCTCAAGCTCTGAACGTAAACAAAGTTATGACAACTTTGGTCATGCAGCATTTGAAAATGGTGGTGGTGGAAGAGGTGGTTTTGGTAATTTTGATTTTTCTAGTTCTTTTTCAGACATATTTGAAGATTTTTTTGGAGAAGGTTTTGGTGGCGGAAGACGTTCCAGAAAATCTAATAGTAGAGGATCAGACTTAAGATATGATTTATCAATTACTTTAGAAGAAGCATATACTGGAAAAAAACAAGATATTAAATTTTCAACATCAGAAAAATGTGATGCTTGCAAAGGATCAGGATCAAAACTAGGTCATAATGCTGATTCATGCTCTATGTGCGGTGGTAATGGTCAAGTTAGATCAAGCCAAGGATTTTTTACAGTTCAACAAACATGCCCTCAATGTTCAGGTTCAGGTGAAGAAATTACAAATCCATGTACTGCTTGTGACGGACAGGGAAAGCAACAAGCTTCTAAAAGACTTTCAGTAACAATTCCAAAAGGTGTTGACGATGGAACAAGAATAAGACTTTCTGGTAAGGGAGAAGCAGGTTCTAGAGGTGCAGGAAATGGTGATCTTTATCTATTTATAAATGTTTATTCACACGATTTATTTAAAAGATCAGATGAAAATTTATTTTTTGAATGTCCAATTTCTATTGCTGATGCAGCTTTAGGAACATCTATAGAAATACCAATAATTGATGGTGGAAAAGCTAAAATTAAAATTCCCTCAGGAACTCAAAGTGGAAAACAGTTTAGATTAAAAGGCAAAGGAATGCCGTATATGAGAGGAAGTGGAATTGGAGATCTTTATGTACAAGTTAATACCGAAGTCCCTGTTTCTTTAAATAGAGAACAAAAGGAACTGCTTGAAAAATTTAGAGAAATAGAAAATGAAAAATCTAATCCAAGTATTAAAAAATTCTTTCAAAAAGCCAAGAGTTTTTGGAAAAATTAAAAAATGGGACTAGAAAAAATCGTCCCAGCAATATCTTTAATAGCTGTATTAATATTAGTTCTACCAGCATTTCTTAAGTCTAATTCAAAATTAAAACAGTTTTTAACAAATCTATCTATTTGGACTATAATTGTTTTGGTAGTTATGATAGTTTCATATCTTATCTTAAAATGAAAAAAATTAATTTAGCTGTCACTGGATGCATGGGAAGAATGGGCCAACAGATTATTAAATCTGCCAGATCCGATAAAAATTTTAAGGTAGTCGCTCTTACAGAAAATAGAATTATTAATAAAAAAGTTGCTGGAATTAAACCTAGCTTAAACACAGAAGAAGCTTTTAAAAAAGCTAATTTAATAATAGATTTCACAGTTCCTAAATGCACATTTGAAGTTTTAAAGATTGCTTCAAAATTAAAAAAAAGAGTGGTTATTGGAACAACTGGATTTTTAAAAAAAGAAGAAAATTTGATTAAAAAATATTCTAAAAAAATACCTATACTTAGAGCTGGAAATATGAGTTTAGGTATAAACTTATTGATGTATTTAACTGAAATTGCATCTAAATCTCTTGGAAATAATTTTTTAAGCAAAGTCTTTGAAATTCATCATAAACATAAAAAAGATCACCCATCAGGAACTGCTTTAATGCTTGGAAAAGGCATAGCAGTTGGGAAAAATAAAGATTTTTATAAGTTGATGGGGAAAAAATATTTAAACAAAAAATCTTTTCCTTATGGAAAAAAAATTAATTTTAATTCATTAAGAAAAGGTGAAGTTGTTGGTGAACATGAAGTAACTTTTTCAAGTGGTAAAGAAATAATTACGTTAAATCATGAAGCATTTGATAGAGCTCTTTATTCAGAAGGAGCACTAACTGCAGGAAAATGGCTAATGAACAAAAAGCCTGCTCTCTACACAATGAGAAACGTTTTGAACTTTGAATAAATTTTGAATAAACTAATCGTATGAGAAAAGTATTATTCGTTATAATTTGTATAATTTTTACTTCTAGTTTAATAGAGGCTCAAGAAAATAGTGCACCACCTGCTAAAGAATGGAAGGGTGAGGGAGAAAAGATTGAGTTTTCATCTTTACCTACATTAACTATAAAAGATTTTTTATTAGGAAAAAAACCAAATAGAAAAATAACAATTTCGGGAACATTAAATTTTCCAGCTAATGCAGTAGACAAAAATGTTCCAGCAGTTGTTATATTGCATGGCATGGGCGGAGTTAACGATGCTGAAGAACACTGGATAGAAGTAATAAACAGTATGGGAATAGCTACATTTATGGTTGATAGCAATTGGGCACGACGTAAATGTAAAAAAGATAATAAATTTAAAAAAGCGATTCCATGGTGTGCTGCTATAAATCGAGGTATGAATAGAGTTATAGATGCCTACGCTGCATTAAAACTTTTATCAAATCATCCTCGTATTGATCCAAAAAATATTGGCTGTATAGGTATGTCGCTAGGAGCGAGAGGATGTTTATATTTAAATGTAAAAAGATTTCAAAAAATGTGGGGAACACCAGGTATGGATTTTGCGGCAAGTGTTCCGATGTATCCACCATGCAATGCTACGTTCAAGAATGATGATGAAATAACAGATACTCCCATACGTATTCATGTAGGTGATTTAGACACATATTTTCCTGTTGATTCATGTATAAATTATGTTGCCCGTCTCAAAGCAAAAGGGAAAGATGTAGATATTAAAGTATATCCAAACACACACCATAGTTTTGAAGCAACAATCTCAGGAAAAAAATCTATAAAAATGAAAGTTCGTCAAAATGATGGAAGATGTTATTACGAAGAAAATCATTCACTACCAGTAGCAGAAATGAACCCGGACGACGTAGCAATATTATCTCAAGTTGGCTTTGATGATTGGTATGCAAGTGCAACAGAAAAAGAAAAGAAAAAAGTATTTAAATATATTAATATGCGTCATAAGTTTGGCTGGAGACTTCCACAATTTCAACACGATAAAAGCTGTATAAGTAAATCACAAACAATAAAATATAATAAAGCAGCATCAGAAGAGAACGAAAAACTCGTAAGAGAATTTTTTACTTCAACTTTATTAAATTAAATATTAAGTGAAGAATAAAGAAAAGTCCAAAGTAATTTTAAAAATTCTAAATCAAATTTATCCAAAAATACGTATTCCCTTAAAACATAAAAATAAATTTACTCTATTAGTTTCTGTTGCTTTATCAGCACAAACTACAGATGTTAACGTAAATAATGCAACAAAAAATATATATCCAAAATATAATAAACCTGAACATTTTGTAAAATTAGGAAGAAAAAAAATTGAAAAGTTAATAAAAAGTTTAGGTTTTTTTAGAATGAAGGCTAAAAGTGTTTATTTGCTTTCAAAACAACTAATAGAAAAACATGGAGGAAAAGTTCCACAAACTTTTGAGGAACTTGAAAAACTTCAAGGCGTGGGTCATAAAACTGCAAGTGTAGTTATGTCACAAGGATTTGGTCATCCAGCTTTTCCAGTGGATACACATATTCATCGCTTAGCTCAAAGATGGGGCTTAACTAATGGTAAAAATGTTGTTCAAACCGAGAAAGATTTAAAAAGATTATTTCCAAAAAAATTTTGGAATAAGCTTCACCTTCAAATAATTTATTATGGAAGAGAATATTGTAAAGCAAGAGAATGCTATGGTTTAACTTGTAAAATTTGCACTACTTGTTATCCTAAAAAAAAATCACCAATTAAAACAAGAAAAGCTTAATTATGAAAATTTTAGGAATAGGAAATGCCATTGTAGATGTTATCTGCAAAGTTGATGATAATTTTATTTCTCAAAACAGCTTAATCAAAAGTACAATGAAATTAATTTTTGATGAAAGTGAGTTTAAAAAATTATTAACCAACCTTAAAATAGAAAAAACTGTTTCTGGTGGATCAGTAGCAAATTCAATAGTGGGTATATCTCAGCTAGGTAATAAGGTAGGATTTATAGGTAAAGTATCTGATGATGATCTTGGAAGTAAGTATGAAGAAGGATTAAAAAAAGAAAATGTGGAATATTTTTACTCAAAAAAAAAAGAAGAATTGCCTACAGGAACATGTTTAATTTTAGTTACACCAGATTCTGAAAGAACAATGTGTACATTTTTAGGTACTGCAGGAAAAATTAATGAAAGTGATGTTGGTTCTGATGTAATTAAGAAAAGTGAAATAATATTTCTTGAGGGCTATCTATGGGACGAAGGCGAACCTAAGAAAGCATTTGATAAAGCAATTAACAGTGCAAATAAAGTTGCAATGTCATTATCAGATCAGTTTTGTGTTGATAGACATAAACCTCATTTTTTAGATTTAGTAAAAAATAAATTAGATATTACATTTGCTAATGAACAAGAAATTACATCATTGATTGATGCTAAAAACTTTGACGAAGTTATAAACTTTTCTAAACAACTTGGTAAATTAATAGTTCTTACCAGAGGAGAAAATGGATCAATTGCAATAAAAGGCAACGAAGTAGTTGAATGTCGTGTTCAGAAAAATCTTGAAATTGTTGACTTAACTGGTGCTGGAGATCTTTTTGCTGCTGGATTTCTACACGGTCATCTAAATAATTTATCAATTAAAGAAAGTTTAGAAAAAGGAACTGAAATGTCAACTAAAGTAATCCAACAGATTGGTGCAAGACTTTAAAACCTTATTTCTTTTTTCTTTTAAAACTTCCTTTACCTTTTTTTGGTTTAACTATTCTTGGCTTATATTTTTTTGACAAAAGATCTTTTGCTATAAAATTTTTTTTTTTCATCAAATTGTATAACCTTTTTTTGTACTATTAATAAAATTGTCATCATTAAACTTATCAAATATTTTTTTTCTTAATCTATAAATATGTGTTTCAACTGTATGAGTTTCTAAATCAGAATTGTGTTCCCAAACTTCTTTTTGAAGATTTTCTATATTTTGCGGTTCGTTTGAATTTTTTAAAAATAATATAATTTCAATTTCTCTTTCTGTTAGCTTTAAATTTTCATCATTTTTTTTTATTAATCTTGAATTAATATCAATTAAATAATTTCCAATTAAAATGTCTGATTGTTCTGAATATTTACATTTTAATAAATTTATATTTATTTTCTCAATTATTGAATGAATTGTATCTGGAAATTTATTTAATATTAGCTGAAATTTTTCTTCCTTAATTTCATTTTCAGGATCTGTTAAAATTAAATAACTCCCAGTATTGATTTTTTTAAATTCTAACAACTTATCTTTTTCAGCAAATGAATAGATTGCAAAATCTAAATGATTTTTTAATTCATTTAAAATATTAAATAATTCTGGTAGTTTAAAAATTAATACATTCTGTTTATTCATAAGAATACAAATTATGATAATTAAACTTAAAAATAAAGATACTTTAATTGTTGGTGAATTTAAACTTAAATGCTGTGTAGGAAGAAAAGGTATATCAAAAAATAAGAGTGAAGGAGATTTTCAAACACCTTCAGGAAAATTTAAACTAGGAAATTTATATTGGAGATCCGATAGGGTTAAAAAACCAGAAACAAAGTTATTTTGTAAAAAAATTAAAAAAAATATGGGATGGTGTAATGATAGTAACAGCGTTTATTACAATAAAGAAATTAAAACAAATAAAAATGTTAAACATGAAAAATTATATAGGCATGATCATAAATATGATTTATTTATTTTGATCAAATATAACTACTTAAAAACCAAAAAAAATAAAGGTAGTGCAATTTTTATTCATCTTACAAAAAATTATAAAGCTACAGCAGGATGTATTGCAGTTTCAAAAAAAGATTTTTTAATACTGAACAAAATACTAAAAAAAAATAGCCAAATAATTATAGGTTAAATTCTTTTTCCAAAAATATTTGATCCAATTCTTAAATAAGTAGAATTGAATTCAATAGCATCAATGTAATCACTGGACATGCCCATGCTCAGTTCATTTAAATTTAAATTTAAGTTAATTTTTTTCATTTCTGAAAAAAAAAATCTTGGATCAAGATTCACTGGTGGTAAACACATTGTTCCTACAATATTTAAATCAAGATTTCGACATTGTTTGTAAAAGTCATTTAAATTATCCTTGCTCACACCTGATTTTTGACTCTCATTCCCAATGTTTATTTGGATAAATATTTTTGGTTTATTGGGATATTTTTTTTGTTCTTCTGATATTTTGTTTGCTAATTTCAAATTATCTAATGAATGAATAAAATCAAAAATTTTTAATGCAAATTTAACTTTATTAGTTTGAAGTTTCCCCACTAAATGAAGTTTTATCTTATCATTTTTAATTTCAGACCATTTTTCTAAAGCTTCTTGAATTTTATTTTCACCAAAATGTGTGTGTCCGCTTTCAATTAATGGTATTATGTGGCTTATGGGAAATGTTTTTGAAACTGCAATTATCTTAGGGTAATAATTATTATATTTTAACTCATTAATTTTTGATTTAATTTGAGATTTTATATTTAATAAATTTTGAACAGTTTGATGCATTTAAATAAATACTACTTTATAAACAAGTTTGATCCTGATCATATCAAAAAATTAAATAATAATATTTCAATAATATATAGAAATTATAAGTCATCTTATAATTCAAATTCGTTAGTTAAAATAAGGAATTTTTGCAAAAAACATAAGCGAAACCTTTATTTATCTAATAACATAAAACTGGCTATAAAATACAATTTAGACGGAGTTTATATTCCTTCTTTTAATAATGATTTTAAGCATTTAAATTATAAGACAAAAAGTAATTTTTTAATTATTGGTTCTGCTCACAACCTAAAAGAAATTAGAATTAAAGAAACGCAAAAAGTAAGTCAAATATTTGTTTCTTCTATATTTAAAAAAGAAAAAAATTATTTAGGTTTATATAAATTTATAAATTTATCTAAAAATACAAATAAAAAAATTATAGCACTAGGTGGTATAAATAAAAAAAATTTGAGAAAAATAAATTTGCTTAATATAGCTGGATTTGCTGGAATAGGCATATTTAGCAGATAAAAAAAAGGCCCCTTAAAAAGGGGCCTTTAATATTTTTAAACTTTGCTTTTAATTAAAACGCAAATGATACTGAGATTTCTCTGTAAGAGTCATCGTTACCAGCACTTCCAGCAACATCTTCAGTAGAGTTAGCTACAAAACCAATTGTAGTTGAACCCATTACGTAAGACGCAGAAATACCTGTTGAAACTTCTTCAGTAGTTCCTGGTCCCATGTCAACTGAGTGTCTACCAATTGAAACTGATAAATCTTCGTTTACAGCTATAGAAGCCGAATAAGCAGTTGTATCTTCATCAGCAGATGAATTTGCATTATCGACTTCAGACATTTGGTAACCAACTGTAACAGCTCCATGAGTATATTTACCATAGATAGTTTGTAAGTCTTGAGTAGTTCCGTTTTCACCTTGACCTACTCCTAACTCTAAACCGTCCATTGCTTGGTAAGTTAGTACCCATGAACTATCAGAAGCTCCACCATCTTTGGCACCAGAACCGCCGTTAACGTAAGCTAATGAAATTCCAAGGTCTCCGAAAGTACCATTGTAACCTAACATGTTATCATTATCATGGTTTGGTAAACCGTTATCATCAGCATCTGAATCATCCCAAACTTGCTCTCCAGCAGTTGGCATCATATCAGCATATTTGTTGATACCAGCGCCACTTGAATTATTCCATAATCCTACAGTTCCCATATCTCCCATATCGATAGTAACAGTTGAATTTGAAAATGCAGCGTTTGTCATTACGTATGTTGTGCTTACAGTGTAACCATTATCTAACTCACCAGATCCAGAGAAAGTAATTCCTTTACTATTAGAAAAAGAGTTACCCTGAACTTCATCTTCATCAGCAGATGCGTGAGATATTTTAGCAGAACCAGTTACGCTCAAAGCGCCAGCGAAAGCAGTACTTGCCACTAGGGATCCTGCTAAAGCAGTCAAACCTAGTTTTGTTATATTTTTCATATTTACTCCTATTATTGTTTTATAATTAATTATAAACAGCGTATTATTATCAAATTAATTATGAATTTTTTCATTATTTGCTGAGAATTTGTTTAATTTTTCATAAGTGTTGTAAAAATACATCATTCAATTTTGTAGAAAAATAAGCGTTTTTTTTAGTATAATTTAATACATTTATGATATTTTAAAATAACTACTAATTTAATGACAAAATTAACCTATTTTAGATCAGTTTTTTTTCTTTTAATAACCTTAATTTTTTTAAGTTCATGTGAAGCATTAAAGTATAGGCCTGTAGATGCTAAGGAATATCCTCCTGAACCTGAAAAAAGGGTCAGAAAAAACCTTGAAGAAGGTAGAGGATTTAGATTGTTTGATGGCGATAAAAGGAAAGGTGGGACATTTGATTTTGCAAGCTCAAATCCTTTATGGAGAGCAAGCTTAGATACAATAAATTTTTTACCTTTAATCTCTGCAAATTATAGTGGAGGAATAATAATAACTGACTGGTATTCTGAAGGTAGTAATAATGAATCTATAAAAATATCAATTAGATTTTTAACAAATGAAATAAGAGTTGATGCATTAGAAATAAAAATTTTTTCAAAAAAATGTGGTGTGCAATCAAATTGTAAAATAGTTGAAAGTAAAGGGCAATTAGTTTCTGATTTAAAGAAAAGTATATTAAGAAAAGCAGCTATCTATGAAAAAGAAATGAAAGCAAACAATAATAAACCATATTTAGGAAAAATTAGATAAAAAAAAATCAATTAAATCATTTAATTTTAAATTCAATTTAATGAATAGATACAATTTTAAATTAGTTGAAAAAAAGTGGCAAGACTATTGGGCTAAAAATAAAACATATATTTCTAAAGTAGATAAATCAAAAAAAAAATTTTATTGCCTTGAAATGTTTCCATATCCATCTGGAAAAATACATATGGGGCATGTAAGAAATTACACTATTGGCGATGTTCTATCTCGGTATAAATCAATGTTAGGTTTTAATGTCTTACATCCCATGGGATGGGACTCTTTTGGTTTACCGGCTGAGAATGCAGCTAAACAAAATAATTTGGACCCTAAAACTTGGACTGAAAAAAATATTTCTGTTATGAAAACTCAGTTAAAAAAACTTGGTTTGTCTATTGATTGGGATAGAGAAATTTCAACATGTTCAAAAGAGTATTACAAACACCAACAAAAATTTTTTTTAGATCTATATGACAAAGGTTTAGTTTATAGAAAAGAAAGCTATGTAAATTGGGATCCAATTGAAAAAAGTGTTTTAGCAAATGAACAGGTAATTGATGGAAAAGGATGGAGATCGGGAGCTACAGTTGAGAGAAAAAAATTAAATCAATGGTTTTTTAATATTTCAAAATTTTCAGAAGAGTTGTTAAGTGGCCTTGATAAATTGAGCTCATGGCCAAATAAAGTTAAAACTATGCAAAAAAATTGGATTGGTAAATCTTTTGGCTGTGAAATTAATTTTAATTTAAAAAAAAATGATCAAGTTAATTCAATTAAATGCTTTACAACTAGACCCGACACTTTATTCGGCATGTCATTCTTAGCATTGTCTATTGATCATCCAATATCTAAATTTTACCAAGATAATAATGGCTTTAAAAAATTTAAAGAAGAATGCTCAAAGACTGGAACCACTGAAGAGGCAATAGCTCAGGCTGAAAAAATAGGTTTTAAAACTGATTTAGAAGCAATTAATCCTTTAGATAAAACAAAAGCAGTGCCAGTCTATTTTGCAAATTTTATTTTAATGGATTATGGATTTGGCGCAGTGTTTGGATGTCCTGCTCACGACCAAAGAGACTTGGACTTTGCAAATAAATATAAACTAAGAGTTATTCCGGTTGTAGAGCCTGTTGATGGTACAAATAAAGATTTTTTAATTGAAGGACAAGCCTACTCAGGACCTGGAAAAATGATAAATTCAAAATTTTTAAATGACCTTAAAGTTCCTGAAGAGTCAGTTAGTAAAACGATTGAATATATAGAAAAAAATAATATTGGAAAAAAGAAAATTAATTATAGACTTAAAGATTGGGGTGTATCAAGACAAAGATATTGGGGTTGCCCGATACCAATTGCCTATGATGAAAAAAATAATATAAAAAAAATACCATTAGATAATTTGCCTGTTGAATTGCCAGAAAATATTAATCTAAACACTAATGGAAATCCATTAGAGCATATAGAAAGCTGGAAAAACATAACTATAGAAGGAAAAAAATATAAAAGAGAGACTGATACTTTAGATACATTTGTTGATTCTTCCTGGTATTTTTTAAGATTTTGCTCACCAATAAATAAAATGGAAGGTTTTGACATAGAAGAAGTTAAATACTGGATGCCTGTTGATCAATACATTGGGGGTATTGAGCATGCAATTTTACATTTACTTTATTCAAGATTTTTCATGCAAGCAATAAACTTTAATCAGGAAGATTTTAATATTACTGAACCTTTTAGTGGTTTATTTACACAAGGAATGGTTTGTCATGAAACTTATAAAAACCAACAAGGTGATTGGTTGAGCCCAGAAGAATATGAGGATGCTAAATCAAAAGATGAAATAATTAAAATTGGTTATCCAGAATCAATGTCAAAGTCAAAAAAAAATACGATTGACCCAGAAAAGATAATTGAAAATTATGGAGCTGACGCGGTTAGATTGTTTATTTTATCTGATAGTCCACCAGAAAAAGATGTACAATGGTCTGAGACAGGCATGTTGTCTTCTTATAAATTCACTCAAAAGCTTTGGACTTTGCACCAAAAGTTCAAAAATAAAATTGAAGAAAATTCAGATAAAAAAGATGAAGAAATTTCAATCTTTACTAACCAGATGATTGAAAAAATAAAATATAATTTAGAAAAATTTCATTACAATGTAATTATTGCCAATTTGTACGAATCATATAATTTTTTCAATAGCAAACTAAACGCAAGTATAAATAAAAAAACTCTTTTAGGAAATTATGTTAAGTTTTTATCAATAATTTCACCTATAATCCCTCATTTTGCTTCAGAATGCTTAGCAGATCTTAAATTAAATCCTTTTCAAAAATGGCCAGAAGTTGATAAAAATTTAATAAAAAATGATACTGTTGAGTATGTAATTCAAATAAATGGAAAAAAAAGAACTACAATTAAATTTATGAAAGATGTTGAGCAAGAAAAATTTCTTACAGAAATTTTGCAAAATAATAAAACAAAGAAAATTTTTGAAAATAAAAAAATTAAAAAATACTTTTTTGTTAAAAATAGATTAATTAATGTTTTGATTTAATGATAAAAAAAAAATTTATAATATTTATAATTCTTTTAATTTTTCTAAGTGGATGTGGTTATAGTCCAGTTTTTTCAAAAAAAACTAATTTTTCAATTATTGAATTAGCTGTTTCCGGAGATAAAAAAATAAACAAAGTAATAATTAACAAACTAAACCATTATAAAGGATCAAAAAGAGAAAAATCATTTTCTGTAATAATTAATAATAGTCTTGATAAACAAATTTCATCAAAAGACTCAAGGGGAAATCCTAAAACATTTAAAATAAATGTTATATCAAAAATTAAAGTTAAAAATTCAAAAGGTGAAATAAATGAAACAATATTTTCTAAATCTATTAATTACGATAATAAAAGTAATAAATTTGATTTAAAAAAATATGAAAATGAAACTGTTAAAAATTTTGGAAATAAAATTTCTGAAGAAATAATTATATATTTACAATCAATATAATATTTATAAATGATCATTAAAGCTTATGAATACGAAAAAATAAAAAAAATTAATAAAAAAATTTTTTTATTTTATGGGGAAAACAATGGTTATAAAAATCAAATAGTTCAAAAAGTTTTTATCGATAAATTTAAGGGTACTATAGATCGTTATGACGAAAATGAAATTTTAAATAATTATGATAGTTTTGTGTCTGGATTAACCAATAAGTCTTTTTTTGAAGAATTTAAATTAACTTTAATTTCTAGAGTTACTGAAAAGATTATTAAATTAGTCAATGAAGTATCAGATAGAAAAATAAATGACGTCAATATTGTACTCAACGCAGATATTTTAGAAAAAAAATCAAAACTTAGAATAATTTTCGAAAAGGATAAAAATTTAATTTGTGTGCCTTTTTATAGAGATGATAATAGAACTCTGATTGGATTAGCAAGTAATTTTTTTAAATATAAAAAAATATCAATTTCTCAAGAAGCTATTAATCTAATTGTGGAACGTAGCAGTGGAGATAGAATGAATTTGGAAAATGAATTAAATAAAATATCCAATTTTTTAATAAATAAAGAAAAAATTAGTATTGAAGAAATTTTAAAATTAACAAATTTGGCTGAGAATTATGGAATTTCAGAGCTTGCTGATAACTGCCTTGCGAAGAATCTAAAAAAAATAAATAAAATTTTTAATGAAAATGTATTTTCTGCTGATGACTGCATTTTGATTATAAGAACATTATTATTAAAATCAAAAAGACTTTTAGAAATTAAAAAAATCGACAATACAAATAAAAATTTAGATGAGGTAATCTCTAATTATAAACCTCCAATATTTTGGAAAGATAAACAAATTGTAAAAAATCAAGTTTTAAAATGGAATTTAAAAGATTCAGAAAAGTTAATTAGTAAAATATTTGAAACTGAATTAAATATTAAAAAAAATTATATGAATTCACTTAATATTGTTTCTGATTTTATAATTAATACAGCAAAGTAATCAATAATTTGCTTTTATTACCGTTATTAATCTATTTAGTTGATCCAAATCCTTATACTCAAAAGTAACATGCCCAGCGTTATTTTTTTTATTTCTGATAAAAACTTTAATTCCAATTTTATCTTCAATGCTAGATTCTAAACTTTCAAGATTAGGATTCTTAATTATTTTGTTTTTTTTTTGATTTTTTATAACTCTAATTAAATTTTCTACTTGTCTTACTGATAATTTTTTTTCTATTATTTTTCTTGATAAAAAATGTGCATTATCAAGACCCACAAGCACTTTTGCATGACCTTGGGAAATTTTTTCTTCAATTATTAATTCTATAACTTCTTTGGGTAATGAAAGTAGTCTTAAACAATTTGATATATAAGCTCTACTTTTGCCTATAAATTTTGCAACTTTATCTTGGTCATAATCAAAGTCATCTATCAATCTTTTGTATCCTTCTGCCTCTTCTATAGGATTTAAATCTTTTCTTTGAACATTTTCAACAATTGCAAATTCTAAAGATTTTAAATTATCTGCCTTAATAATTATTACTGGCACTTCATGTAAGCCTGCATTTTGAGCTGCCTGCCATCTTCTTTCGCCTGCAACAATTTCATATTTTTCGTCTTGATTCTCTGATCTTCTAACTACAATAGGTTGGATGATACCTCTTTCTTTAATTGAATTTGAAAGTTCTTCCAAGCTTTCTTTGTCAAATTTTTTTCTTGGTTGATATTTATTTCTTTGAATAGAACTAATAGAAATTTTATTTTTACCTTCACTTGTTTGGCTATCACCAATTAATGATGATAAACCTCTACCAAGTCCTTTTTTAGATTTAAATGGATTTATCATGCTGCAGTCTCCACGGGTTTATCTTGGTCCAGAAATTCATCTGTGAAATTAAAATAAGCTTTGCTACCTGGACAAGACTTATCGTAAACTAACACTGGAACTCCATGCGATGGTGCCTCGGATAACCTAACGTTTCTTGGAACCACTATGGAATAAACTTTTTCTTTGAAATAGTTTCTAGCTTCTTGTTCTACCTCGCCGGATAACTTATTTCTCTTATCGTACATCGTGAGAAGTATGCCTCGTATGTTAAGAGATGGGTTTAAGTTGGATTTAATTCTCTCAATTGTCTTCATCAACTGGGTAAGGCCTTCAAGCGCAAAAAATTCTGTCTGTAGTGGCACCACAAGCTCGTTGGAGGCGACCAATGCCATAATTGTTAGAAGACTTAGTGATGGAGGGCAATCAATGAGTATATAATCGTATGATGCTCTAGAATCATTTAAAATAGAGGCTAATTCGTCTTTCAATTTAAAGGCTCTTCTGTTATCCCCTGCTGTCTCGATCTCTAACCCTGAGAGATCTACATTGGAAGTGATTAAATTTAGATTTTCAAACTTAGTTGATTGAATCACTTCTGAAATTTTTTTATTTCCATTGAGCACACTATAAATTGTTAGTTCAGAATTTTCTGTATTGGATAGTCCAAGACCTGTTGTAGCATTTCCTTGCGGGTCAAGATCGATTATTAAAATTTTTTTTTCTTTCATGCTCAAACCTGCTGCTAAATTAATTACGGTAGTAGTTTTCCCTACTCCACCTTTCTGATTAATTACTGAAATAATTTTTTTATCCATTTTTTTTTTTTAAGTTCGAGATTTTTACCACTAATGACTTATCACTTGTTAAACTTTTTTTTTCTTCGTAATCAAATTTCCATTTCTTTGAAGACTCCTTTAAAATTTTTTTCCCACTTTTTCCTAAAAATAAAATTATGTATTTAAATTTTTTGAAATTCCTCAACGCAGTTTCAAAAATAATTGGCAAAGGTTTAAATGCTCTCGAAATTATAATGTCTGTTTCTAAATTTTTTTGCTCAAAAATATTTTTTTGATTAATTTCTGTTTTCAATTTAAATTTTTTTGAAATTTCTTTTAAGAAATTACTTTTGTGATAACTTTTTTCATAGAAAATCACCTTAAATTTAGATTTTTTGGGTTTCATCAAAATAGCTAAAACTATACCGGGTAACCCTGCACCCGATCCTAAATCAGTACATACTTTAACATCATTTTTATCAATAAAATCAATTATTTGCGCACAATCTAGAATATGTCTTGTATTTATTGACTTTTCTGTACCTGAACTTATTAAGTTTATGTCTTTATTCTTTCTTAAAATCGATAAACTATATTTGTTAAGTTCTTCCAATGTTTCACGTGAAACATTTTGAATACCAAGTTTTGAGTTTTTTATAAAATTAGAATCAATCAAGCTATATGCTTAATAGACTTTCTTCTAAGATGAGACAACAAAATATATACAGCTGCTGGAGTTATTCCGTCTATTCTTAGTGCTTGACCCATGGTTTTAGGTCTAATTTTCTTAAATTTTGATTTAACTTCGTTGGAAAGGCCAGAAAACTTATCATAGTTCATATTTTCTGGAATAATAAGATTTTCATCTCTTTTGAAGGCTAAAATATCTGCATTTTGCTTCTTTAAATATCCTCTATAATGGGAATTTATCTCTAATTGTTCATCTATTTCACGTGAAACATGCTTAATTTCTGGCCAAATTTCACGTATTTTGCTCATATCTACAGATTTTTGGCTTAATATCTGGTTTGCATTACGACTAACACCATCTTTTGCAATATTTACTCCATATTTAGCTGCTTTTGATGGCGAAATTTTCAATTTATCCATTTTATTTTGAATTTTTCTAAGCTGAAAATATTTTTCTTTATATAAATGTTTTCTTTCATTAAGGACTAAGCCTATATCTATTCCTTTTTGAGTCAGTCTAATATCAGCATTATCAGATCTTAAAGAAAGTCTATATTCGGCTCTGGAAGTAAACATTCTATATGGCTCAGCAACTCCTTTTGTAACAAGATCATCAATCATTACCCCAATGTATGCCTCTGCTCTATTCAGAATAAATGGCTCATGATTCATAAATGACAAGGCTGAATTAATTCCAGCTATAAGTCCTTGTGCAGCTGCTTCCTCATATCCTGTAGTTCCATTGATTTGACCTGCTAGATATAAATTTTTAATTTTTTTTGTCTCCAGAGTCAAAAATAGTTCCCTTGGATCCACAAAATCGTACTCAATAGCATATCCAGGTCTTAGTATTTTAACATTCTCTAAACCATTGATTTTATTACATATTTCTTGTTGAACATAAGATGGAAGTGATGTAGATATTCCATTTGGATAAATTGTATGATCATTTAGTCCTTCAGGTTCTAAAAAAATTTGATGTTTTTGTTTTTCAGCAAATTTAACAATTTTATCTTCAATCGATGGACAGTATCTTGGGCCAATTCCTTGGATGTTGCCCGAGTACATGGCGCTTCGCTTTAAGTTCTTAGAAATAATTTTGTGAACAGACTCATTCGTATAAGTCATCCTGCATGAAATTTGTTTGTTTAAATTTTTTTTAGTTAAGAAAGAAAAAAAATATGGATCATCATCTGCAAACTGTTCTTCTAAATTATTAAAATTAATTGTTCTAGAGTCTAGTCTTGGAGGTGTACCTGTCTTAAGTCTTCCAATTTTAAAGTTAAGTTTTTTTAATTGCTCACTTAATCCTGTTGCAGGTTTTTCATCGTACCTGCCAGCTGGAGTTTGTTTTTCTCCTACATGTATCAAACCATTCAAAAAAGTGCCTGTTGTTAGTATTAGCTTCGATGTTTTAATTTTCTTTCCAGAATGTGTTACAAATCCTTTTATGCTGTTTTTTTCAAATATAAACTCAATTACGGTATCAGAAAAAATCGTTAAATTACAATAGTTTAAAAGTTTTTTTTGCATATATTTTTTATATAATGATCTATCACTTTGAGTTCTAGGTCCTCTAACAGCTGGACCTCTACTTCTATTTAACAACCTAAATTGAATACCTGATTTGTCTGCTATATCACCCATAACTCCATCTAACGCGTCTATTTCTCTAACCAAATGTCCTTTTCCTAATCCACCAATAGCTGGGTTACATGACATTTCGCCTATTGTTTCGATTTTATGTGTAAACATTGCTGTGTTAACTCCTAATCTTGCTGAAGCCGCAGCCGCTTCACAACCTGCATGCCCTCCACCAATAACAACTACATCAAAAGTTAAATCATTTTTCATATGCTAAACTTATAACTCATTAAAATATTTACAAGATGAGAGAATAAATCTTAAAAAAACTTATGAAGTGCTTAAAAAACGTTATTTATCAATAAAAAAGCGTTTATAATGATCAAAAATTCCCATAAAACTATCTTTATTTGCCAATACAAAAATCATTGAAAATACTGCCTAATATCTCCTCTACATCTACTTTTCCAACAATTATTCCAAGATGCCTTGTTGATAGTCTTAAATCTTCAGCAGCTTTATCAAAATCTTCTGTTTTATTTTTATTTTCAAAATTTTCTAAATGATGAACACATTGTTCTAAATGCTGTCTATGTCTTTCTCTTGTTATCAAAATATCATCTGATGTAATGAATTTGTTTTTTAATTTTTTTTTAATTGATGTAATTAACTTTTCAATATTTTTTTCATTTTTTAATGAAATAGGAATAGGATTTAATTTTTTTAATTTTAAATTTATATTTTCAATTCCTAAATCAGATTTATTTAAAACAAATATAGATTTTTCAGTAACTAAATCGTCCAAAAACCCAGTAAAATCAACGCTATTAGGCTCAATCATTACTATGTTTAAATCAGCTTTCTCAGCACTTTTTAAAGCAAGTTTAATACCTTTTTTCTCTATTTCATCTTTGGACTCTCTTATTCCAGCAGTATCAGAAATTACAACTGGTAACCCATCTATGTTTAGATGAGTTTCTATTACATCTCTTGTGGTTCCGGCAATTTCTGAAACAATTGCGACATCTCTTTTTGAAAGATAATTTAATAAAGAAGATTTGCCTGCATTAGTTGGGCCAACTATAGCAATCTTAAAACCTTCTCTGATTCTTTCTCCAACTTTTTGATCATTTAATAGTTTTTGAATTTGTTTTTTTATTTTTTTTGAAGAGTTTTTAATATCTTTTAAAATATTATCTGGAAGGTTTTCGTCAGGAAAATCTATTTTGGCCTCAACATTTGCCAAAATTTTTAATAATTTTTCTCTCCATTCATTAAACTTTTTAGAACTTTTCCCGGACATAATTTTAATTGCTTGTTGTCTTTGAATTTCTGTTTCAGAAGAAATTAAATCTGCAATACTTTCGGCTTTAAGTAGATTTATTTTTCCATTTTGAAATGCAATTTTTGTAAACTCTCCTGGTTCTGCTAGTCTACAATTTTCAATCTTTGAAATTGAAGAATGTATGCTTTCGATGACAGCTCTACTTCCATGGACATGAAATTCCAACATATCTTCTCCTGTGTAGCTCTCAGGTCCTGGAAACCATATAATTATGCCCTGGTCTATAAGCTCATTATTGTTGATTTTATTGATTTTTTTAAGAGTTGCTACTCTTGGCTCTAAAGGTGAGCTTTTCGTCATTTTTTTTAATATTAATTTACATTCTGGACCTGAAATTCTTATTACAGCTAATCCTGAAATTCCTGGTCCGGTTGAAAGAGCATAAATTGTCATTTTAGCAATATAACTAGATTTACAAGATAATGTAAATTTTAAATATCCAAATAAATATTAATTCAGGCGTTTAATTTATAATAAATTAAACATATCTGATAAATATTTTTCATAGTTTGAATTTGAATTTACTGAAGATTGATATATCGGTTTACGAGCCTGTGAAATACTAACAGTTTTGATTGGAGTTCTTTTACTTTTATGATGATTAAGACAAGCTGGGTCCCATTCTAAATCACAAAATTTAATTAATTTTTGAGTTTCTTCTTTTTTATTAGATACTAGATTTTCATATTTAATTTCGTAAATAAAGTTTCCTAATTTTAACTTCCAATACTCCATTAAATTTAAGTGAAGATTATAATAATTTGCTATATCAGATTGGTCAAACGCCCATTTCATGTCGTCTGCTGCAAAAAAATTTTTGTAAATAGATAAACAATTATCCTTTGCATTTCTTTTACAATAAATAATTTTACAGTTAGGAAAAAATACTTTGAATATTCCTAACCATCTATAATTTTGAGGTGCTTTATCTGTAAAATTATTTTCTTTAAATTTATGTAAATTCATCATCTTAAAATATTCTTTGTTTATAAAATTTTCTTCAACTTTTAATTCTTCTTTTATTTTTTCTATTGATAGTTCATTTTCTGTAATAAAGTATTTATTAATTAGTCTCTGCAAATAAACTAACTCTCCAGCTCCAAAAACATCATTATGAGAAGCAACAATTTGCTCAACTAAAGTTGTCCCCGATCTTGGCATTCCACAGATAAATATTGGTTTTATTCTATTAAATATTTTTTTTTCAACTTCAAAATTAAAATTTTGAAATGCATTTTTTATAGATTCAAAAAAAGATTTTTCTTTAGTTATATTATAATTGGTATCATTTTTTTTTATTTTATTGGCTTTTTCTAAATATAAAAAAGATTTTTCAAATTTTTTTAAGTCTTCATAAGCTTTCCCCAGAGCAAATGACAAATCTACAATTTGAGCATTTGATAAATCTTTTTCTGAAATTATATCTTCCATTTGATTTAAGTTTGCCTGATCTTTGGAATAATCAATTATTGAACTTAACATCTTATGTGCTGAAGCATGTTTTGGATTAAGTTTTAAAATTTTTTCAACTATCTCTTTGGTTTTCTGAGTCTCGCCGATCGCATGATAGGCATTTGCAAGTGTAAATAAAACAGCTATGTCATTTTCATTAATTTTTAACGCCTTATTATAAAGTTCAATCGCTGAGTAATAATCGAAAATTAATGTTTTAAGATTCCCATAATTATTAAGTGCTTGAATATAATTTGGCTTAGTTTTTAAAATATTTTTATAATAAAATTCAGCTTTTTCAAAATTACCAATGGCTTTATAACTATTAGCTAGATTATTTTTTGCTGGTAAAAAATTTGGGTCTAGATCTAATGCTCTCTTAAATTTATCAATAGCTATTAAATAGTTACCATTTCCATGTAAAGCAAGAGCTAAAAGATTAAACAAAAATGGATTGTTTGGAAATTTATTAATTAATTTTTCACACCCATATACTACAGTTTTAAAGTCTTTTGCTCTTAAATAATTTTGTAATTTTTGAGTTTCGGCAACTAAGTTCATTTAAAACAATTAAATATGCGAATAATATATACGATTATGCAGGTTTATTCATTGAATTAAAAAACTCAGCGTTATTCTTAGTATTCTTTAATTTAGAATTAATGAATTCAATGGCATCCATTGGTCCCATTGGTGCAATAATTCTTCTTAGAATATTCATTTTTTGCAAATCATTATTATCAAAAATTAATTCCTCTCTTCTTGTTCCAGATTTAGTAATATCAATAGCAGGAAATATTCTTTTTTCTGATATTTTTCTGTCTAAAATAGTTTCACTGTTACCGGTTCCTTTAAATTCTTCAAAAATTACTTCATCCATTCTACTACCAGTATCTATTAGCGCTGTTGCTATGATAGTAAGTGAACCACCTTCTTCTATATTTCTTGCTGCACCAAAAAATCTTTTTGGCCTTTGTAATGCATTTGCATCAACACCACCAGTTAGAACTTTTCCAGAGCTAGGAACTACTGCGTTGTAAGCTCTTCCTAATCTAGTTATGGAATCTAACAATATAACAACGTCTTTTTTATGTTCAGTAAGCCTTTTAGCTTTTTCAATAACCATTTCTGCTACTGCTACATGTCTTTGAGCTGGTTCATCAAAAGTTGAACTTATAACTTCTCCATTAACTGTTCTTTGCATGTCAGTAACTTCCTCTGGTCTTTCATCAATTAACAAAACCATTAAGTAGCATTCTGGGTGGTTTGCCGTTATAGAATTTGCAATACTTTGTAATATCATTGTTTTCCCAGCTTTTGGTGGAGATATAATTAGCGATCTCTGACCTTTTCCTATAGGACTTACTAGGTCAATTAACCTAGCTGTTAAATCAGGTTTTTTTTCAATCTTGTTACTTTCAACTTCTAGCGTTATTTGTTTATTTGGATATAGAGGAGTTAGGTTATCAAAAGCTATTTTGTGTTTTGATTTTTCTGGTTCTTCAAAATTAATTTTGTTTACCTGTAATAAGGCGAAATACCTTTCGCCAGCTTTAGGTGCTCTTATAAGACCTTCAACCGTATCACCTGTCCTCAATCCAAATTTTCTAATTTGATTAGGACTGATATAAATATCATCAGCTCCAGGAAGATAATTTGATTCCATTGCCCGAAGAAAACCAAAACCATCTTGCAATAATTGAAGAACTCCACCACCAGTTATTTCTTCATCTTTTTCAGCAAGTTTTTTAAGTATTGCAAAATATATTTCTTGTCTTCTAAGAGTGCTTGCATTTTCGATTCCTAGTTTTTCAGCTTCATCGATCAACTGCTCTGAGCTTTTCTTTTTTAAATCTTGTATATTCATAAATTAAATGGAGGCTTATTAGATGTTAGATAATAAGAATATATATATTATTCTAGATATTTCAAGCCTAGATTGGTTTAAAAATCACAATAAAAATAATTAATATTAATATAATTGTAGGGACTTCATTAATAATTCTAAAGAATTTTGATGATTTTGTATTAGTTTTTAATTTAAGTGATTTTAAACATATGCCCAAATATTCATGATAAATAGTAAGAAATATAACTAGAAATAGTTTTATATGCATCCATAATTGTGAAAAAATATCTAAACCATTTATATAAATTAAGATTACACCAAACAACCAAGTTGTTATCATTGCTGGTCTCATTATGAAAAAATATAATCGTCTTTCCATAATTTTAAATATTTCTATTGCTTCTTCTTTTTCTAAATTTTCAACATGATAGACAAATATTCTTGGAAGGTATAAGAGGCCTGCCATCCAAGATATAACTGCAATTAGATGTAAAGATTTAAATAATAAATAAAAATTCATGATTTAGTTTAAACAAGGACATTTTGTAAAATTTGATGGACATCTATTTTTGGGTGGATATAGAGTATCTGTTAATTTATAATTCTCATTATTTAGAATAAGATCTGTCAATCCATCTATAAAATTTTCGTTTACTCCTAAAGTCTCAATTCTAATATATTCAGCGCAGCTATTGGTTCGTGCTAATTTTTCATATTCTATATCTAACTCTACCAATGTTTCGGAATGTTCTGATACAAAAGCTATTGGCACTACCACTAAGCATTTATTTAATTTTGAATTTTTTACTATAACTTCATCTGTAGATGGTCCTATCCATTTAAGAGGACCAACCCTGCTTTGGTAGCTTAATATGTAATCAATATTTGAGTCATTTATCTCATCCATGATTCTTTTGACACTTTGTTCTATTTGCCATTGGTAGGGATCGCCTTTTTTAATATTTTTTTCAGGAAGACCATGCGCTGAAAAAATCAATTTAAAATTTTTAAGATTTTTAATTTTTTCCATAATTAATTTTGAATGTGCCTTTATAAAATTTTTATCTTCTGGATAGCAACAAATTGTTTTTGTTTTTATATTTAAATTATTATTATTTGCTAATTCTTTCCATTCTGACAAAGAAGAGCCTGAAGTTGCTGCTGAATATTGCGGATATAACGGAAGTAAAATTATTTCGTTTGGATTATATTTTTTTACTTCTTGCATTGTTTCAGATGCTCTTGGATGCCAACATCTCATTGCTACAAAAGCCTTATATTTTGTGGTATTTTGTTTTGAATTCAAAGAATTTTCTAAACAATTGGCCTGATCTTTGGTTAGTTTTAAAATAGGAGAAGATCCCCCAATTTCTTTATAAATTTTTTTAGCAATAGGAGTTCTTTTTTTTGAAATTAGTTTTGCCAAGGGGTATCTTATAAACTTTGGTAAATTTAAAATTGCTGGATCATTAAATAAATTAAATAAAAAAGGTTCAACATTTTCTAAATTATCAGGTCCACCCAAGTTGAATAATATAATTGCTTTTTTCATTTATAGCTTCTTACAATATTAACTAATTCATTAACCATTTCTATTTTGGTTTCAGGTAAAATTCCATGTCCAAGATTAAAAACATACGGATGATCTTTAAAAATATCTAAATATTTTTCTACTTCTTTTTTTAATTTTCCTTTGTCTGTTAGTAGTATTTTGGGATCCAATCCACCTTGGACTGGTATTTTAATTTCTTTAATTATTTTATTAGGATCAACATCGTGGTCAATATTAACCACATCCGGATTTACAGCTTCGCAAAAGCTTGTATAATTATTTATACCTTTCGGGAAACAAATACTAGGAACGCCCATCTTTTTAACATGGTTTACAAGATTAAAAGTTGGTTCATATATATATTTTGAAATATTGTCTTTTAATAGTCCTGCCCAACTATCAAAAATTTGTATTATAGTTGCGCCTGCTTTAATTTGATTTTCTATATGAATTTTAAGAAATTTTTCAATTGCACTTAATAGTTCATTAATTAATAATTTATCTTTAAAAAAATTTTCAGATAGGTTTTTTTTTGGAGATATTCTATTAATCATGTAAACAAGAATTGTCCACGGCGCTCCTACAAAACCAATCAAATCTTTGCTGTGTAAAACAGGATCATTAGATACATTAGATATAGATTTATAGACTGGGTTTAATTTTTTATTAAATTCAAGTTGATTTGTATTTAAAATTTTTTCTATATTTAAATCTCCTAATATAGGACCCAGGCCTTTTTCAAATTTAACTTCTTGACCCATTCCATAAGGTAACATTAAAATATCAGAAAAAATTATTGCAGCATCAAATTTAAATCTTTTAATTGGTTGTAATGTTATTTCTGCCGATAGATTTTCATTTAAACATAATTTAATAAAATCTGGATTTTTACACCTAATTTCTCTAAACTCAGGCAAATATCTTCCAGCTTGCCTCATTATCCAAATAGGTTTTGTTTTGGTGTTTTTGTTTTGTATACAGTCTTGGATAGGAGTCATATAATATTTATATATAAGCTTTAGTATTAGTTTTATATCCTGTTAATATACACAATTATCAATTTTTAACATTTTACTCACTAAATACTAACAGATAAAAATAATAAAAAATTAAGACAAATAGCCTTTTTTTATAAGTTTTAGTTAAAATAAATAATTGTGTATATTAATTATTAAGATGTTTATTTATGTTAATAATTTAAAAGATATTCAAAAAATTAAAATAATTAAAATATTTATTAAATTTTAAATATTTTATTAATTTATTATAAACAGTTTATACATGAATATTAAACACGATATTTACCTAATCTCTGACTCAACGGGAGAAACAATAGACCGAATATTTTTAGCTTTAAAAGCGCAATTTTCGAACTTTGAATACAATAATCACCAATTTTCATTTACTAGAACTGAAAATCAAATTTTAAAAATTATAGAATTAGCAAAAAAACAAAAAGAGCCAATAATATTTTATACAATAGTTGATGATAAACTTGCTAAATATTTAGAAGAAAAAGCAAATAAATTTAACATTCCATGTTTTAGTGTGCTTGGAGATTTAATATTAAACTTTTCAAAACTATTAAAACAGAGGGCATTACATATCCCTAGCGGCCAACATACTCTTGAGGAAAACGCAAAAAGAATAGAAGCCATCCAATTTACAATGAATCATGATGATGGAAGTATGATCCAAGATTTAGAAAAGTCAGATATTATTTTACTTGGAGTTAGTAGAACTGGAAAAACTCCAACATCAATATATCTTGCAAACAGAGGATATAAAACTTCAAATATTCCTTTAATTAATGAAAACTCAATACCCATGCTTCTTAGAGAAAAACCAAAACTAAAATGTGTAGTAGGTTTAACAGTTGAGCCAAAAAGATTAATTGATGTAAGAAAAAACAGAATGATGGCATTAAGGGAAAAACATGGAACTGATTATACAAATATTGAAAAGATAGAATTAGAAACAAATAGTGCAAAAAAAGCTTTCAAAAAATATCAATGGCCAGTCATTGATGTTACCAGAAAATCAATTGAGGAGACTGCTGCTTCAGTTATAAAAATCTATGAAATAAAAAATCAAAATGTATAAGATAATACTTGCATCT
>Ga0187827_10002495_pt1 | contig 25054 bp, 24 predicted proteins | sample ETNtaG_39_FD_167969 | JGI IMG/M metagenome (GOLD analysis project Ga0187827, IMG submission 167969) | Marine microbial and viral communities from oxygen minimum zone, Eastern Pacific Ocean - ETNP2014_SV_150_PacBio MetaG (Illumina Assembly) | ecosystem: Environmental > Aquatic > Marine > Hypoxic... | reverse complement strand
CAGAGAAGTACTTAAAAGCCACAATATCTGCATATGTTGAACAAACTGTCACTGCAAGACCTATTCCTGAGCCAGTTGAAATTATAAAAACAGTTATTGTAGAAAAAATAGTAGAAAAAACTATAGAAAAAACCGTTGTTATAGAAAAATTCGTTGAAGTTCCTGTTTCTGTGATAATAACTGCTACACCAACCATTACACCCACGCCCGAAAACACACCTACTCCTACTCCGACCCAATATCCTACTCCTCTTCCAACACCCACAAGCACACCCACTCCAACGAGTACTCCTATGCCCACATCTACTCCAACCCCTGAATTCACAATCAATCCAGGTCAAACCCCTAAATCGACCGCTGGAGCTAATTTAACTCTTGTGAATACAAGAGTCGTTCGATCGGATAACGTTAGCGATTTCTCTGATTTTGATGCGGAAGTTAGATGGGTTGATGGAGGAAATTGGGAGAGTTTACCTATAGTGGCAGAGGACGGCAAAATTAATGCCTTCCACGTTTATTCCACAGTAGGAGTCCACCAAATCACTATTAAAGTCACTGTCGGAAATACGACTAAATTAATACAATTCAATGCCTTAATAAACTAGCAACCTAAAAACACATACATTCTTTTTAATTAAGCAAGTTTCGACAGTTTGAATCCAAGGTATATTAAAAATATCCCAACAATGTTATTTGCTAAAATATTTAACACAAGCTTGGCCCAATCAAGTTGCGTTATGTAGATAGTATTGTCGAATGCGAAAGTACTAAATGTCGTGAAAGAACCCATGAATCCAACAAGTATGATTAGGCGCATATTCGAGTTAACTATTCCCTTGTCTTCAGATAACGCCCAAATCAATCCAAATAAGAAGGACCCTAACATGTTGGCGACAAAAACGCCTATAGGAAAATTTACAACTGCATATTTATTAAAAAAGATAGAAATACCATAACGGGCTAGGGTTCCCAAAGATCCGGCAACCATCAAGTATATAATCTTATCCATTTAAATTCCTTTTCTAGGTTTTTGCGCATCGAGCAAGATAAACCGGCCAAGAAAATGAAAAATCTTTGCCTGTCTTACAAACGTTAAACTCCGACTTTATTTGTTCAGGTAACAAAAGCCACTCATCCCACATTTTTTTTACTTCATCTGTAGGTGTACCTGATCTTTTAACCCATTCACGGAACGTCATATCAACAGTAGTAAATCTTTCGTCTTGTACCACAAATCCAGTTTGAGATATTTCTTTTCTCCATTCACTAGGAGACGGGGCTCGAATGTGAGTGTTATCTCGGCGAAACTCCATTTCCTGGTGCCAATTCCTCATGAAAGGATTTTCACTAGTGGTAGTATCCGATAGAAGAAAAACACCATCTGTTTTTAATACTCTATAAACTTCACCTAAAAACAAGTGGACAGAAGAAAAATGATGTGCAGCGGTTCTACAGGAAATTAAGTCCAAACTATTGTCAATAAACGACATCTGCATTGCGTCCACGTATCCAATCGATATATTGTCAATGGACTTTTTTTCTATGGAATTAGCAGCAGCGTGTAGCATGTTAGAAGTTATATCCGTCGCTATCATATCATCGCAAAGCTCAGCCAGGGCAAAGGCAGTAAATCCTGGACCTGTACCTATATCTGCTGCTGTTTGAAATTTCGAATCTTTGGCAAGTTCAATAATCAAATCAAGACTTGAACTTGATGAGTGAGCCACACTTGTAACATAATGTTCTGCTTGGGAATTGAATTGTTGACGAGTTTGTCTATTCACAACGTGTTTGTAAATTATACTACCGTCATTCAACATCTACTCTAGGAGGAGGATTTAGAACTGGATGGATTGCTAACAGTTTGCCTAGGGATTTTGACTGATTAAATATTCCGTGTCTAACTCCAATTTCACAAGTGAATATATCTCCAGAATGGAGCTCGATTGAATTTTCTTTATCGTAAACGGCAGTCAGGTTACCTTCAAGACAGAACATTGATTCTTCATGAGATGGATGAAAATGGTTCGGAGCTATTGAACCTGGTTGAAATGTTAATTCACTGAAATATGTTGATTCAGCTCCTAGAAAATTTCCAACCATATCGTATCGTGAAATACCTGGGAAAAACTCATAGCTTTCAGCCCTTCCTCTGAAAAAAACTCCCTGTTTCGGTTCAGATAAAACAAACTCTGGTTCGTCAATTTCTTGACGATCCGGAATTGGTACTGGATAAGCACATACGAATCTCGCGTCCGAATCACCTATGTTTTTCAAACCATGTCCAACTCCTCTTGGAGCCAGAACACAATCACCCGCAGACACTTGAAATTTATGATTGCCCACCCTAAATTCCGCTTCTCCGGAAACAACAAAAATAGACTCTTCTGTATTTGGATGGCAGTGGTAAGCGGATGCTACATTAGATTTGACCGTTAAATCTGATACGGTCATCATGGTGGATCCAGTAGATGGGCCAGTTACGACCAAAATATTAGCTCCTTTAAACGGTTCGATTTGTTGTTGTTTGGATCTTATCGTTATTCCCATAATTTTAGTTCCTTCAATTTAATAAAATACTACTGCTAAGTTTTTATAGATATGCACAGTTGTTCCACTAATCAGTGGATCCAGCATTCCAGGCATCTTCCCAAAATGTTAGTTCATGTTGGGTACTTTTGTGAAAAATATCCTTCATTTTTTTACGGGAAATTTCACTAGAAATGTTACCTAGTGAATCGACATATTCCCTTAACCAAATCGTCATTTCTTGATACGCAGGATTATTATAACCTAATATCCATCTGGCGTGAAAGGAGGCAGGATTTAAACCGTCAAGACTATAAAATCTTCTCCCAATCTCATCATAGCCCCACTGACAAGGTAATAATGATACCGCTATATCATTAACGTCCCCTTCATAAGCTGTTCGTACAAGATGGTTTGTATAGTTGATGGTGGCAGCGCTCGGAATGGTCTCATCTAAATCCAAAATATTAATACCTATATCCGTACAAAACCCTCGATGTAAATCCATTTCAATGTTCAAAGTTTCATCCAATAATTTTGACCATTTACCCATTGTAGAAATCCTGTCACTTTTTGCTGTAGCTAAAGCCACTACTCTACAGTAGTCAATCAAAAACAAATAATCTTGTTTCATAAAGTAAGTAAATCTGTCCAGAGAAAGCGTGCCGTCACCCATAGATTTAATAAACGGATGATGTTCGTGAGCTAATTCCCATACATCCAAACATGATTTTTTTAAATCCTCCGAAAATGAAACCATACTTAATAGTCCCTGATCAAATCTACAGTAATTGATTTTCCATTTTTAACGTTTGAAAGCATGGTTGCATCACCTTCCACTTTACCTATTACAGTAACTGGTGATGCTGGTCTAATTTCTCCTTCTTCACTAATCGGAGTCGGTCCCCAAAAAAGGCAAACCGAATTCCCTGGTGGCCAATAAGCAATATCTCCTTTATTGACCGTTTCTACTGAAATATCTGTTGTTTCTCCACAACTGGTAATAGGAAAATACAATTCATCACCCCACGTTTGAATATTCGAATTAATTGGTAATAATTTCAACACATGTTGAGCGAGTTCAGTAGAATTCATATCCCCCTCTAAGGTCACTTGGTCTATAGTGAACCTGACTTTCGTTTCACCCATTTATTCACCCTTCGTCCATTTAGAAAACATTTTTTTTGTTTCATCATTGAAGGGGTAAAATTTCTTAGGCGAAATCTTCTTCCTTTGGGTGTAATCAATTATCGCCTTTTCAATTTCGTCATGTTTCAGACAGTCACTGTAAATATCTTCTGCCATTCCTGATGGGAGAACCACGACCCCATCATCATCACCAAGAATTAAGTCACCCGGCCAAACTAAAACACCTCCACATTGTATTGGTCTGTTAACTTCATAAGGTAGAATATTTGGTTCTCCAACAGTAGGTGTACTTCCCCCAGCAAATACAGGATAACCGTATTTAATCACTTTGTACCCATCGCGCACTGCCCCATCAGTAACTAATCCTTCGCCTTCTCTTGTCAAAATTCTTGAAAAAACTACATCTCCCCCTATACTCGTTCTTTTCAAACCCATTGCATCAGCAACTAAAACACTACCTCTCGAAAGAGTTTCAAGAGCGTCCCATCGAGGAGTTTCATTAAAACCTTCACCGTGTTCTCCTTTTGCTATGTAATCCTGTAAGTCTGGTCTAGACGGCAGATATCTTAGTGTTACAGCAGGACCACATAGTCGTCTTCCATTTTGTAAAGATTTAACTCCTTCCATATATGTTTTGCTATACCCTAGTTTTAAAAGTTGTCCAAGAATTGTGGCATTAGATATGTTTCTAAATTTTTCGACTAAATCTTGCGATACAAGAGAAAAGGGTTCCATTTTTTTTCCCATTGGGCAATTGAATAACTGGAGTTGATAAGTATATTTAAGTATAAGTACTTAAATGTTAATAGAACAGAGAGAATAAAAAAAATATTCATGGGATTTAATGGCTTATTAACAGGTGTTGTTCTAGCAGGTGGAAAATCTAAAAGACTTGGGAAAGGGAGGTCCAAGCCTTTAATACAGGTCGGCGGTAAATTACTGTTAGCTAGGGTTGTTGACACACTTAAGCCGATATGCGACGAATTAATTTTAGTAGTCAAACCAAACCAAGAAGGCGATATACCAGATTTAGGTATAGCACTTGGAACACACGTGATTACAGACACTATGCCATTTTCGGGTCCGTTGGCGGGGTTACATGCTGGTTTATCTGCGTCTGTGACACCTTTGTCATTTGTTGTGGGAGCGGATCATCCGTTTCTTTCAAGAAAATTAATTGAAACGATGATTAATATGTCGATGTCAACAGGAACAAAACAAACCGCCACCTCAATAGTACCCCGACATGGAGGTTATCTGTATCCATTACACTCTATATACACAAAAATCGGTTGGAGTGACTTCATTATTGAGAATTTATCTCAGGGTATTTCTTCAATATCGCAAGTTATAAAAAATGCTATAAATAGTGAATATCCCCCGGTTCAACTAATTACGGATGAAGAAATGGAATTAATCGATCCAATGTTTATGAGTTTAATGGATATAAATAACCAGGAATCATTAATGAAGTGCCGTAAAATAGCAGACCACAAAAAATTGTACGGTCAACCAAGGCGGAACAAGTAATTCTATTATTCATACCGAAGTGCTTCTGACGGACTAACTTTCGACGCCTGTCGAGCAGGTAAAAACGTGGTCACTAGCGAGAAAATTAATGTAACTAAAACCACCATTCCTACGTTTCCCCAAGGAATTGCGAAGGTAACACCTTCAGATTCCTGGCTTATAGTTTTGAATATGTTCCATGCAATCAAAGTCCCCAGACCTATTCCAAGAACTGAACCAAGTACTGCAACAATCCCTGATTCCATAAGAAATTGAAGTTGCACCATCCGCTCTTTGAATCCAATAGCCCTCATCATTCCTATCGATTGACGACGTTCGACAACTGCTCGGAAGGCAATTACTCCTATGGATGCTACGCCTACCAACAAACCAAGTCCCATAAAACCTTGGAACAATTGGTTGAACGCATTGCTTTGCGTTTGATTTTCGTCTATGTAACTTTTGATGGATCTAGATTTCATCCCATGTTCGATAAACACTGTATCTAGAAGTAGAGCTATTTCATCAGCTCTTAGCGGGTCACTTAGCTTGAATTTATATTCAGTGAAGGGTACAAATTTATCAGAAACTTGCTGAAGCACGGAATGATGCATATAAATATCATTTCCACTGTTTTCAAAACTATCTGCAAAACTATCGAGAACACCAATCACCTTACGTTTAACGGCAGTATCAAGACTTCCTTGGCCGATTGGAGGACGCAAGGTAATACTTACACTTTTCATTTGCCCCTTCTCAGCTGGGTCAATCCCTTCAATTTTGAACGAGGAAGGATCGACGGGAGGTCCAAAACCGCCATCAGTCGAAATAATGTTTCCAGCAACAACTGCTAGTTCAGGATTTGTTGCAACTGCCTCCCAAATTTCAGCTGAAGTTCCACCATATTCGGAATCCCAATGCGTAAGTTGATATGTGTTATTTTGTAACCAAGATTCATCAGAAGCACGAATACGAGCGCTTTTATATTGCATTTCTTCACCACCATCTTGGCGTACTTCAACCCTCACTCTAGCCTGCGAAGTAATTACTTTAAAATCTGTTGTTGATAATTTTCCTGTACCTAAGGCAAGAACCTCATATGGGTCATCAATCGGTAATTCGGGCCTTATGGTCGCCCTAATATCAAATCCTCCAGACGCTCGATCAGGTTCATCTACCAATACATTGCCAAGGTTTATCAGAATGGCGAATATCATCATTGTGAATATGACAAGAGAAAACATGGCGAGTGTGAGGCCTGTACGGAGGCGAGCAGCCATAGGATATGCAATGGCCAATTTTACAACAGGTCTCAGACCTCCCCACCGGCCTATCAATTTTGAGATAATCCACACAATTACATCGGCATTGTGCATAATCACCCAGACGGAAGCAGCGACCAGTGACACCCCTGATAGGACAAACATCTCTGGGCCACCGTCTAATTCACCTGTAATGTCTTCTAATGCGTCAAAAGGAAGAGCATAGAACGTGAGCATTCCTAACCCAATAAATGTCATAGATACACGCCTTTGCAGTTCACCCCTATATCCACGGCGAGCAAGAAAACTTCGAATAATTAAGCCTAAAGAAACAATTACAAAACTTATCCCGACTGACACCAGGGCAGCGTTCCCTAATCCAAAACCCTTTATTCCTTTTTCCGGATCCAATCCATACACAGTCATTATTAACCCGATCGGAAGTAAGGGCCATCCTGTAAGTAACCAAGGTTGAAAAAATTTAAAAATCTTCCAAATGATTATCAACAACCACGGGAAAATCAATAAAAGTCCCATAATAGTAAGAACTCTAATAAGTATCCCCTGACCTGATCTCCAAATAAACCATGTTTCATAGGCAAATGTAAACGGACCAAAAATCCACTTTAAAATTGTCATAGCTCGTTGCTTTGCATTTGGTATCTCGTCTGTCACAAACTCCTCACTCAAACCCCTGATAGCGACTACTATGTTTAACTTGCTGACGCGGTAAGCTGAAATTGTAACGGTTAGCGCTGTCAATACAAAACCTGCCGAAAAAGCAATAATTATGGATTGAAAAGTAACAGAATAATAGAATGTAATTTCATCTTCATCAGCAAATCCCCGAATCATGAGTTGCATTAAAAGAACACTTGCCAGCAATCCCAAAACAGTACCGGCAATAGATGCCCCCAATGAGTAAAGCAAGCCTTCATATGTAAACATCTGAACCAAATGCCGTCGTTTGGTCCCAATTGCACGTAATATACCCATCTCTGTAGTTCTGGAAGCGGCAAGCATAACAAATACAAGAAATATCAACATCAATCCGACGATAATAGAAAAAGAACCGAAAATAGTAAAAAACAAAACTATTCCGGAACTAATAATTTCAGCAAATTCGAGACTACGGGTCTTGATAGAATCTACGTTCAATTCCACTAGTTCCGACATCGCAAAAAATAGTGACTGAGTCAAATTTTAATCTTCAAGTTTCTCGATTAAACCCAAAATTTTGGCTTGAGTCAAACTGTCAGCGATGGCCATCTTTAACTCATCAGATGGGAGATCTTTGTCTAATTCGGGTAATAAATCCGCTAGCTTATCACTGAAAATAGGATTAGATGAATCATTTTCTCTTTCCGTAAGTTCTGATTTTATTGCCTTCACAACCTTTGGCGTTTTCAAAAGATTAAACAACTCATTAACAGCCTGATTATTTATAAAGGCTAAACTTAGTTTTTTTGCGACTTCTTCCGATTTAATCTCATCATAAGTTACCCCCTCTACAACATAGTCCCCTGTAACGGATACTTCTATAATGTTGTATTTGGCATCTCGATTAAACAATCTTTGAACCGTTTTAACCGGAAATAATGCAGATGACCTAGAAGATTCTGTGCCACCAATAAGCCCAACTGGATCAACAATAGCGACAACTTTATGTTGAGTACGGCCAGTCGCTGAGACTAAAGTAAGTAGATCGTCAATGCGAAGGTCAAGTTTATCTGATAAAGGTTTATTGATGACAGTTTCACCTTCTTGGAGATTTCTTATATCAATTTTGATCGGTCCATTTTCTTCTGTTCCAAGAACATCTGTAAACCCATTCATGGAGTTAAGATCCGCACCAACAATCACAGCGTCAGAAACAGTTTTGCCACTCGTTTCATTTATCACCGGCATTTTTTCGCGGATTAAAGGAAGTATTCCATCTACCCGCGTGTCACCCTGTAATGCAGATCTCACCTCATCCACTACTGTCTCATCGAGGTAGTTATCTCCAAAGCGTGAAAATACGGGGGAACTTAAACGAACATCAGTCCCACCTAGTGAATACAATGCACCTAAACGAATACCACTGTTAATTGAATCCCCAATAGCCAATGCAGCCATAATAATGGTTGTACTTAACATCAGTCCTGTAATGATTAATAGTGTCTGTGCCTTGCGACGAGGTATATTTCTAAGGGCAAGCTTGATTAAAACACGATTACGAGCAGCTAAAAAGATAGTAACCAAAATGATGACCAGCATTCCACTAAAGAGTGCAATAGCCAACACGTCCATTTCAATTCCAAATAATTTTTCCACCTAGGACATCCTGAATATTAGGCGTAGTCCAAATACCTTCAAAGTACGCTAACCTGTTCCTTTATCTACAATCACTCCGTCGCTCATACGCATTATTCGATCAGTGAGCATTCCGATTTCCTCGGAATGGGTAACCAATACAAACGTTTGTTGACTTTCTTTATTTAGTCTCTTAAGCAGCTGCATAATTTCTGAAGCGTTACTAGAATCCAGGTTACCGGTTGGTTCGTCAGCCCAAACTATTGCAGGATCATTGGCAAGAGCACGTGCAATAGCAACTCGCTGTTGCTGCCCGCCTGAAAGTTCTGACGGTAAATGGGACAATCTATCACCTAGTCCAACCATTTCGAGTTTTTCTTCTGCCGACTTCGTTGCATCACGTTGACTGGATCCTGCAAGAATAAGGGGCAATTCAACATTCTCAACGGCTGTAAGAACGGGTAAAAGGTTATAAACCTGAAATACAAACCCCATATTCTTGGCTCGATATCCACTCAAAGCATCATCTGATAATTCGCTTAACGATTGACCATTTATGGAAACATTTCCTGAATCAATCGAATCCAAGCCTGACAGACAATTCAAAAGAGTAGTTTTACCTGAACCACTGGGGCCCATTACGGCTATCATCTCACCTTCTTCAACTTCTATTGAAACATCAACTAACGCATTAACCGTTATATCTTTAGAACGATAGGTCTTACTAACAGATTCTGATTTTATTATCGCTCTCGTCATGCCCTAACCAATTAATGATTTTGTTCAAGAATAATTCCATCTTTAATTTTACACTCAACTATTAATAAATTATTAACTTTTTTACCTCTTGAAAATATTTACCTATCATATGTAAGATACAGATTTTATTTCGATATTTAAATCTCCATTCATATCATGTACCAATGCGTTAACGGAAAAAACTTCCTTGATATTAGTTTCGGTAAGCACTTTTTTAGGGGTTCCATACGCATGCATCTTGCCGTTTTTTATTAGAAAAATTTGATCACAGGTTTTCGCAGCAAGATTGATATCATGCATGACCATTACGCATCCTGCTGCACGTTTATCGCGTTCCTCCTTTATGAGTGATGTAACTTGTATTTGATATTTTATATCCAATCCAGACATTGGTTCATCCATCAGTATATATTCTCCTCCTTGGACAAGAAGTCGGGCTAAAAGTACAAGTTGCCGTTCTCCTCCTGAAATAGAGTTCAGTTTCCTTTGGGATAGGTCAAAAATCCCAACCCTTTCCAGAACTTCCAAAGTTCTATCGACTTCTTTTTTTCCTTCAATTTCAAATCTTCCCATGTGCACATATCTCCCCATAAGAACAGTTTCCATAACCGAAAACGGATGCATTTCCGAAAACTGCGACAGGTAGCTTATTATTCTCGCTCGTTTTGACGACGGAATTTCGAGTATTGATTTACCGTTCAGTTTGATAACACCAGTTTTAGGCTTTACCATTCCAGTTAATGTTCTCATTAAGGTTGTTTTACCACTTCCATTAGGTCCCAAAATACCAATAATTTGACCCGGAACAATTTGAATATTTATACCTTTTAACACAACGTTTCCACTAAGGACAACTTCAATATTTTTTGCTTGCAAACAATTTGTTAACAACGGAATCAACCTAAAAATTTTTTAATTTTGATGATTTATAAAATCTTCAAATATGTAATCGTTGAATTGTTCGGGATAGAGTAATTGTGCAAGTTCTTCTATACCCCGCACATTCCAGTGTGAAAGAGTTGTATTGTATTGCGGAGTAACGTAATAAATCCGTTTATTGATGATTGCTGGGACCTCTGCAAGAACTGGATCCGATAAAAGCTGTTTTTTGAATTCTATGGCACTCGCTTCAGGTTGTGGTAGTAAAACAGCATCTGGATTGATAGCGGCGATCGATTCTATGCTCACTTCTTGATGTCCGCTTATACCGGAATCGGCCGCAGCATTAATAGCAGAAACTTGTTCAATAATCCCACCTTCGGTCGACCCAGAGCCTGCCGCAAAAATAGTTGACCATTTAGTTATTGATAAAACTCTAAGTTTTTCTTCGACAGGAATATTTTTCACAACCACTTTAACTCTTTTCTCAATTTCTTCAACCAACGACAACGCTTCGTACTCTTGACCTAATGCATAACCCATAAGGAGAATATTCGGTATGTTACCCATAGTTGAATCATCTAATTCAGCTCTTAAAACAGGAATTCCCACATCCTTCAGAATTGCAACAGTTTCTGGATCGGTAAATTTAGACGCTATGACAATATCTGGGTCTAAAGCCACAACTTCTTCTGGATCATACCCAATTTGTTTATGTGAGGAAGAAATTTCAACGATGTTCGATGTCGAAGGATCAGTGTAGAAATCATAAACGGCACTAATTCTATTGAAATCCATAATTGCTGCAATTATCTCTGCATGTCCAAGAGACAACGGGTGCACTTTTTCAGGTACTGAGTCAATAGTTATTTTACCCGCAGAAGATTGTATTTCTCTAGGCCATCCAAAGTTGTTAGCATCTATAATTCCATCGACAGTACTAAATTTTTCAAGGCCTACTAAATGTTCAATTTTATTAATATTTGAACTGTTATAATTTTTTAACTTATGACTTTCTGGGTGTCCTGTATTACCGTCATTTCCGGTTGAAGTTTCAACCACCGATTGGCATGAGGAAATGGTAAAAGGAAAAATTACACTAATCAAAATCAGTGTTCCCATTGAAAAGATTTTCCAAAGAATTATCAGTTTACTCAGAATAACCAAACGTCTACCTTTTTAAAGTGAAAAAATTTGTTGTCGCCGTTTAATAAGTAAAAAAATAAAAAACGGTGCTCCAGCGAGAGCTGTTACCATACCCACTCGCAGCTCAGCTGGTGAAACCAATGTCCGTGCCAAAGTATCCGCAATCAACATAAATATTGACCCTGTCAAAAATGCGAGTGGCAATAAAACCCTATGATCGGGACCCAATATAATCCTAACCACGTGAGGAACCACCAATCCTACAAAGGCAATAATACCCGTGTATGCAACAGCAACACTAGTAACAATAGAAGCCACAATTAATAAAAAATTTCTGACTAAACCTACTCTTATCCCTAATGCTTGGGCTTGGTCTTCACCCACTAATATAAGGTTTAAATCTCTTGCAAAAAAAATCGAAACAATAACTGGAACAATAATAAGCGGCCCCACCAATTTAACTGTGTCCCAACGAGTGGAATCAAATCCACCAGCAAGCCAAAACATCATTTGCCGTTGGGCATCTATATCACCCGAAAAAAGAACTACAGCAGAAATAATAGAGTTAAGAAAAGCTCCAATTGCTATCCCTGCCAGAAGAAGCGTTGGGACAGAAACACCACCTCCAGAAGAAGCAATCAAAAAAACGAGTGTCATTGCCACTAAAGACCCCACAAAAGCAAATCCTGGAATAGCCCAAATCGAATACAGTGCAGCCCCGGTTGATATGGCAATTACCGCACCAACTGCGCCACCTGCTGAAACTCCAATTATTCCAGGGTCAGCCATGTTGTTCCGAAAAACACCCTGCATTATTACTCCTGCTGATGAAAGTCCTCCACCAACAAGTAATGCCATTGATATTCTAGGTATACGGATATTTTCAATTATTGCCCGATGGGTGTTTGGAACCTCTATAGTATTAATGCCCGTAAGACCAATGAAAAATCCAACTGTTGACCTTATGGAGACATCGTAAGGACCCAATCCTGTAGCTACGATCACGGAAAATATTCCGATAATTCCAAGAATTACTGTCCCACCCACAATCCTGATGGGAATCGAAAAACTATTTATTGGTCTGTGTACTGTAATGCGCAGCACTATCCAATCCTCTCACGATCAGAAATACAATGAAAAGCATAGCTTCACCGAATAACTCAATCGCTGCCATGTCGTCATATTTTTGCTTTGAAAGGTTTCCTGACTTACGGATACTCGAAACATTTTCAAGTTCGTTAAATCCACTCAGAAAATCATCCTGGTAGTGAATGAAACGATTAAACCCGTTCACAGTGGCGCTACCGCAGCGGCTTCTCACCGCTTTCCCCTTTTTATCTGAGCCTACTAAAATGGACACACAGATAGCCAAAACACTCAAGTTCAGGACGATGCTAACCCAATATAAATAATAGTCAATAATTAATCGGGGATAAAATCAAAAGAACAAAATAAAAATGAACACATTAGAGTAAAAATGTTAAAATAAAAATTGTGGAACAATTATCAACTGATAGTCAGGAATAATTAAATGTCACCAACATCGGACAAAAAGCTACGAAAATCGGGTAATAAAAAGAAAATCTCTAAAGAGGTTGTTTCAAGCAAAAAAGGTCAATGCGTACATCATTGGTCAATAGAACCCCCGAACGGCACGATAAGTGTCGGCCGTTGTAAGCTTTGCGGAGAATCAAGAGAGTTCCGGAATTCCTTCGAATATTCTTCGTGGTACGGTAGCAAAACTCCGCAAGATGGGGATTCTGAATCATCAGAAAAAAAATCAGGTTAATTGTTTATCTAAATAAATCCTCTGTATTAGAGCGTTTCAATACTTGCCATCCAACATCAGAGCCGTCTGGTCTCATTCCTCGTACTATCGCTATAGGGATTCCGCCAGATTCACCCATAACTAGTTGGGCAGCGGAAGCAATTTCATCTCCAATTGCAACCATGCTACTTTCCAAAGTTTTTCCAACATCATCTTTAGTGCCTCTTAAATCAACCAAAGGATTGATACCCGAAACGCCTAAAGCTACGTTGACGGATCCTTTTCTCCACGGTCTGTTGAAAGAATCCGAAATTATTACACCTACCTCTAAACCATAAATACTTTTAATCCTCTCCCTGATTTCCATTGCGGTCCTGTCTGGATTTTCTGGTAATTTCAAAAAAATGCCGTCACCAAAAACATTAGATCTATCTATACCTGCATTAGCACATATAAAACCGTGATGTGTTTCCACAATTAACACACCAGGAGCCGATCTCACGATCCTAATTGATTCACTTAGTATTAATTCTACTAACCTTGGGTCCTTGTTTACCTCTTTAGCCAATTGAAGAGCCGTTTCGGACGGTTTTACATCCGAAATTTTTACTGAACGACCTTCAATCTTAGATATTATTTTTTGCCCTATAACAATTATGTCTCCATCAATCACTTTGGCCAGATCAAACAATAAATCCACAATATACGAAGCCCCACGATCTGACTCATATATTGAAGGAAAATTGTTTACTGGTATGATTTTTATTTGAGACAAATTAATAATTACTAGACCCGTTTACATATTATTTTATTGGATAGGCAAAATATACAATTTGTTTTGTAGGTCACAAAACAAAATAACACTAATAATTAAAGAGGAAGTTCATGGATTTAAAGATTTCAGGAAAGCACGCGTTGGTAACTGGAGGCAGTCGAGGATTGGGTAAACAATCGGCTATAGCACTAGGGAACGAAGGTGTAAATGTTTCTATATGTGCACGGGGAGAAAACGATTTGGCCAACGCTACGAAGAAATTAGAAAAACTTGGAATATCTGTTTCAGGTTTTTTGGCCGATCTTTCGAAAAAAGGGTCAGCAAAAAAGATATTTTCTGAAGTAACTAAAAATAGTGGACCCATTGACATTTTGGTTAACAACGTAGGAGGCAGTTTGGGGACATCAGATATTGTCGGATCAACGATGGACGATTTTGAGCGTGTAATGAACGTAAATTTATGGTCTGCTGTGGAGCTGATGAAACTCGTGATACCGGATATGAAAAAAAATAAATGGGGAAGAATTGTTAATATATCGTCGATATATGGCCGAGAATTTGGAGGAACAGCACCATACATGACCGCGAAGGCAGCAATGATTGCCGCTAGTAAACATGCTTCTCAAACGTTGGCAACTACAGGGATTACCGTAAATTCCGTATCCCCAGGATCAATATGGTTTGAAGGTGGTTCATGGGATAATTTTGTTAATTCTAACACCCAAAAAACAGTGACCAGTTTTATTGAAAAAAATTTACCTATGGGAAAATTCGGTTGGCCCGAACCTATAGGGGCCACGGTAGCATTTCTGTCCTCTCAAAATGCCGATTTAATAACCGGAGCATGTATAAATGTCGACGGAGGACAATCCCATAATCTATTCTAGAACAAATAACTGGGTTGGTACTTTCACAGTTATTCTCTCCGAAATAGACCTACGATAATTCGACAGTGGCTCCTGCCTCTTCGAGTTTTGTTTTTGCACTGTCGGCGTCTTCCTTAGAAGCACCTTCAAGAACCGCTTTAGGTGCAGCTTCCACGAGGTCTTTCGCTTCCTTTAACCCCAAAGGGGTCAATTCTCTCACTGCCTTAATAACTGCGATCTTCTTTGCACCAAATTCTTTCAATACGACATCAAAACTATCTTTTTCTTCTTCCGCAGCCGAAGCTTCAGTTGGGGCTGCGGCAACCGCAACAGGAGCAGCGGCACTTACTCCAAATTCATCTTCTAGTGCGGTTACCAGATCAGAAAGGTCTAGCACCGACATCTTTTTAATCTCCTCTATTAATTCTTCCTTTGTCATTGGCATTTTGTTTACTCCTATAATTTTGTTAGTTCAATTATTAATTACGACTGTGTTTGTTGTTTTTCAATATGATTTTTTAACACCGATGATAGTGCTCTTATTGGTCCCCCCATAACTGTTACTAAAGAAACTATTGGGCTATTCAAAGATCCAATCATTTTAGATAACAGCTCATCCTTTGCCGGAATTTTAGCTAATTTGTTTACTTGATCAGAATTTAAAATATTTCCTTCAAACCAACCACCTATCACCCGTACCGGTAGTGAATTATCTTCGGCATGTTTTACGAGTGCTTTAGCCGCCAATGCACTATCTGAATTCGTGGTCAAAAACCCTATAGGTCCATCAATAAAAGTTTTTATTTCTGGTTTACCACAATCATCCGCGGCAATTCTTGCAAAGGTATTTTTAACAATCTTAAATTGTGCGTCACTACGTTTAATCGTTTTCCTTAGTTCTCCCATATCAGAGACATCGATACCACGATATTCGGCAGCTACGATTAGAGAAGACGAGGCAAAGAGCTCCGACATTTCTCTGACTGTCTTCTGTCCTCTTTCGGTCGGCATTTAAACTCCTAGTTTCAGAATATCAATCTAATAAAAAAACCCCGGGACTTTTCCGAGGTTCTCACAATGGGTCAACAGGGACATTAACTTCCATGGCGGCCTCGGCAGGCTAAAAAAATTAATCCCAATGGGAACCTACTGTCTCGGACCTATAAATTATTCTTGCTGGTCTAATTCTACATAATCATCAATAAACCTTGTTAGCTTATTATGATTCTTTGACTCCAATTTTTTCCATTTCCTGCAAATCCAACTTTATGCCTGGACCCATCGTTGTACAAATCGTAGCCGATTTAATGAATTGCCCTTTAATACCGTCCGGTTTCGATCTCAATAATGTGTCATACACACTCGTCAGATTGTCCAAAATTTGCTCTGCGTTAAACTCTATAGTACCGATTCGTACGTGAACATTCGCCCCTTTATCCAATTTAATCTCTGCCCTACCTTGTTTATTACTAGATATAGCAGATTCAATATTGTCTGCCTGAACAACAGTTCCGGTCCTAGGATTAGGCATTAATCCTTTCCGGCCCAAATATCGACCAAGGCGACCTATTTTTGACATTTGATCAGGTGTAGCTATTGCAACGTCAAAATCGGACCATCCGCCCTCTATTTTTTTTATTAAGTCATCGTCGACTATATAGTCAGCGCCAGCATCCTTGGCTACCCTAGCTGCATCTCCATCTGCAAAAACACAAACCTTAACATTTTTGCCCGTACCGTGCGGTAGAGGTGCAATTTCACGTATTTGTTGATCAGCATGCCTAGGATCAGCACCCGTAGCAACATGCAATTCAACAGCTTCCGGAAATGTGGAAGAGGCGTGTTCTTTAGCCTTCGTTACAGCATCTTCAGGAGAATAATAACCTAGCCCCACATCATTGATCGCTGCATTATATCTTTTACTATGTTTTGACATCTTGCCTCCGTTTTATATACCGTAATTCACCGAGATATGTTTTTATTCAATTTCAATACCCATACTTTTAGCAGAACCTGAAATGATTTTTATAGCGGCATCTATATCAGAAGCATTTAAATCAGACATTTTCGTCTCAGCTATTTCCTTAACTTGGCGCTGAGTTATTTTCCCTATAATTTCCAGCCCGGGACTTCCTGAAGCCGATTCAACACCTGCAGCTTTTTTAATCAGGTCAGATGCCGGAGGAGTTTTTAACAACATATCAAATGAACGATCAGCGTACACAGTCAATTCTACGGGGATTATATTACCCACTAATTCTTTGGTGCGTTCGTTATATTCCTTAACAAACTGCATTATATTCACTCCTGCCTGACCCAAAGCTGGTCCCACCGGTGGTGCAGGAGATGCCTGACCTGCCTGTAATTGCAATTTGAGAATGTTGTCTATTTTTTTTGCCAATTAATTTAACCTCTTAACGACCTTTACCGTTTATGTTTTTTCCAATTGTAAGAAATCAAGTTCAACTGGAGTTTCTCGCCCAAAAAATGAAACATGAACCCTGACCTTCCCCCTATCTTCAAATACTTCATCAACTGTCCCCATAAAATCAACAAAAGGACCATCCTTAATCCTTACCCCATCACCTTCAGAAAATCCAATTTTTACATGCCGGACATCGGATTGCATTCTGTTTATTATTCTATCAACTTCGTGTTGTTCTATTGGTATGGGCTTAGGTCGATTTTCATGTGCGTCCTCAGACGAGATAAATCCTGTAACACCTGGGGTATTACGAACAATATACCAAGATTCATCATCCATGAACATATGTACAATTAAATAACCTGCATACATCTTTTTTTCCACTTCAACACGTTCCCCGTCTCTTATCTCCACTTCGACTTCGGTTGGAACTACGACCTCAAGAATTCTATCTTTGACATCCATCGTTTCAATCCTCTGACGTAGATTTTTCTGGACTTTATCCTCCTGTCCAGAGTACGTGTGTACTATATACCATCGGGATTGTTCCTTGGCGTTAATTTCTGAAGTCATGTGTTATTCCTATGTACCTGAAAGTAGAGCCATTAGCCTTGAAAATACATAATCCACTATACCTAAAAAGATACCAATAGTTATTGAAAGTCCCAAGACCAAAATAGTTAATCGTGTAGCTTCTTGCCTGCTGGGCCACGACACTTTCCGTAATTCAGCGAAAACTTCGCCAAAAAAACGGAATACAGAAAATCGATCGGATCGCCGTATGCCTCTTGATAAGGGTGTATTATTGCGGGCCAACTAAAATTTCCTATCTTCGTTCTCTAAACGTACTCCTAGTTCGGCACGTTCGGCAGTACTTACTTAGTTCAATGCGATCCGGAGTATTCCGACGGTTTTTTTCCGTATTATAACTATATTTTTTGCATTCAGTACACGTCAAAACGACCAAAGTACGAACAGCGCTTTTCTTTGCCATTTAAGCCTTTTAAACAAACCTACGTCTCTCTCGAGACAAATCCCTAATTTTTTTAGGTGTAAATATCCCAAATCCAAACGATAATTTAATTATTCCAATACCTTTGTTACAACACCTGAACCAACTGTTCGACCACCTTCACGTATTGCAAACCTTAGGTTTTCCTCCATAGCAACAGGATACATAAGGGACACTTCCATTTCAGTATTATCTCCAGGCATCACCATCTCCATTCCGTCTGGTAACTTTATTTCTCCAGTTACGTCCGTAGTCCTTATATAAAACTGAGGTTTATATCCTGAGAAAAATGGAGTATGCCTTCCTCCTTCTTCTTTAGTTAAAACATAGACCTGCGCTTTAGCTTTAGTATGAGGAGCCAAAGATCCAGGCTTAGCGAGAACAGCTCCTCTCGCAACATCCTCTCTTTCAATACCCCGTACTAGGCATCCAACTGCATCTCCCGGTTGACCTTCGTCAAGAGTTTTATGAAACATTTCCACTCCTGTGACTACCGTTGATGTATTTTGCCCAAATCCAATAATGTCAATTGTTTCCCCAGTTTTAACCACGCCTCGTTCAACTCTCCCTGTAAGTACAGTTCCCCTGCCTTTAATACTGAAAACATCTTCAACAGGCATGAGAAACGGTTGATCAGTAGGCCTATCAGGAATAGGAATATAATCATCCACAGATTTCATAAGGTTGTGAATTGCCTCTACCCATTTATTACTACCGTCCTCATGATTCTCCAAGGCCTCTAACGCACTTACACGAACTATTGGAATATCATCACCAGGAAAATCGTAATCAGAAAGCAGTTCCCTGATCTCGAGCTCAACCAATTCAAGCAACTCTTCATCATCCATCATATCGGACTTATTCAGTGCCACAACCAGCCTGGGTACATTAACCTGCCGCGCCAATAGAATATGCTCCCTAGTCTGCGGCATAGGACCATCTGGCGCAGCCACAACCAAGATAGCTCCATCCATTTGGGCTGCACCGGTAATCATATTTTTAATATAATCAGCGTGCCCGGGACAATCTACGTGGGCATAATGGCGATTTTCAGTCTCATATTCAGTGTGAGTCGTCGCGATAGTTACCCCTCTTTCACGTTCTTCTGGGGCATTGTCAATCTCATCAAAACCTTTCGCAGTAACGTTTTCATTCGTTTGGGATAAAACATGAGTGATCGCCGCCGTCAAGGTGGTTTTACCATGATCAACGTGACCAATTGTCCCTACATTTACATGTGGTTTACTACGATCAAATACTTTTTTAGCCATTTTATTCTCTTTCAAGCCTTCACAGGAATCAGTTTAAAATTTTATCTTTTCCAAGATTTACCATCTACATTCTACCTCTAAATCTAGGTGGAGCCCACACCGAGGATTGAACTCGGGACCTCATTCTTACCAAGAATGCGCTCTACCACTGAGCTATGTGGGCCCGATTAACCTTCTAGAGGTAGACCACCTAAACTAAATAAATGGTGCAGGGGACAGGATTCGAACCTGTGAAGCCGAGGGCGGCAGATTTACAGTCTGCTGGGTTTAACCACTCCCCAACCCCTGCTGTAATAACTATTTTAACACAAATTCAATACGAAATAACGTTGTTTTTATGCCGAATCGCCACAGTAAGATCAGGATGATACGGCATTCAATGGAGCCCCAGGTCGGATTCGAACCGACGACCTGCCGATTACAAATCGGCTGCGCTAGCCACTGCGCCACTGAGGCTCTGTAGGAATATAATGCATGAAATAAAATTCCAAAATAATGAACGATTTATTTTTGAAACCAACGCTGTGCATTATTACAGGCACCTAACAAAGGTACCTTCTACTAAATGATTTTACTAAAAAACCCCTACACCGTAAGATGGTCTATGACTTCTAATGCTTCCATATCAACCATTTCATAAATTTTATGTAAGGGCATACCAGTTGACTTCGCTAATTTTGCGCAATCTTCATATTCCGGGTTTATCTGAATGATTTTTCCGTTAAGTTTTTTTAATTTCACCTTAATATCTCCATAGGAAGTTGAAACGGTCATTATTTCCCGCTCAGCTATATGTCGTTCGACAGATTTTCTCCTTATTCCAAGCGTTGGGGTTTCTTTCATGATGATTTCCACTATATCCTTCTCATCTTTGACATCTGTTAGCACTGATAGGAGAATCGAAGGTCTACTCTTTTTCATCTGTATTGGAGTAACCCACACGTCTCTACAACCTTTTTCTAGCAATAAATTCTGGACATAGCCTATAATTTCGCCACTAGCATCATCAATATTTGTCTCAAGTAAAATTATATCTTCATCGTTTTTGTCAAACTCTGTTACATTAGATTTTTTACCTACCCAAATACCAGTTACATTAGAATAGCTTTCAGGGTTTTTATCTCCAGCCCCATAACCAACTGTTTCAGGTATAAATGTTATAGATTTAAAATCTTTCACCAAACAGCATAATATTGCTACAGCGGTAGGGGTAACAAATTCGCCTGGTGGCATTGAAAGATCACTTCTAACTGGAACACCATAATGTTTATATAATTTGGATACAGCTAAGGATGTAGCTCCCATTGCTCCATGCACATTTATAAATTGACCAGTTCCAATTGGAAAAGAAGAACAGTAAAGTTCATCTATTTTCAACAATCTCATTCCTATCACAAAACTCGCTACATCTATTAACGTATCTAAAGTCCCCAGTTCATGAAGATGTGGTGGTTTTATGTCTTTTGAATGGGCCTCGGTTTCAGCATTTTCAAGCGCTCCGAAAATTGATTTGATTTTTACAATATCCGACGATGGCAAATCTGAATTTTCGATCTTGTTATAAAAATTTTCCCACTTATAAACACCTGGCGAATTATCACTAAGATCGACTGTTATTGAACATGCTGGTAATCCCCCTCTAAAACAATCAGATTTTTCAATTTTCCAACCAGTTTTTTGAATTTTTTTTAATTCTAATTTTAGAGAATCTAACTCCAAACCCACATCTATCATGGCACCAATAAGCATATCGCCAGAAACACCACCAACAACATCAATATAAGCAACTTTCATAATTATTGTTCAGTTTAAAAAATTATAGGTTTTTGATTTTTGAATTAAGATTACCTGATCTAAACCCTAACGGGTCAAGCTCGACCGAATCGTATCCAACTTCAAGGATTCTCTTTTTGATAGTTTCCCTTGTTGATGGTTCATTAAATCTTCCAAAATCCGACACAGGTATCTCTATTTTGGCTAATCCACCGAAATGTCTAACTCTAACAATTGGAAATCCATTTTCACGTAATGTTTTTTCAGCAAATCCTATTTTTTCCAACGTCTCAATTGACACTGGTGTACCGTAGGGAATACGGGATGAGAGACAGGGTTGAGCAGGTTTACCCCAAGTTTTTAGACCCATATGCCTAGAGAGCTCCCGTATTTCTTTTTTATGTAGCTCTGAATCAATTAATGGCGATACTATTTTTGCATCAGTTGCCGCAGTCATCCCAGGGCGATAATCACCTGTATCGTCAAAATTTGAACCATTTGCGACGTAGAGAAAACCTTTCTTATTAGCCAACGACTTAAGTTGAAAATACAGTTCAGTTTTACAAAAAAAACATCGCTTACCATCATTACGAACATATTCGGGATTATCCATTTCATTAGTTTTTATCACGAGGTGATTCCAACACATATCATTTGCTAACTTAGTTGCCTTTAGTAATTCATCTTTAGATAAACTTGGCGAATTAGCGGTGACCGCAACAACTTTCAATCCTTGAATCTGATGACAAACTGCTGTTAAAAAAGCTGAATCAGCGCCGCCGGAATAGGCTACCAGAACTGATTTATACCCATGAAGAATAGTTTTTAGTTTTTTAAGTTTTTTATTAATATTTAACTTTTTTTGTACCACAAAACTTCAATAAATAACCACAAGAAACTAAGTAAACATTATCGAAGGATTTTACTTAGGAATTTTACTTAGGAACAGCGGATTCCTTGTTCGCTGCTTTCTTTCTTTCTGTTAATTTTTTAATGACAATTTTATCGCCCACACAATCTACCTCTACTGAATCCCCAGCAGAAAATTTCCCTCTGAGCAACATTTCAGATAATTGATCCTCTATCGTATCTTGAATCAACCTACGCAAAGGCCTTGCCCCCATTTTTGGGTCAAATCCATTTTCTACCAAATATTTTTTTGCCGCCAAACTTACTTCCATTACCAAACCGTGATCCAAAACTCGTATCTCAATGTCTTTCAATAAAATATCGACGATTTTCATAATATGATCTGGTGAAAGTGGGTGAAAAACAACTGACGAGTCGATTCTATTTAGAAATTCTGGACGAAAACCGTTCAATGGATTCTTCACTGAATCCAATACTTTGGTTTTTACCACTTCATAATCAAGAACATCGCCCTTATCAGAGTCTTTGACAAAACCTATTTTTGAACCACTCTGTATGAGATCAGAACCTAAATTAGAAGTCATAACTATTATTGTATTTTTGAAATCAACCCTTCTGCCCTTTGAATCGGTCAAATGTCCATCTTCAAAAACCTGTAGCAAAACGTTGAAAACATCGTGGTGTGCCTTTTCAATTTCATCCAAAAGTATAACCGAGTAAGAACGCCTTCTAACCGCTTCCGTTAGTTGCCCTCCTTCATCAAAACCCACATACCCTGGTGGTGATCCAACTAACCTCGCAACCGAATGTTTCTCCATGAATTCAGACATATCCAGGCGGATCATTGAATCTTCTTCACCAAACATATACTCGGCTAGTTTTTTCACGAGGTGAGTTTTGCCGACACCTGTTGGCCCCAAAAAAAGGAAAGCACCTATAGGTCTTTTTGGATCTTTTAACCCAGAACGAGCCCTCCTAACTGCACGGGAAACGATTTCCACTGCTTCATCTTGCCCAACGACGTGCAAGCGTAATGCATCTTCCATTGCAATCAATCTCTGTTTTTCCTCAACGTCTAAACGCGTTACGGGGATTCGGGTCCACATTGCAACCACCTCAGCGATGTCATCAGGCGTCACTGAACCACGGGTTGTGTCCGGATTATCCTTTTTCCAGTCCAATTCTATTTGTTCAATTTGTCCAACAAGCTTGAGTTCTGTATCTCGTAATTCAGCAGCCTCTTCATATTTCTGGGATGAGATAGCTTCGTCTTTATCTTTCCTTATTTTGATTAAATCCCGCCGTGCTCCTTTCAGGGGTTTTGGAACAGCAGCACGCTTAATACGAACTCTAGAAGACGCTTCATCAATGAGGTCGATTGCTTTATCAGGTAATTGTCTATCCGGTATGTATCTATCTGCTAATTGTGATGCCGCTTCTAAAGCCTCATCTTCGATCAATAAGTCATGATGTTTTTCATATTCTTTTTTTATCCCTCGCAATATCTCTATTGTTTGAACGGGATCTGGAGCTTCAACAGTTACTGGTTGGAATCTTCTCTCTAACGCAGCATCACGTTCAACATATTTTCTATAATCATCCTGAGTAGTGGCTCCAACGACTTGAATTTCACCTCTTGCTAGAGAAGGCTTTAAAATATTAGCGGCGTCGACTGCCCCTTCAGCGGCACCAGCACCCACCATAGTATGCATTTCATCAATAAACAAAACACAATTCCCGACCCGCTTTAACTCGGATATAACCTTCTTCAATCTTTCTTCAAATTCACCTCGATATTTCGTACCAGCTACCAGTGCTCCCATATCTAGAGTTACAACCCTTTTGCCTTCCAATGTTTCGGGAACATCGCCATCACAAACCATCATCGCCAACTTTTCAACAATGGCTGTTTTTCCTACTCCTGGCTCTCCTATCAAAACTGGGTTGTTTTTTGTCCTGCGACTCAGAATTTGAATCACTCTTTGTATTTCAGTCTCACGCCCAATTACCGGGTCTAATTGTCCTTCGAATCCCTTCTTGGTAAGATCTACACCAAGGCTATCCAAAGTAGGTGTACGATCGGATTTTGACGAAGCCCCAGCATTAATCCCTAGACTCTGCGATTGGATTATTCTATTTGTTTCTTCTCTAACTTTTTCTAAAGTTATACTTAAGCTTTCCAAAACTCCTGCGGCCACTCCTTCTCCTTCACGCATAAGTCCAATTAAGATGTGTTCAGTACCAATGTAGTGATGGTTAAGTCTCCTTGCTTCATCAACTGCCAATTCAATCACCTTCTTAGCTCTTGGAGTTAATCCTATTTCGCCAGGGGGGGGTCTATCACCCCTCGATATAATAAATTCAACGGCAGATCGAATCTTTGATAATTCAACATTTTGGTTCAAAAGTACTCGAGCGGCAACACCTTCATTTTCTCTCATTAAACCAAGAAGAATATGTTCGGTACCTATGTAATTATGATTAAATCGCTGAGCTTCTTCCTGAGCGAGAGAAAGCACCCGACGGGCTCTTTCAGAAAATTTTTCAAATCTACTAGGCATTGAATTTATCTCCTTTCAATTTGATGTAGCATATCATTAAAATACTATTTATATGGCTCTTTACTTTTTTTGGTCACCATCAACACCAACTGATGCCTCCGCTGCCGGAGTTTCCTCTTTCGAATCGTCCGAAGCTTTAGAATCTTCCACTGATGCCTCCGCTGCCGGAGTTTCCTCTTTCGAATCGTCCGAAGCTTTAGACTCT